>Ga0207699_10000331_pt1 | contig 25032 bp, 18 predicted proteins | sample LARL51metaG_FD_184344 | JGI IMG/M metagenome (GOLD analysis project Ga0207699, IMG submission 184344) | Corn, switchgrass and miscanthus rhizosphere microbial communities from Kellogg Biological Station, Michigan, USA - LAR L5-1 metaG... | ecosystem: Host-associated > Plants > Roots >...
CGGCCGCACCGGCGAACCCACCTTGCGCGATCTCAGCGAGGCGCTCATTGCCGTGTACGGGACCGACTACGGACTGCATAGTCCGACCTGGATCTCGGGATTCACCGATGTGACCCGGCAGGCGGCGTCGTACCGCAAGGGACGGGTGCTGCTGGCCGGCGATGCCGCGCACGTCCATCATTCGGTGGGCGGACAGGGCCTCAACACCGGCGTGCAGGATGCCGCAAATCTCGGATGGAAGCTGGCCCAGGTGGTCAAGGGGATATCGCCGGACAGCCTGCTGGATAGCTACCACGCCGAGCGGCATCCCGTCGCAGCCCGTGTGTTGCGCAACACGATGGCGCAGATCGTGCTGCTGCGCCGCCGGGACGACCGCCTGCAGGCCTTGCGCGACATCGTTGCCGAACTGCTCGGCATGGAGGAGCCGCGCAAACGCTTTGGCGCGATGATGTCCGCCCTCGACATTCACTACGACCTCGGCGACGGGCATCCGCTGCTTGGACGCCGCATGCCCGATCTCGATCTCGTCACATCAAATGGTCCGCTGCGGCTCTTCAGCCTTCTGCACCGGGCGCGGCCGCTCCTGCTCAATCTTGGAGAACCAGGCAGCTTCGAGATCGCGCCATGGGCGGATCGGGTCCAATTGATTGACGCCGACTATTCGGGTCAGTGGGAGCTTCCGGCGCTCGGACCAGTCAGCGCACCGGCGGCCGTGCTGGTTCGGCCCGACGGATATGTCGCATGGGCCGGAGACACGGCGCAGGTGGGGCTTGCCGAGGCGCTGACCGCCTGGTTCGGACCGCCGGCCACACCGCGCGGTGCTGGCGGCCCCCGCCCCTGATTCACCCTTGCAGCGCCTGCGCAGGTCACATCCAATCGCAGCCCGTTCAATCCACCGCCAAGGAACAGTCATGCGCATCATGATCATCAACGGCCCCAACCTCAACCTGTTGGGGACGCGCGAACCGCTTATCTACGGCACGACCACGCTGGAGGCCATCAAGCAGGCTTGCGAGGAGTTCGCAGGCTTTGCCGGCGCGCAGCTGGCGTTCCATCAGTCGAACCATGAGGGCGTGCTGGTCGACCTGATCCAGTCCGCCCGCAGCGAGGCCGACGCGCTGATCATCAATCCGGCCGGCTATTCCTTCACGTCGGTCGCCATGTTCGACGCGCTGAAGATCTTTGACAGGCCGATCTTCGAGGTTCACATCTCCAACATTCATGCCCGCGATGAATTGCACCGGCATTCGATCCTCTCCGCCGCCGTGAAAGGCGTCATCGCCGGCCTTGGACCCTACGGCTACATCGTCGCGATGCAGGCGGCGCTGGCGGGCGCCGGACAAATGCCGGCGGGGTTGCCGGCCGCCTTGCGCATTGGCCCGACATGACGGCCCGTGTACGATAGGCGCGCGGCGTTTTGGAGCCTCTGCCGCTTCGGCGCGTTCCAGACCGGCACCGGCAGCGGCGGATGAGCAAGGACGGCTCTCATGACCAGACATACGATTCCCTTGGGCAGGATTCTCGGCATCGAGATCGGCCTGGACTATTCCTGGTTCGTGATCTTCGTGCTGCTCACCGTCATGCTCGCGACCAGCTATTTTCCGGGAGAGTTCAAGGACTGGACGCCGGCCACCTATTGGCTGACCGGCGTGGTGACGGCCGTCATCTTCTTTCTGAGCGTCCTGCTGCATGAGCTCGGGCATTCGGTCGTCGCCTTGCGCTACGACATCCCGGTGCGCAGCATCACGCTGTTCATGTTCGGCGGGATCGCGCAGATCGGCGCCGAGCCGCCCAGCGCGAAGATCGAATTTCTCGTCGCCATTGCCGGCCCGCTCGTCAGTCTGGCGCTCGCCATTCTGTTCTATGCGTTGCAGGGCGTGCTCTCCGGCATCGCGCCGCTTTACGGCATTGCCGAATATCTGGCCTATATCAATCTGGCGCTGGCGCTGTTCAACCTGATCCCCGGCTATCCGCTCGATGGCGGCCGGGTGTTTCGCGCCATCGTCTGGGCGGTCACCGGCGACATGGGCCGCTCGACCGTCATCGCCGGGAATGTCGGACGGTTCTTCGCCCTGCTCCTCATCTTCGGCGGCATCTGGCAGATGTTCCATGGCAATCTCGGCGGCGGGCTCTGGATCGCACTGATCGGCCTGTTCCTCGACAGCGCCGCCTCCGCCCAGATCCAGCAGGTGATATTTCGCCGGCTGCTCTCGGGTCATCGCGTCGCAGAAGTCATGAGCAGCAACTACGCCGCCATCCCGGAGGACCTGACGCTGCAGCAATTGGTGGACGGCCACATCCTCGGCGACGGACGACGCAGTTTTCTGGTCAAGCGCGGCGAGACGACCATCGGCCTCGTCACCCTGCACCGGATCAAAGAGGTGCCGCGCGAAAACTGGACAACGACGACGGCCGCGGCGGTCATGCTGCCGCGCGAACAACTGCAATGCGTCGACCAGGGCAGCGAGTTGTGGTCGGCGCTGCTGAGGATGGACCGCGATGGCTTCAACCAGATGCCGGTGCTGCGCGACGGGAATGTGGTCGGTGTGCTGAGCCGGGACGACGTCATCAGCTTCCTCGGCCGCCTGCAGGAATTCGGCGGCGGCACCGCACGTCAGGCGCCGATCTCGAGCTGATTGCGGACGAGATCGAAATAGAGCCCGCGATCGGCAGCGAGTTCGCGATGACTGCCGATCTCCGCGATGCGGCCGCGCTCGAGTACGATGATCTGGTCCGCGCTGCGCACCGTGCTCAGCCGATGCGCGATGATCAACTTGGTCATGCCGGTCGTCAGGCGCGCGAAATTGGCGGAAACGACGGCCTCCGCAGTTGCATCGAGTGCGCTGGTCGCCTCATCGAGCAGCAGCAGCCGCGGCTTGCGGTAGATCGCCCGCGCGATCAGGAGCCGCTGCATCTGACCGCCGGAGAGACCAGCACCGTTCTCGCCGACGCGGGTGTTGTAGCCCATGGGCAGGCGCTCGATGAAGTCCCGCGCGTTGGCGATGCCGGCCGCCCATACCAGCCGCTCCCGGTCGATCCGCTCATCGCTCACGGCGATGTTGCGGGCGATGGTGTCGGCGAACACGTGACCATCCTGCATCACGGCGGCGCAGGTCTCGCGCCAGTCGCGCGCCCTGAACTCAGTAAGACCGATGCCTCCGACGCGGATCTCGCCGCCTTCAGGCTGATAGAATTTGAGCAGGAGCTTGAGCAACGTGGTTTTGCCGCTGCCGCTGGCCCCGACGATGGCAGTGGTGCGGCCTTCCGGAATCACGAAAGAGATCCGGTTCAGCACCGGGGCGACATTCGGATTGCCGTAGCGGAACGAGACATCGTCGATGACGATGTCTCCGGTCGGGACCGGGACCGAAATGCGATCGGCGGCATCCTCCGGCTCGGCGGCATGGACCTCGGTGATGCGCTTCAGGCTGAGGCTCGCGTCCTGGGCCCGCTGCAGCAGCACCACCAGATGATCGAGTGAGCCACCCATCTGTCCGAGCATTGCGGTCAGCGCCATCATCGTGCCGAGCGTCAGATCGCCGCGGATCACCGCGTAGGCGGCGAAAGCGTTGGCGCCAATCGATGTCGTCGACGAGATCAGCGCCGCGCCGGTCTGCTGGATCTGCTGCAGTTTCATCGCGTCCAGCTGGATCCGGAACAGGCGAGCCTGGATCCGCTCCCAGGCCCAGCGCTTCTGCGTCGCAGAGCCGGTGGCCTTCACCTCGGCCACCGCTTGAACCAGTTCCATCTCGCTCGCCAGGCTGACTGCCGCCTCGCTGAACCTCCGGTGATCGATTCGGCGACGCGCCGGGAAGAACCGGGTGACATAGAACAGGTTCAGCGCGGCGCCCGCGGCGAAGATCACAAGGATGACGCCGCTGAAGGTGGCGATGACGATCGCATAGATCACGAGCAGGAGGACGGAGAATGCAGCCTCCAGCACGCCCGAGGTCAGAAAACTCTCGATGCGATGATTGTCGTTGAGGCGCTGGATCACGTCCCCCGACGTACGCTGGTCGAAGAAGCTCATCGGCAGGCTCAGGATCACCTGCAGAAAATCGGCGACCATCGCAATGGAGATGCGGGACGACAGATACAGCATCAGCCAACTGCGGATCAGCAAGGTGGCGTTCTGTCCGAGCATCACGCAGACCTGTGCCGCGACCAGCACAGTGACAAAGCTGACGTCGCCGCGTTCGATGCCCTGGTCGACCAGCGATTGCGTCAGGAACGGGGCCACGAAGGCAAGCGTGCAGCCGACAGCCGTGCCGATCGCGAGCTGAACGACGAGGTCGCGATGATCGAGCGCGTAGTTCGCGAGATGCCGCCACGGCGTCCGCGGCTGGGCCTTCGACGGCTGCCACGCGTGGAGCGCCGGCGTCGGCTCGAAGAACACTGCGATGCCGACCGGCGTGCCATTCTCGACCCCGGTCGCCCAGGCCGCGTGGAACTCGGCGTGGGAGTAGTCGATCAGTCCCGGCGCCGCCGGATCGGAGACGAAGACGCGATCCCGGCTGATCCGGTAGACCACCACGAAGTGGTTCTGATTCCAGTGCGCCAGGAATGGAAGCCGGCCCTGCCTGATCAGCGCTGTTACGTCGCAGCTCACCGGCAGCGTACGCAAACCGATATCCTCGGCAGCCTTGCACAGCGACAGCAGATCCGAACCATGCCGTCCCTTGTGCACGGCATCCTCGGCCTCGACCTGCGAAACCAGCTTGCCATGATGCCGCGCGATGATACGCAGGCAGGTCGGCCCGCAGCTCGTCACATCGGGCTGCTGATAGTGGGGAAAAGCGGCCATGTCTGCCCTGTCGAAAGCCGGGCCGTCGGAGCGCTTCGACGGCCCGGCATGCGCGCGGTGGCGCGATGCTCCGTAGGTCGAAGCGTCGGTCAGATCACCGAGGCAATTCCGAGCGCCACGTTCTCCACGCCGAGCCCGACCTGGTTGAAGGTGTTGATGCCCGAGACCACCGACGGGTTGTTGTGCGACGCCTGCACGATCACGCCCTCGATCGCTTTGACGATGGCGTTGAAGCCCGCGAAGATCGCGCTCAGACCGGTCGCCAGCGCGGCATTGCCGCCGGTGATCTGCTGGAGCTCGTCGGGTGAGAGTTTCCGCAGCTCACCATGCGAGAGATTGTCGTCCATCAATTGGTGCCCCTTTGCTGGTTCGCGCGGCATCGCGCCGCGACGATGGTTCATCGACTGATCCTGCGAGCGGATCAGTATGGAGCACATGAGATCAAACTGGTGACATCAACCTGGAACCCGGCGTCGCCCGAAATTAGCCGTCCCGTGTGATGTGATGGCAACGTAACTTGCCGGCTCGGTCGGCCACGACTCGCGCGGCGCCGAACGCGCGTCGCTGATGTCGGGATGCAACGGGCCGGGCTGCTAATGTCGGTGCGTCGTCATGATTCCGTCATGGCGAGCAGATGCGCGAACATCTGCTGAATCAGGCGAAGGCTGTTCACTTCGATGCGCGCATCGCCGTCCATGTTCTGCGCGAACTGAACGTTGCGTCCGCTCGACAGCTGCAGCCCGTTCGGCAGATCGAGCAGCACCCGGTACTTGCCGTCGATCGCGACTGCGCTGATTGCAGCAACCCTGGCCTCGAGCAGACCGAATTCGGAGCGCGGATAGGCGTCGAGCCTGATCGTGACGCGCTGACCGAGCCTGACCTTGCCGAAGCCGGCAGCCAGGACGAAGGCGAACGCGGTCGGCGAGGAAGCGACCGGCTCGACGATGGCGAAGGTGTCTCCGGATTTGATGTTCTGGGATTCTGACCAGAGGCCGAACAGGCGCGCACGGCCGGCTTGCGGCGAGCGGATGACGTTGACTCGTTCCCATTCCTGCACCGCGCCCCGCAGATCGCGCAGCGCGCCGGACAGCCGCGCCAGCAGTTCGGCGTCGCGCTCGCGGTGTGCGGCAAGAAGGGCGCTGATCTCACGTTCGGTGGACGCGATCTGGGCCAGGTTGCGCGCGCTTGCGATGCGCGCCTCGGCCATGCGGTCGCGCTGGGTCTGATGGCCGGCCTCGAACCTGTCGAGGTAGGCGGTGTTGGCAAATCCCTTGGCGACCAGGGTTTCGCGCCCGGTCTGCATGCGTTGCTCGGCTTTCAACGACGCTTCCGCTGCGCTCTCCTTGTCGCGGAACTGCTCCATCAGCTGACGATAGGTGGCCACGACCTGACGTAGCTGCGCAACCTGGTCGGCGGTCTCGGTCGAGGCGCGGAACGCCTGCAGGTTGGCGACCGCCTGGATCACGGCGATCAGCGGCGCCGACGCCGCGCCGAGCTTGCGGGGTGTAGCAGCAGGCAGCGCCGGCAGCGCTTCGCTCTCGGTCAGATCAGCCGGCACGTTCGAGAGCCAGCGCTGCAACTGCAGCATCTGCCTGACGTCGCTGCCATCGTCGATCACCGCGAGCAGGTCGTCGCGCTTGACCAGATCGCCCTCTCTCACCGCTAGCAGCGCCAGCTTGCCGTTGCCGCGGCCGAGCAGCGTCACCGGCAGCTGCGATGACACGATCTGCGCGCGCCCGCCGACTATCGATGGATAGGGAACGATGCTCGCGACCGCCACGAGCGTCAGCAAGGCGATTACCGTGACGATTAGGCCGGAGCGAACGAGGAACGGCGGCGGCGCGCCGATCACCTCGGCAAAGGCCTCGCTGCGGAGCTGGGGCGTGCCGCGACCGCCGGTGACGCTCAGCGGCGGAGCCCGAGACGTGGTGGCCGCCTCAGCCGGCCGCACGAGCGAGATCGACTGCCGCAATTCGTAGAGGAGTCTCGCGGTCTGGTCGCGCAGCTTCGCCAATCGAACACCCCAACAAAGCCCTTGCTTTGCCGATAATGTGTCGTGCTGCGGCCGTCTACCATTCAGGAATAGAGCACGCCTGTGAACGCCACGTCTCCGCGAAGACGGAACCTGACGGCGTGCACGTTCCACGAAGAGCCGGCAGCGCGGTCCATGACCTGACATTCTGCCCTGTGCGGTCGGCCGGCCGCCGCGATGACCGCGACGGACAGCCTTGCTGCGGAACCATGCCGAAGCTACGCTTTGTGCCTTGGACAGGAGGCCTTTGTGAACCCATCCGACGAATCGAAGATTTCAGAAGATCGCCGCGAGGCGCTGCGCTATGCGCTGGCGATCGGCAGCGGCGCGGCGCTGGCGGCCGCGACAGCGGCGCCCGCAAGAGCGGAAGATGCGGCAGACAACACGCTCGACCGCGTGCGCGCGGCAAAAGTGATGCGGATCGCGGTGCTGCCCGGCGAGCTGCCTTATTTCAACAAGGATCTGGCCAGCGGCGCCTGGTCGGGCATGTGCATCGAGATGGCCAGCGACATCGCAAAGCTGCTCGACGTCAAGCTCGAATATACCGAATCGACCTACGGCAATTCGATCCTCGACCTGCAGGCCAACAAGATCGATGTCGGCTTCGCGCTCAATCCGACGCCGCAGCGGGCGCTGGTGGTCGATTTCTGCGGCGCGGTGTTTCATCACCCGTTCGGCGCCATGCTGAAGAAGGGCATGGAGGCCAAAACCTGGGCCGACATCAACAAGCCCGAGGTCAAGATCGCGGTCGACGTCGGCTCCGCCAACGAGGCGGTGGCGCGGCGCTTTGCGCCGAATGCCACCATCAAGTCGCTGAAATCGCGCGACGAGGTGATGCTGGAGATGTCGTCGGGCCGGATCGATTGCGTGGTCAACGCGCTGGTGCTGGGCCTGACCGCGATCGCGAAAAACCCCAATCTCGGCACCTACAAGATCCTGCAGACGCCGTCGGTCGCCATTCCCTCGAGCATGGCGGTGCGGCGCGAGAGCGACAAGCGCTGGCGCGATTTCCTCGCCGTGTGGGTCGATTACAATCGCGGCATCGGGCAGATGCGCGAATGGTTCATCAAGGGCCTCGCGCTGAGCAACGTGAAGCCCGAAGACGTGCCGGTGGAATTAAATATCTAGAGCCTTTTCCGTTCCGATTGAATCGGAACGGAGGCTCTAGATTCTTGAACGCGTTTTCTTCACGCGAACCGGTGCCCACTTCGCTCGAAAACGCTCTAGCAGGACGGACCGCGCTCTAGTGCCTCCGCGTCGTCATGGCCGGGTTTGTCCCGGCCATCCACGTCTTTTGCCTCCGGTCGCAAGAAAGGCGTGGATGCCCGGGTCAAGCCCGGGCATGACGAGTGTGGGGGAACGGTCGAATTCCCAACTCACACCATGCCCATCATTCGCCGGGAGCGGCCGATGCTTCCGTCCGCGGCGGCGCGCCTGAGATCGCCTGCTGCGTGGTCGGCGGAGAGACTTTGTCGAGCTCGGAGGTGAGGGCCGGCGCGCCATTGTCGAAGCGGACGCGATAGACCTGCACGTTCTCCATCACGCGCTGGACATAGTTGCGCGTCTCGGAGATCGGAATGCGCTCCACCCAGTCGATGGCATCGACGTTGGGATCGCGCGGATCGCCGTGGCTCTTGATCCAGTCGCGCACCCGGCCGCGGCCGGCATTGTAGCCGGCGAAGGTCATGATCTGCGAGCCACGATATTCGCTGAGCAGCGCGCTGAGCTCGGCCGCGCCCATCTGCGTGTTGTAGACCGGGTCGGACACCATCTTGTCCCAGTCATATTCGACGCGGAAGCGCTTTGCGGTGTCACGGCCGGCCTCGGGTGTCACCTGCATCAGCCCGACCGCGTTTGCCGAGGACCGGTCCTTCTGGTTGAACGCGCTTTCGGTGCGTGCCACCCCGTAGATGATGCTGCGGTCGATCGCCGGCCCGATCGGATTGTGCGGCGGAATACCGATGGTCGGGAAGGCGTAAGGGTCGAGCGCGAGGCCGCGCGCGAGCGCGGTCTTCCCGAGCTCCAGCATGGCATGGGCATCGTTGCGGCGGCCGGTCACCTCGGCCACTGCCGCGAGCGCCGCCTCGTCGGTCGAGTTCTCGGCGAGATCGGCGACAAAGCACATCACCGCTTCGCGTTCGCCGATCGTATAGAGGAGGTCGGCCGCGTGGGCGAGCTCGTCCGCGAACGCGGAATGCGCCGTCGTTTTGGGCTCGCCCGGCGCGCGCAGCTCGATTCGATCGAGGCCGAGCCGGGCGCGGGCGAGCTGTCCGTAATAGGCCGTGCCGTGCTGCGCCGCCGCCTGGTAGGCATTGCGCATCGCCTCGACGTCGCCCTTTGCTTCGGCGGCGCGCCCGCGCCAGTAATTCGCGCGCGCCAGCACGATCGGATCGACGGAGCCGTCGTCGATATGGGCGAAACGCTCGGCCGCGGTCGCAAAATCGTTCAGATAGCGTAGCGCGATCCAGCCCGGCAGAAAATAGAACTCGGCCCGGTAATTCCTGTTGGCCGGCAACGCCGCTTCCCGCGTAACCTGATAGGCGCCCTTGACGTCGCCGGCATCGAGCAGCTTGCGCGCCAGGATCCGCCGCGCCCGCCACCATTCGTCCGTATCCTGCAGTGCCATCGTATCGCGCGGGGCGCCGAGCATCAGCTCCTTCGCGTCCGCGATCTGATCCTTGCGCAGCATCTGCTGAACGCGGCAGAGCGTGAAACCGAGATCGCGCCGTGCGTCGCCCGAAACATCGCTGAGCTTGTCGGCCGCCTTGTCGTCGTTGCCCGAGACCGCGGCGCACGCCTTCACGATCGCGACGTCGTCATCGCCGAGCCGCCGCGCCGCGCGCATCGCGCCGGAAAAATCCTTGGCGCCGATGCGGCGGTCCATGCGGGCGCGATGGTCCTCGCGCGTGAACAGGTCGTGGAACGCGTCGAACGCGTCCGCCTCGCTGCGCTCCGTCAATTCGTCCGAGCGCCAGGCCTCGCTCGCCAGGCGCGTGGCGCCGTCGCGGTCGCCTTCGCCGAGCAGCACGCGCGCCAGCGCGAAGCGGCCCTTCGCGGTCAGCGGCTGGTCGCCGATGAATTTGCGCACGGTCGCCGCATCGCTCTTCTCCTGCCACAGCCGCGCCTCGGCGCGGCGGCGCATCAGCCCTGTGCCCGGCCAGCTCGGATTGTCGGTGACGAACGCAGCATAGCGGCTGAAGGTCGCCTCGGACTCGGAGTGTCTCAGAATGAACCACTCGGCCAGCCTTTTCGCGACGGGATCGCCGATGGTCTGGGCGGTTGTGGTCGCATCGCTCGTCTTGCCCTGGCGAATCAGGTCGAACGCGGTCTTGACCAGCGCAGGATCACCCGTGAGCTCCGGAGCCTTCGCGCCGTCAGGTGCCGCCTCGGCGGCGGGCTTGGCGCGCGCGGCAACACGATCCGCATGTTTGCCCTGCTTCGCCGCGGTCTTGCCATGCCGTGTCTCGTGCGCGGAAGCGGCCTTTTTGCCGTGGGAACCGGGCTTTTGGGGCGTGCGGGCGAGCCCCTCGCTGGACAAGCCGGCGAACAGGATCAGTGTCAGCGCACACGTCAGCGGCCGGAAGGTCTGGGTCATTCCGTGGCTCCCCTGCGAACCACCGCCACGAACCATGAGATCGCATGATCCGTCCGGTCAAACCGAAATGAAGCTAACACAGCACGCACGCGCAACTGTCGCGTGTATGCAACACCAAGGGGGAAAAAATGCGGCACCGCGGCGCGTATCCCGGGGTACCGACGCGGTATTTCCGGCGCTGGCGCGTTCCGCCCTGATCTTACGCCTTGTCGTAGGTCATGCCGCGCTCGAGCGTGCGCCCGGCCAGGGTCGCCGGAAACAGGATCGCGAAATAGATCAGCGCCACGATCGTGTAGACTTCCAGCGGCCGGTAGGTCTCGGCATTGATCAGCGTGGCGTTGTACACGAGGTCCGGAACCGCGATCACCGACACCAGCGAGGTATTCTTGAGCTGCGTCACGGACTGATTGACATAGGGCGCCATCATCGGCTTCAGCGCCTGCGGCAGGATGACGAGCCGCAGCAAGTGCCAGCCGCGAAATCCGAGCGCCCGCGCCGCATCCCATTGCCCGCGCGGCACGCTCTCGATGCTGCCGCGGACGATCTCGGCATAGAACGCGCCGCCATAGAGCGTGAGCACGCTCACCGCCGCGACGTGAGCCGGGATGTTGAGGCCGATCACGACCGGGAAGGCGTAATAGAACCAGATGATCTGGACCAGCAGCGGCGTGCAGCGGAACAGTTCGATATAGGCGATCAGCAGCCAGTCGATGACCGGCCAGCGTTTTATGCGCAGCATGCCGACGATCAGGCCGAGCAGCGTGCCGAGCAAAATGGTGCCGATCGTATAGGCCATGGTCCAGCCGAGCCCGAGCCAGAACAGATGGCTGTATTTGCCGAGGATGGAGAAATCCCAGACGTAGTGCATGTCAGAGATACCTGCTCGGCGAGAAAGCTGCGACGTCGAACGGCGGCGCTGCGCCGCTGATCATGGCCGCGATGGCAAGGCCCGTGCCGGCGCCGGTGGTGAAACCGATGTGCTGGTGACCGAAGGCGAGCCACAGGCCGGCATGCCGCGGCGCCGGCCCGATCATCGGCAGGCTGTCCGGCAATGTCGGCCGCGATCCGCGCCATGGCTCGCCGACCGCCTCGCCGAATTCGGCGACGCCGCGCGCCAGCGGCACCACGGCATCGAGTTGCGCGAACGACGACGGCGCGTCGCGATCGGTCAGCTCGACGCCCGTGGTGATGCGCAGGCCCTGCTCCATCGGCGTGATCAGAAAACCGGCATCGCTGTCATGGATCGGGCGTGCGAGCGGGCGCGAAGGATTGGGCGAAAAATGCTGGTGATAGCCGCGCTCGAAGCCAAGGGGCACCCGATAGCCGAGCGGCTGCAACAGCTCCTTCGACCAGGGCCCGAGCGCGACCACGACATGGCGCGCGCGCACCTCTCCCTCGGACAGCACGACGCGCCAGCCTTCGCCATCGACTTGAATCGCCTTGATGTCGGCGCGGCGGATTTCACCGCCGCTTCCTGCAAACATCTGGGCATAGGCTTTCGTCACCGCGCCCGGCGAGTCGACTGATGCGGTCTCGGTGTGCAGCAGTCCGACGCTGTAGACCGGCAAAATGCCGGGTTCGAGCGCGGAGATGGCCTGACGGTCCAACATCTCGCTCTTGATGCCGTAATCGGCGAGCGCGGCCTGCTCCGCCTTGGCAGTTGCTGTCGCATCGCTGCGCCAGGCCTTCAGCCATCCGGTCTCGCGGATGCGCTGCGGCGCGCCGGCTTGGACGATCCACTCGCGATGCACGGCGAGCGAGGCGGCGATCAGGCCGCGCAGCGCGGTCGCGCGCGGCTTGGTCCGCGCCGCCGATGCGTTGGCGAGAAACCCCGCGACCCATCGCGCATTGCGGAGGGCCCAGGCCGGATTCCAGCGCAGCGCGGCATTCCGGTTGGTCAGGTAGGTCGGAAGGTTGCGCCACAACGAAGGCATGTTGAGCGGAAAGATCGAGCCGCTCGAGAGAATGCCGGCATTTCCGTAGGAGGTTTCGCTGCCCGGCTCGCGGCGATCGACGAGAACGACTGAAAGGCCGTGCCGCCGCGCCGCATTGGCCGTGGCCACGCCGACCATGCCCGCTCCGAGCACGACGACATCCGCTCGCTCACCTGCTGCACTCACGGACATGTCCTGCGCCTTTCCATCGGCTCACATCAAGGTCAGACCGCCATCAACCGGCAACATCGCGCCGGTGACGTGCCCCGCCTCGGGCGAAACCAGAAACGCCACCACGGCCGCGACCTCGTCGGGCTCGGCCAGGCGTTTGAGCGGATTGGCCGTGGCGACGCGCGCCCAGGCCTGTGCGTTCAGCGCGCCGAACAATCCTGGATCCTTGCGGGTGTAGCCGGGGATGACGGCGTTGGCGGTCGCACCCGAGGCTGCGAGCTCGATCGCAAGACACTTCACCAGCGCCTCCAGCGCCGCTTTCGCCGCGCTCGAAGCGGGAAAAATTCCATCAAGCACGAAGCGATGTGCACCAAAGCTCGAGATCGCGACCACACGCCCCTGCGGGCTGCGTGACAGATCCGGCAGCGCCGCAGCGACCAGTTCGTGAAAGGCTGCGGCGATCACCGCAAAGGCGCGCTCCAGGCCCGCGCGCGGGAGTTTTGCGAATTCGCGCCGATCGGCAAAACCGGCGGCATGGACGATGGTATCCACGGCACCAAAGGCCGCGCGCGTGGCGCCCACGAGCTCGGCGGCCGTTCCGGCGGCGGCGAGGTCACCGGTCGACCACTTGACCTCGGCGCCGGCGCGCCGGCAGTCCTCGGCGACCGACTTCAGCCGCTCCTCGCCTGCGGCGTCAGCGCCCTGCCCATGCAGCATCAGCCTTTGACCTTGGCCGGCAAGGCGCCGCGCCACCGCAGCGCCGATGCCGGAGCCGCCCCCGGTGATGATGGAAACGCGCATGAGTTGTTTGGTCTTCGCGTGATCAGAGGCGAACTATAGGTTCCGCGATGACAAAAGCAAATGATGCGCCGGCTTGCGTTCGCATCGGACCCGAGATGGGGCCTCATGGTTCTCCGAGCGATGCAAAGCATCGTCCGGAGACGCCGCGCAAAAGCGCGACTCCTCACCATGAGGGTCTGGCTTCGCGCCGCGCACACAGCCCTCATCCTGAGGGGCATCGCACAGCGATGCGTCTCGAAGGATGGGCCGCGGAATAAAGTCACCGCCACGGCTCGACGATGATCTTGGTGTGCGCCTCGGGATTGGCGAGATCGGAAAATGCCTGCGCCACGCCGTCGATGCCGACCCTGGCGGTCACCAGCGAAGCCGCATCGACCTCGCCGTCCGCGATCAGGCGCAGCGAACGGGCAAATTCATCCGGCGTGTAGCCGAGCACATATTGCACGTTGAGCTCCTTCATGATGCCGAGCATCGGCTCGGAGCGGTCGGTCTCCATGCAGACGCCGACCACGACGATGCGCGCATCGCGCGGAGCGCCCTCGAACACCTGCTGGATCAGGCCCGGCACGCCGACGCATTCGAAGATCAGCGCGGGTTTCAGTGCCGGCAAGAACGCCTGGAACGCCGGACGCGCGGCCTTCTCCGCGTCGCTCATCGCGGCGTGCTCGGTCCAGCTCGCATAGGGCTGGCTCCGTGCCGGATCGACCACGATTTCGGCGCCGAGCTTTTCGGCGAGCGCGCGGCGCGCCGGCGAATAGTCGGCGGCGATGATCGGGGCGAGTCCCCTGAGCTTCAGCGCCGCGATCACGGCAAGGCCCACCGGGCCGCAACCGATCACCAGCGGCACCTCATTGCCCCTGACATTGGCTTTCTCGACCGCGTGAATGCCGACCGCGAGCGGCTCGGTGAGCGCGGCGTGCTCCGGCGCGAGGGCGTTCGGAACTTCGAGCAGCAGCGCCTCCGACAGCAGCATGCGCTCGGCGTAGCCGCCGATATTGTCGTTGGAATAGCCGATGCCGACCGGCCCGGCCGGCGTCAGCAGCGCCGGCAGCGAACAGACGCGCGTGCCGGCCTTGAGCTTGCGCGTGGCCTGGGGCCCATGATCGATGATCTCGCAGCAGAACTCATGGCCGAACACGATGTCGCGGCTGAGGTCCATCGGCTTGCGGCCGGGAAGCCGTTTGCTCATCTCGACCATGCGATGCGCGTGCTTCTGCGCATGCAGGTCGGAGCCGCAGATGCCGCAGGCGAGCGGCTTGACCAACACCTGCCCCGCGCCCGGCGCGGGTTCCGGCAATTCGCCCACGACGATCTCGCCGTTCCGGAAAATCGCAGCACGCATCAGCGGGTCTCCCTTTATTTTGGGAGACCCATAGCACGGCGCTCACGCAGCGGCCATGGATCGGATCACGCGAATTGCCGCGGCAGCAATGAGGTCACGGGTTCGGCGAAGACTCGCCGGCCGCGGTCAGAAGCTGGGAGCGGCGCACCCGCTCGCGATGCGCGGTGTAAAGGCCGCTGCCGACGATGAAGACGGCGCCGATCACGGTCCAGAGATCCGGCACCTCGCCGAAGATCAGGAAGCCGAGGATCGAGACCCACAGCAGCTGGGTGTAGGAAAATGGCGCGAGCACGCTCGCGTCGGCATAGCGGAACGCGAGCACGACGATCCACTGCCCCGCGGTCGAGGCCACGCCGATGAGAACGCCGAGCAGGATGAGGTTCAGGGTCGGCGTCACCCACACGAACGGCACCATTGCCGTGAGGATAGCGACGCCCGCGATCGACGAATAGATCATCGTCGTCGTCGCATGCTCGCGGCCGCTCATCATCCGCGTAATGACCAGGGTCACGGCCCAGCAGAAGGCCGAGACGATCGGAAAGAACGCGGCGGCATGGAACGCACCGGTGCCCGGCCGCAAAATGATCAGCACGCCGAACAGCCCGACCGCGGTGGCAAGCCAGCGGCGTACGCCGACTTTTTCCGAGAGCAGGATGATCGAGAGCGCGGTCACGAACAGCGGCGAGACGAAGCCGGTGGCGGAGGCTTCCGCGATCGGCAGATAGCGCAGCCCCGTGATGAAGAACAGCGACGAGCCGAGCAGCGCGGTACCGCGCAGCAACTGGAATCCGGGGCGTGTCGAGCGCAGCGCGTAGATCGGCGTGCCCGGCACCATCGCGGGCACCATGATCAGCGCGAACACCAGAAAGCGGATCCAGGCGATCTCGATCGAGTGCAAACCGGTCGAGAGATATTTTGCCGTGACATCCGACGTGCCGAGAAACACCGTCGAGAGCAGGATCAGCGCGATGCCCTTGAACGGCCGGTCGGCACGCGCAGGAGCGCGTCGCACGGCACGTTTTTTTACGGGCATTTGTACGGGCAATGACTGGGATGCGCTGTCGAGCCTTGCGGCTGCAGCGGCGGCGGGCGGCGGGGTCACGGTCTGGCTCGGAGTATCGGTCGAATCGGCGGAGTTGAAAAAACGCCAATTGGCCGCGAGCGGCAACACCCGAAAACAGGCAGCCGATATGCGCGATTGGGCAGATCGCGGCGCCTGTTGAAACACTTTGTTAACAAGAGTGTCTTGCTACCAGTTGAAGCCAGACCGCAGCTTTTTGCGGCCCATCCCTCGAGACGCATCGCACAAGCGATGCTCCTCGGGATGAGGTGTTCATTCTGGCAAGTGCGCTCCGACCCTCATGGTGAGGGGCCGCGCTCGTTGCGCGGCGTCTCGAACCATGAGGCCCCGAAGCGTCCTATCTCACAACATCGGCAGGCTGCGCGGCGGAGCGCCGCGCGGAAAAGCCTGATCGAGCGCCGCGATCTCCTCGGCCATCAGCACGAGATCGCCGGCTGCGGCATTTTCGGCGTTGTGCGGCACCGTGCCCGCCTTCGGGATCGCGAACAGCACCGCCTTGCGCGTCAGAAAGCTGAGCGCGACCTGGCGCGGCGTGGCCTGGTGCGCATCCGCGACTTTTTGCAGCACCGTGCCGGCGCGGCTCGTGGACGCCGGAAAATCATTGTGACCGAACGGCGAATAGGCGACCACCGCGACGCCATGGCGTTCGCACCACGGCATCACCGCGTGCTCGATGGCGCGTTCCTTCAGGTGATAGAGCACCTGATTGCAGGCGATCCTGCCGTCACCCGCGACCTCGCGCAGTTCGTCGAGATCGTCGACGTCGAAATTGCTGACGCCCCAGGCGCGGATTTTGCCGGCGCCCAAAAGTTCCTCGAATGCCGCGACCGTTTCCGACAGTGGAAAGGAGCCGCGCCAGTGCAACAGATAGCAGTCGAGCCGGTCGGTCTTCAGTCGCCGCAACGAGCGTTCGCAGGCCGCGATGGTGCCGCGCCGCGACGCGTTGCTCGGCAGCACCTTTGAGACCAGAAACGCCTCGTCGCGGCGGCCGGCGATCGCCTCCGCGATCACGAGCTCGGCGTCGCCATACATTTCGGCAGTGTCGATATGGCTCATGCCGAGGTCGAGGCCGCGGCGCAGCGCCGCGATCGCGGCGTCGCGATCGCCGCGGTCGATATACCACGTGCCCTGTCCGATCACGGATGTCGTCTGGCCGCCATGGCCGAATGTCTGTTGTTTCACGCTTGACCTCTTGTCGTTCCCCGCGACCGGAACGCCGATGCCTGTTAGCCAGGACAGCGCCGGTCGCTGACCGATGATGTAGAGGCGGTCGCGATTTTTTCCAACTATGGCTGGATTGGTGCAAGCGGGTTCTGATCCGCACCCGCGACCGTATGCCGGGGTGCGCGGACAACGTTGATTGCTTCCCGCGTCATTGCGAGCCACCCGGTCCGCACGAAGCGCGGCCGGATGACAGGCTCCGCGAAGCAATCCAGAGATGCCGCCGCGCCGAAGCAGCTGGATTGCTTCCGCCTTCGCTCTTCGAGCTTCGGCGGACAAGTCGGTGCTTTGCGCCTCGCAGGGACGGAGAAAACTAGCCGGCCGCCGCCTGCTGCGGCACTGGCTTGACTTCCGCCGCCGCGATCAGCCGCTTCATCTCCGGGATGCAGGAACCGCAATTGGTGCCGGCCTTCAGCCGCGCGCCGATCTCGGCTGTCGATCTGGCGCCCGCGGCGATCGCATCGCAGATCGTCGTGCGGCCGACGCCGAAGCAGGCGCAGACGATGGGACCCGCGCTCGCAAGGCCGTCGCTGGCGCGGCCGGACAGCAGCATGCCGCGTTCGTCGTCGCCGAGTTGCTCCTTCGCAAACAGGGTTTTGACGACCTCCCAGTCGCCGGCATCGTGCGCGGGCCCGAGGAACACGCAGCTGTCGATGCGGTTCTCGGCAAAGCTCGCCGCGCGAAACACGCCGCCGCCAAAATCGCGATATTCGGCGACGTCATCGCCCGACATGGCCGTGAACCACACCGGCCAACGCGCAAGGTCCGCATTGTCGGCGAACAGGTAGCCATAGCCGCCGGGAATTGCGGCGCGGACCCACCAGAGATGGTCCGGCAGCTTGAGCTGCCGGCGCGACAGCGCAAAGCCGCGAAACACGTATTCATAGGGCGTGATCGAGACCGGCGTCGCCTTCGCTTCCGGCTGCCCGGAGAATGGATCGGTGAACGCCGAAACCAGCGCGCCGACGCGCGCATGCGATGCGGTCTCCTCGTTCCAGTGGATCGGCGCGAACAGCATGCCGCGCTGCTGCCGCGGACTGACCACGACCTTGAGAACGCATTGCCCGTGGTCGGTGGTGACGCGCGCAAAACTGTCGTCGGTGATGCCGAACCTCGCTGCGTCGTCGGGATGGATTTCGACATAGGGCTCCGGCAGATGCTGGCCGAGCCGCGGACTGAGGCCCGTGCGCGTCATGGTGTGCCACTGGTCGCGAATCCGCCCGGTGTTGAGCCGGAGCGGCCGCCCGGCATGGGTCTCGCTGCGCAGCGCCGGAATCTCCGGCGCGACGAAGCGCGCCTTGCGGTCGGCGGTGTAGAAGCCTCCTTTGGCGAAGAAGCGCGGCGAATCTTGCGCGCCCTCGCGCACCGGCCATAGCACCGGCGACATCTTGTCGAAATCCTGGTCCGACAGCGAGGCGAGCGCGCCAATATCGAAATCGCGCGCGCCGTTGTTCTCGAAGGCGGAGAGGCGCGCATGTTCACGGAACACGTCGGCGGCCGAATTGTAAGCGAACGCGGCCTTGAAACCGAGGCGCTTGCCGACCTCGCTCAAGATCCACCAATCCGGCCTCGCCTCGCCCGGCGAGGCCAGGAAGGCACGCTGGCGCGAGATGCGCCGCTCCGAATTGGTCACGGTGCCGGATTTCTCGCCCCAGGCCTGCGCCGGCAGCAGCACATGCGCGCCGCTGTTGACGGTGTCATTGGAGCGCACATTTTCCGAGACGACGAACAGCTCGAGTTTTTGGAGCGCAGCGCGCACCGCATCCGCATCGGGCAGCGACACCACCGGATTGGTCCCGATCACCCACAGCGCCTTGATCTCGCCGCGGCCGATCGCCTCGAACATCTGCACCGCCTTCAACCCCTCATGGGTGGCGATACGCGGCGCCTGCCAGAAGCGGCGGACGCGATCGATCTCGGCCGGCGCAAAGCCCATATGGGCCGCGAGCTGGTTGGCGAGCCCGCCGACCTCGCGCCCGCCCATGGCATTGGGCTGGCCGGTCAGCGAGAACGGTCCCGCGCCCACCTTGCCGATTCGCGCCGTCGCCAGATGGCAGTTGAGGATGGCATTGACCTTGTCGGTGCCCTGCGCCGACTGGTTGACGCCCTGCGAATACAGCGTGACCACGCGCTCGGTGGTCAAGAACATCCCGAAGAAAGCCGCAACGTCGGCTTCGCTCAGGCCGGTCGCAAGCGCCGTGGCCGCAGCGCTCGGCGCCATGCTGCGCGCGCGGCCCAACGCCTCGTCAAAGCCTTGCGTATGGTTCTCGATATAGCCGCGATCGAGCGCGCCATGATCGGCCAGATGCACAAGCAAGCCGGCGAACAACGCGGTGTCGGTGCCGGGCCTCACGCCGAGGAACAGGTCTGCGTCCTCGGATGTGTCGGTGCGGCGCGGATCGATCACGACGATGCGGGCGCCACGACCCTGCTTGTTGGCCAGCATGCGCTGGAACAGGATCGGATGGCACCAGGCCGCGTTGGAGCCGACCAGCACCAGCAGATCGGCCGTGTCGAGATCCTCATAGGTGCCGGGCACCGTGTCGGCGCCGAAGGCGCGGCGATGACCGGCCACCGAGGACGCCATGCACAGCCGCGAATTGGTGTCGACATTGGCGGTGCCGACAAACCCCTTCATCAGCTTGTTGGCGACGTAATAATCCTCGGTCAGCATCTGCCCGGAAAGATAGAACGCCACCGCATTGGCGCCGTCGCGGGCGATGATGTGCTGCAGGCGGTTGGCGACATGGTCGAGCGCGTCGCTCCAGGCGACGCGTTCCATCACGCCCTTGCAGCGGATCATCGGATGGAGCAGCCGGCTCTCGAGCGCGAGCGTCTCGCCGAGCGCCGAGCCCTTTGAGCACAGCCGCCCGCGATTGGCGGGATGCTCGGGATCGCCTGATATCGCGGCGCCGCCCTTGCCGTCGGGGGTGGCGAGCACGCCGCAGCCGACGCCGCAATACGGACAGGTGGTCCGCGTCGCGCGCAGATGAGGATCGATCACGGTCATGGCAACAAGCTCTCGGTCACGCGGCCTTCGGCAGGGCGAACGTCCGGCCGAACATCATCTCGCGCCTGATCGCTGCGACCGGCTTGCGCTCGCGGATCAGGTCGAGATACCAGAGCGCGTCGGCGGTATCGCCGACCAGCACGGCACCGACCAGCCTGCCCTCAGCGACCACCAGCTTCTTGTAGGTGCCCCGCCTGACATCGCTCAGCATGATCGCTTCACTGCCGTCCGTGCCCAGAAAATCGCCGGCGGAAAACACGCTGACACCGGACACCTTCAGATTGGTGGCGACCACGCTGCCGGCGTAGTTGGCACTTCGCCCCGCAAGGTGGCGAGCCAGTACGCGTGCCTGTTCATAAGCGGGTTCAACCAATCCGTAGCAGACGCCGCGATGCTCGGCGCACTCGCCGAGCGCGTAGATATCGGGTGCGCTCGTCTGCAGGACATCGTCAACCATGATGCCGCGGTTGACCGCAATCCCGGCTTGCTGCGCCAGCATCGTATTCGGCCGGATGCCGGCGGCGAAGACCACGGCGTCGGCCTCGATCTTTCGTCCGTCCGCAAGCTCGACCCCCTCGACACGGCTCGAGCCATAGATGCGCGCGGTGTCGGCCTTGAGCAGCACCTCGACGCCCTTGCGTTCGACCAGCGTCTTCAGAAGGTCGGCCGCGGGCGGGTCGAGCTGGCGCTCCATCAGCCGATCCATCAGATGCAGCAGGGTGACCGGCGTGCCAGCCTTGGCGAGGCCGTAGGCTGCTTCCAGCCCCAACAATCCGCCCCCGACCACGACGACCGGCCGCTTCCGCAGGGCGAGCGCCAACAACAGATCGACGTCGCGGCTGTCACGGAACGTGTGCACGCCGGCCAGGTCGACGCCGGGCAGATTGAGCCTCAGCGGCGAGGAGCCGGTGGCGAGCACGAGACGGGAAAACTCGATCGACTCGTCGCCCGCGATCTTCAGCTCGCGCCGGCCGACATCGATCTCGGTAACCAGGGAGTTGTATTTCAGCGTGACGCCGCGATCGCGCCACCAGGAGGCCGGCTTCAATTCGATGTCGTGGGATGCGATCTCGCCCGCAAGCACGGACGACAGCAGCACGCGATTGTAAGCCAGCCTTGGCTCGGCGCCGATCACGGCGATGGCATAGCGGCCAAGCGAGGTTTTCGCCAACTCGTCGACCAGCCGCGCGGCGGCCATGCCATTGCCGACAATGACAAGCGGTTCACTCATTGCGCATCCTCATTCCGCGGCTTCGCTGCGGCCATAGGCCACCGAAATCATGTAGCCGGACAGCGTGGCGTAGGCCGCGGCCCAGGCCGCTGCGAGCTCCGCGCTCCAGGCCTCGCCCAGCCCCTTTTCCAGGGTCCAGAGCAGCGCGGCGCCGACGACGGGATAGTGCTCCGCCTTCGCGCCATAGGCGACATGACGCGTCGCCAGCGCGCTGGCGGCCGGCAGGATCTGCTCGAGATTGGACAGACCGTTCACGACGGCGGCGAGTGTCGCCATCAACTTCTTGCGCTGCTCGGTCATATCGGCAGGAAACATCGCTCTTACGGCGGGCGCGACCTCGAAAAGGCGGTCGTAGAACATCACCGCCGCCGCTTCCGAGATCGGCGCGACCTTGGCAAAACTCTCTTGCACGAGCGCGACCTGCTCTGACGTCATATCGTTGTTTCCCTTGCGATGGTTGCCTCTCCCTGCAAACAGCGGGGAGAGGCTTGAACAATTACACGCGCGCCTCGGCGAGGCCGGTCGCACCCGCCGCTTCCGGGCTGCGGCGCAGGTAGTACCACCAGGTCAGCGCCAGGCAGGCCCCGTAGAAGCCGAGATAGATGACGAGCGCGAGCTGCGGGCCGCCTGTCATCGCGATCGACTTGCCGAAGCCGGTCGGGATCAGATAGCCGCCGCAGGCGCCGATCGCGCCGATGAAGCCGACCGCGGCGCCGCTCTCGATCGACGCCGTCTTCAGCGCGGCCGCGCGTGCGGTATCGCCGGCGCCGCGAACCTTGCGCAGGTTCTCCTCGCGGAAGATCGACGGGATCATGCGGTAGGTCGAGCCGTTGCCGATGCCCGTGGTGACGAACAGGATCAGGAACATCACAAGAAAGCCTGCAAAATCCTTATTCCCCACGAAATACAGCACGCCGATGGTGGCCGCCGCCATCGCGATGAAATTCCAGAACGTCAGGATCGCGCCGCCCACCTTGTCGGCGAGCAGGCCGCCGATCGGGCGCGCCAGCGAGCCCACCAGCGGCCCGAGGAAGGCGATGCCGATGGTGACAGCCGGGAACTGCGTCTTGATCAGCAGCGGGAACGCGGCGGAGTAGCCGATGAACGAGCCGAAGGTGCCGATATAGATGAACGACATGATCCAGGTGTGCTTGCGCTTGATGATCGCAAGCTGGTTCTTGATCGAGGACTTTGCGGTGGTCAGGTTGTTCATGAAGAACACTGCGCCGAACACCGCGATCACGATCGGCAGCACCCACATGAGCCCGGCGTTCTGCAGGTACACGCCGCCGACTGGCGTCGCCTGGAACAGGTTGATGACGCCGAGCGCCATCAGGATCGGGGTCAGGAGCTGCACGCTGGAGACACCGATATTGCCGCCCGCGGCGTTCAGCCCGAGCGCCCAGCCCTTCATCCGGTCGGGATAGAAGAAGGAGATGTTGGCCATGCTCGAGGCAAAATTGCCGCCACCGAGACCCGCAGTCGAGGCGACCAGCAGCATGACCCAGAACGGCGTCTCGGGATGGCTGACGAAATAGGCCAGGGACAGCGTCGGGATGAACAGCACCGCGGCCGAGAAGATGGTCCAGTTGCGGCCGCCGAACGTGGTCACCGCAAAGGTGTAAGGAAAGCGCATCAAGGAGCCGATCAGGCCGGGCAGCGCGACCAGCTGGAACAGTTCGTCGGTCGAGTAGTGAAAGCCCGCCTGCGGCAGCTTGGTCGCGACGATCGACCAGATCAGCCAGACCGAGAAGCCGATATGCTCGGCGACGATCGACCAGATCAGGTTGCGCCGGGCGATCGTCTTGCCCGTCGAATTCCAGAATGTCTCGTCCTCCGGGTTCCAGTCTGAAATCCAGGTCGGGCTCTTGCTCATTGCGAAACGTCCTTGTCTTGCGTTGACCCCACCGGCACACCCTCGCGGGCAAAGGGTCGCACTCCGGGGAGCCCCCCGGCTGCGGCGGTGTCGAGTCTGATTGATGATGTCGATCGACGGCGTCGGTGGCGTCGCAAAGGGACGATTCAAGCTTCGTGCCAATCGCACCGGAACGAAAATCCGTTTATTTTTCAGTATATTGCAAGAATTGCCTGAATTTTTTGCATGATGGATTCGCATTCAAAATTTGCGATTCGCTCAATTCTTGTGCGCCGCACAAGAGTTGAGCACGGCGTCCTTAAATTGATCACACCGCTTTGCGCGGCACGCCACCGCCGCGGCAGGTGGCAGCATTGGAACACCGCGCCGATTGGCGCTATCAAAGGCTCATGCTCGCCTTTCAGCCGGAGATTGCCACGATGCTCGCACCCTCCCCCGCCTCACCCGAATCCGTCGGCATGTCGACATCAGCCCTCGCGCGGATCGATGCACATTTGAAGCAGCGTTACATCGACAGCGGCCGATTTCCGGGCACACAGCTCCTGGTCTATCGCCGCGGCAAGGTCGCGCATTTTTCGACCCAGGGGCTTGCTGATGTCGAGCGCAACGTGCCGGTGCGGGACGACACCATCTTCCGCATCTATTCGATGACCAAGCCGATCACCTCGGTTGCCTTCATGATGCTGGTCGAGGAAGGACGTGTCGCGATCGACGAGCCGGTGCACCGCTACATTCCCGATTGGAAGAATCTCGGCGTGTTCGTCGCCGGCACCAACCCGGCGTTCCTGACCCGCCCGCCGTCACGGCCGATGCAGATCGTCGACCTGTTGCGGCACACCTCGGGGCTGACTTACGGATTCCAGCAGCGCTCCAATGTGGACGCGGCCTATCGCGAGAGGAAGCTCGGCGAGGTCGAGAAGGCCGGCACGCTGCAGTCCATGGTCGAGGATCTCGCAAAGATCCCGCTGGAATTCTCGCCCGGCGAGGCCTGGAATTATTCGCTCTCGACCGACGTGATCGGCTATCTGATCGAAAAGATCACGGACAAGCCGTTCGAACAGTTTTTGAAGGAGCGCATCTTCGATCCGCTGGGCATGAAGGACACCGATTTTTACGTGCCCGCCGACAAGGCGCACCGTCTCGCGGCCTGCTATTCGGCCGACCCGCAGGGCGGCATGAGCTTCCACGCCGGCGTCCGCCGCGAAGGCCTGACCTTGCAGGACGATCCGAAGACCAGCTCCTTCCTGTCTCCGCCATCGCTGATTTCGGGCGGCGGCGGGCTGTGCTCGACCACGGCGGACTATCTCAGCTTCTGCCGCGCGCTGATCAACGGCGGCGAGCTCGCGGGCGTCCGGCTGCTCGGCCCCAAGACGCTCAAGCTGATGACGTCGAACCATTTGCCCGGCGGCCTCGATTTACCTGGCCTGTCGCGATCGCTGTTCAGCGAAGCCACCTATTACGGCATCGGTTTTGGCCTCGGCTTCTCCGTCACCATGGATCCGCCGAAGACACTGATCGCCGGCAGCCCCGGCGAATATTCCTGGGGCGGTGCGGCGACGACCTCGTTCTGGATCGACCCGGCTGAGGAGCTGATCACGATCTTCATGACGCAGGTGCTGCCGTCGAGCGCCTATCCGCTGCGGCGCGAGCTGCGCAGCATGATCTATGCCGCGATCACCGAGAGCAATCTGTAACGTCGGAATGGCCGCGCGCCGGCCGGCGCTGTCCAAAAAGGGCTTTGGCAATTCGCGCACCTCACCTATGGTTGCGCGAGCCAAGGCTCCTGCCCCAACCGTTGCGGAACCAGGACCGCTGCTGCGACGTTCCTGTTCCTTCCCGGGGGCGAGCTTTTGCGATCGGAGCTTTTGCGGTTCATCTTGGTGGGTGCGCGATGAACGGCGACCTTCTGCGAGGGGACGGCGCTATGCCGCAGG
>Ga0207699_10000334_pt1 | contig 24992 bp, 27 predicted proteins | sample LARL51metaG_FD_184344 | JGI IMG/M metagenome (GOLD analysis project Ga0207699, IMG submission 184344) | Corn, switchgrass and miscanthus rhizosphere microbial communities from Kellogg Biological Station, Michigan, USA - LAR L5-1 metaG... | ecosystem: Host-associated > Plants > Roots >...
TGCCGGGCCGTCCAGAAGCGCGGCGAGACGGGCTGGTAGTCGACGCTGTCGGCCATGGGCGCCCCGATTCTCCCACCGCCGCGGGCGGGCGGGGGTTCGCGCCAGGGGTGGCCGGAACGCTCGCGCGGCTAGGTGTAGCGTCCAGGGAGGTTGTTGACACGCTCCGCGGGTGGGCGACCTCCCAGAGCGGTGTGGGTCCGGTGGTGGTTGTACATGTGTAGCCAGGCCGGCAGCAACCGGACGCGCTGAGCGTTGCTGGTATAGGGCCGCACGTAGGCCCACTCCTCCAGCAGCGTCCGGTTGAACCGCTCCACTTTGCCGTTGGTCTCGGGGTGGTGAGGGCGGATGAGGATGTGCCGGGCGCCCAGCTCGGCGACCGCGGCGCGGAAGGCCCGCGAGTGGCGGTAGGCGAAGGCGTTGTCGGTCATCACCCGCTCGACGGAAATCCCGTAGCTGGCGAAGAACTGCCCGGCACGCAGCAGGAATGCTGCGCAGGTCGCGCCCTGCTCGTCGGCGAGGACCTCGCTGTAGGCCAGCCGGGAGTGGTCGTCGACGCAGGAGTGGATGTAGTCCTACCCGAGGCCCCGCTTCCGGCTCGGGCGGGCGGCGCGGCCGTGGATCTTGTGCCCACCGCCCGGTGGAATCCGGCCCAGCTTCTTGACGTCGACGTGGACCAGCTCGCCCGGTCGCTCCCGCTCGTAGCGGCGCACCACCCGGCCGGTGGGCCGGTCGAGCCAGTCGAGGCGCTCCAGCCCCTGCCGGCGCAGCACCGCGTAGCAGGTCGAGCGCGGCAGGCCCAGTCGGGAGCTCAGCCGCTGAGGGCCGAGCTTGTGCCGGCGGCGCAGATTGGCCACCCGTCGCTCCAGTCGCGCTGGCGTCCGCCGTGGCGAGCGGTGCGGCCGCGAGCTGCGGTCGGCCAAGCCGGTGACCCCTTCGGCCTCGAAGCGCCGCACCCACTTGTATGCCGTGGCCCGGCTGACCCCGGACGCCTCGGCGGCGGTGACCACCGTCCAGCCGTGTACCACGACGCGCTCCACCAGCAGGCGCCGACCGAACTCGTTGAGACGCGCCTTAGCATGTGCCACGAGAGCCCTCCCCAGGTTGGGTCGTCAAGCAACCCGCACCGTGAGAGAGGGCTCTCGCTTATGTCAACAACGTCCGTGGGCGCTACAGCTAGGCGATCGGGGTGCCCGAGGGTGCGTCGGGCGGCGTCAGGGCGCCGGGCGAGCGCGCGCCGGCCGTGGCGTCCTGCATCAGGTAGCCGCCGAAGATGGTGAGGGCGCCGCCGACGATGGCGACGAAGGCGCCGAACTTGACCCCCTCGTTGGCCAGGTTGGCCACGCCGGAGTGGTAGGCCAGCCAGAAGATCACCGCACCGGCGACCTCGACGGCGCCGAGGATCATGATCAGGGCGGCGTCACTGACGCCCATCTCGGGCATCCGCACCTGCTGGGTGAGGAAGCGGCGCGCCGTCCAGAGGAACACGACGGCGAGCAGGGCCAGGAAGGTGAGCCAGCCCCAGCTCGCGAAGCCGTCCACCGAACCGCTGCTGGAGGCGATGGTCACACCGGCGAAGGTGGCGCTGATATCCCAGCCGTACCAGGGCAGGAAGAGTGCGACGAGGACGATGAGCGAGCCGCCGAGGATGGCCTTCTCGGCGTCCGACGTCTTGCTGAGGAAATCCTGGCCCATGAGCGAAGTTCCTCCAGGACCGGCGCTGCCTTTCCGGTCAGTCGCGGCGAGAATGGCTCGCCGCTGCGCCGAATGGTAGGTGCCCCCCGTCGGGGCGTCAACGTGGTACCGGGCATCCGGCCGGACCTGGCAGAGATCGCCATTAAGTTGTCCTTGCTGCCAGATCCGTCCCACCTCACAATGGGCGCTGTGCGCAGCTGCGTCCTGGTCGTCTTCGACGGCTTCCAGCTCCTCGACCTCGCCGGTCCACTCGAGGTCTTCCGCACCGCCAGCCTGCTCGGCGCCGACCCGCCGTACCGCACCGTGGTGGCCTCGCTCGACGGCGGGCCGGTGCGCAGCGAGAGCGGCGTCGAGGTGGGCACGGTCTCGCTGGCCACGGTGCGGCGACGGCGCGCTCCGGTCGACACGCTGCTGGTGGCGGGCGGGGTGGGCGCGGGCGAGGTGGCCGCCGACCGCCGGCTCTGCCGCTCGGTGGCGGCGCTGGCGCAGAGCGCGCGGCGCACCACCTCGGTCTGCACCGGCGCGCTGGTCCTCGCCGCCGCGGGCCTGCTCGACGGGCGACGTGCCACCACCCACTGGGCGTCCTGCGCGCTGCTGGCACAGCGGCATCCGCAGGTTGAGGTCATCCCTGACCGCATCTACGTGCGCGACGGCGCGGTGTGGACCTCGGCGGGGGTCACCGCGGGCATCGACCTGGCCCTGGCGCTGGTCGAGGAGGACTGCGGCGCCGAGCTGGCCCACACCGTCGCGGGCTGGCTGGTGGTGTTCACCCGGCGCCCCGGCGGGCAGGCGCAGTTCAGCGTGCAGATGCGCGCGCAGCCCGCGCGCACACCGGCGATCGCCGCGCTGCAGCGCTGGCTGCCGGAGCACCTCGGTGAGCCGCTCGGCGTCGAGCGCCTCGCGGAGCGCGCGGCGATGAGCCCGCGCAGCTTCGCGCGCAGCTTCCGCGCCGAGACCGGCAGCACGCCCGCCGCCTACGTCGAGCAGCTCCGCGTCGAGGCGGCGCGCAGGCTGCTGGAGACGTCGGACCTCGGCGTCACCGCGGTGGCGCGCGCGGTGGGCATGCCACGCGTCGAGACCTTCCATCGCGCCTTCCGCAGGCGCTGCGGCACCACGCCGGACCGCTACCGGCAGCACTTCGCCCGCCGGGCGTCGTGACCAGCAGAGCAGGGAGCAGACACCACATGCAGATCGCCATCGGCCTCTACCCCGGCTTCACCGCGCTCGACGCCGTCGGACCCTACGCGGTGCTCAAGCAGCTGCCCGGCGCGGAGATCGTCCTCTGCGCCGAGCACGCGGGCGTGATCGACGACGACAGCGGCCACCTGCGCCTGCAGGTCGAGAAGACGTTCGCCGACGTGCCCGCGCCGGAGCTGCTGCTCGTCCCCGGCGGCATGGTGACGCGGCGCATCGCCCGCGAGCGCGGCGCCATCGTCGGCTGGATCGCGGCCGCGCACGCGACCACGCGCTACACCACGTCGGTGTGCACCGGCGCGCTGCTGCTCGGCGCCGCGGGGATCCTCGACGGGCTCGACGCCACCACGCACTGGGGCGCGTACCAGGAGCTGGCCCGCTACGGCGCGCGTCCCACCGAGCAGCGGGTCGTGGTGCAGGGCAAGGTGATCACCGCCGCGGGAGTCTCGGCGGGCATCGACCTGGCGCTCACCCTCGCCGCCATGCTGCAGGGTGACGAGGTGGCCCAGGCCATCCAGCTCGGCATCGAGTACGACCCGCAGCCGCCCTTCGACTCGGGCTCGCCCGCCAAGGCGCCGGCGCACATCCGCGAGCTGGTGTCGGCGCTGATGTCGGCGTCGGAGTCCACGACCCGACACATCGGGCCGCCCGCGCCTGTCTGACCGAGTATCAGGTTCCCGTGGTGCGGGGGGCCGGGTGCCTCAACACCGGTTGGGAGGAGTTTCGACTTGTCGAGGCACGCCACCACATCTCGCCGCGCGCTGCTGCTCACGGCGATCGCCGGCCTGGCGGGGGCCGCCGCCATCCCCCTCTCGGCCGCCTCGACGCAGGCCGCCGACAACACCGCCGCCCAGGTCGGCGTGTTCAGCCAGCCCTTCCAGGAGCCCGGCCTGCCCGACGGCAGCACGCCCTGCACCACGCAGGACAGCTACGCCGGCAAATGCGTGCCCACCGCCGTGTCCGCCGCCGTCCTCGCCGACGGCCGCATCCTCTACTGGAACGGCCTGGAGGGCTCCGAGCGCTCCGACAAGAGCACCCTGCTGCAGTTCGGCGCCGTGGCCGCGCCCGACCAGAGCCGCGTGCTCAACCTGGCATCGCTGACCTGGACCAAGCCCTCCCCCGTCGACGCCGGCACCACCAACCCGGCGCCCGACCTGCTCATCCCCGGCACTCCCTACGACCAGGGCGCCGACGGCGCGCTCTTCTGCTCCGCGCTGGAGCAGCTCGCCGACGGGAGGATCATCTCCGTGGGCGGCACCGACTACTACGACGAGCCCGGCGTGCCCGGCGCCAACCTCGGCGTCAGCGAGCTGCAGGGCCTGCAGAACACGCGCATCTTCAACCCCGCCACCAACACCTGGTCGCAGAGCGGCCAGATGCAGTTCGGCCGCTGGTATCCCGAGACGGTGACCCTGGCCAACGGCTCGATCTTCGTGGCCAGCGGCGTCACCAAGCTGATCAAGCCGGTGTACTCCAACGATCCTGCCGACTCCGGCACGAACGTGCGGCAGACTGAGACCTACAACCCGGCGACGGGCACCTGGAGCTACAACGGCACCTCCGGCGACCGCTCGCTGCCGCTCTTCCCGCGCCTGCACCTGCTGCCCGACGGCAAGGTCTACTACGACGCGGGCGGCCAGACCTTCAACCCCGACGGGCAGGCCTACGACGAGGCCACCTGGAACATCGCCGCGGTGTACGACCCGGCGTCGAAGTCGTGGACCTCGCTCAACATCCCGGGACTGGGCACCACCTATCCCGGCTTCAAGGGCTCGACCTTCTCGCTGATGCTGCCGCTCAAGCCGCCGTACACCAGCGCGTCGTTCCTGGCCGCCGGCGGTGTCTACGGCACCACCCCGGGCGGCTACCTGGCCAACAACGCCAGCACCATCACCACCGTCGACACCAGCGGCGGGGCCGACTCGATGTCGACGGTGCAGACCGGCAACCTCAACAACAGCCGCTGGTACTCGAGCGGCGTGATGCTGCCCGACGAGACGGTGATGGCCTTCTCCGGCGCCATGCAGGACGGCGTGGTCTCGCCCGGCGACGAGATCCCGGTGCACCAGGCGGAGCTCTTCGACCCCGCCACCAACACCTGGACGGCGATGGCCAGCGGCCACCGCGACCGCACCTACCACAACACCGCCGAGCTGCTGCCCAGCGGCGCGGTGCTGGTCGGCGGCCACTCCCCCATCCCCAACGGCTATGGCATCCAGATGACCACGCCCGGCGGCGTCACCGCCAACAACGAGAAGGATCCCTCCTTCGAGATCTACTACCCCCCCTACTTCACCCAGCCGCGGCCGGTCATCGAGGACGCGCCCGAGTCGCTGCAGTACGGCAGCAGTGTCAGCATCGAGACGCCCAACGCGAAGTCGATCGCGCGCGTGGTGCTGGTGCGCAACACGTCGCTGACCCATCTCGTCGACGGCGACCAGCGCACCGTCGAGCTGCCCATCGTGCGGCGCGGCGACGACTCGGTCACCGTGGCCATGCCCGCCAACCGCGCGGTGCTGCCGGCCGGGCCCTACATGCTGTTCATCGACAGGGCGAACGGGTCCAAGCTGGTGCCCTCGCGGGCGGCACAGACCTTCGTCGGCGCGCCCATGCCGGAGTGGGTCAGCGAGCACGCCGGCGCGTCGGCGTCGACGCTGCAGTCGTCGCACAATGCTTCGACCTCTGGGACGGCGGGAGCGGCGTCGTCGCCCGCCACCGCGTCGAGCCCCGCGAGCGCCGGCGCGGTGCTGCCCGCCGCACCTGCGGCACGCATCGGTGCGGAGATCCTGGCCGGCAGCCACGCGCCGCTCGACCGGCGCGTCCCGGTGGCCGGCTGGGCCTTCGCGCTTCTCGCCCTGGCCCTGGCGACGCTGGCTGTGTGGCGGCGGCGCGCCACGGCGGCGACCGCGCGGGAGTAGACGGCGCCCGCGCCGCGGCGGGCGTGCCGCACAATGCCGATCTCATGAGGGAGCTGGAGAGCGGGGTGGCGCCGGTCGACACCGGCTGGTGGCACACGGTCGTGGGCCTGTGGCACCTGGCTCGCCCGGAGATCTGGACGGTGTCGCTGCTGCCCTTCTACACGGGCTGGGTGATGGCCTCGCACCAGCTGCTGCCGGGGCTGGGCCTGTGGGCGGCCTTCTGGGACGGCGCCCTGCGCCACGGCGCCACCATGCACGAGTTCCTGTCGACCCTGGCCACATTCCTGCGCCAGGCGCGCCCGGTCCTGGTGGGTGCCGCCGTGCTGGGACCCCTGGGCTGGGGCGCCACCATCTACATCAACGACCTCAACGACATCGAGGGCGACCGGCTCAACCCCCGCAAGGCGAACAGCCCGCTGCTGCGCGGCGTGGTCAGCGTGGCCACCTCGCGGCGGGCGATGTACTGCTTCGCCGTCGCCGCCGCGGTGGGCGCCTTCACCATCAGCTGGACCTTCCTGGCCCTGGTGGTCGCCTGCGGCCTGCTCGGCTGGGCCTACAGCGCGCCGCCGCTGCGCTGGAAGACCAAGCCCGGCCTCGATCTCATGGTCAACGCGGTCGGCGTCGGCAGCCTCACCCTGTTCGCCGGCTGGTCGATCGCCAGGCCGCTCGGCGACTTCCCCTTCGTCACCCTGCCCGCCGGGCTGCTCACCGGCGTCGGCGTCTACGTGCCCACCCTGCTCATGGACCTGCTGCCCGACCGGGCCAGCGGCTACACCACCCTGGGCGCGCGGCTGGGTCCGGAGCGGACCTACCGCATCGGCTGGTGGGCCTGGGTTGCTGCCAACCTCGACCTGATCGTGCTGGCCGCCACCGGCCAGGTGCTCTCACGCACCGCGCTGCCCATCTTGGCCGTGTTCGTGCCGGTGCTGCTCTACGAGTACCACGCCGGCATCGGCAGGGCGCGTGACCAGGTGGAGCTGATGCGCGGCATCGTCATCTGCAGCGTCACCTTCTTCGCCACGGCCACGCTGGTGGCGCTGACCTACACCCACGTCTGGCGCTGAGGGCGCGACCCGGCTACGCCGTCCGGCGCCCGCGCGGCGCGGGGCTGGTGCGCCGTCGTTGCGGCGATGCGCCTCGCCAGCGCGGTCGAGCAGAGCCGCGAGCGTCGACCGCCGCGGGCCGAACGCGCCGGGGCGGTGCCACGACGGGGGCCTCGAGGAACACCAGCTCTCCGCTGTCGACGAGCACGTCGCGGTCCACGAAGCGCAGCGCCGGGGCGCCGAGTCGCTGCAGGCGCCGCCACTTCTCCATGTCGTCGTCGCCGAGGAAGGTGAGTGCGGTGCCCTCGGCGCCGTTGCGCGCCGTGCGGCCGATGCGATGGGTCAGCCACTGCGGCGTCTCGGGCAGCTCGACGTTGACCACCAAGCTGACGTGGGCGACGTCGAGGCCGCGCGCGGCGACGTTGGTGGCCACCAGCACGTCGGCGCGGCGGTTGCGGAAGTCGGCGATGGCGCGGTCGCGCGCGTTCTGCGAGAGGTTGCCCTGCAGTGCGAGGGCACGGTGGCCCAGGCGGCCGAGGTCGCGCGCCAGCTTGGCGGCGCCGTGCTTGGTGCGGTGGAAGACGATGGCGGATTCACCGTGGCGATGGAGCAATGCGGAGAGCATGGACACGCGCTCCTCACGGCCGACGCGCACCAGGCCGTGCTGCAGAAGCGGTTCCTGCTCGCGCTCGACGACCACGTTGACCGGGTCGACCAGGTGGCGCGCGACCATCGTCTGCACCCACTGCGGCATGGTCGCCGAGGCCAGCACCGTCTGCCGCGCAATGCCGTCCGCGCCGCGCGCCGGCGTCAGTCCGATGATGCGCTCGACGTCGCGCGCGAAGCCCTGGTCGAGCATCTCGTCGGCTTCGTCGAGCACCAGGAACTCGACGCCCGACAGCCTGGCCACGCCGCGGTCGGCGAGGTCGAGGATGCGGCCGGGGCAGCCGATGACCACGTCGGCGGCGTTGCGCAGCGCGCCCGTCTGCGGACCGTAGCCCATGCCACCGACGAGGAGCGCGACCCGCAGGCCGGGGTCGACGGTGCGGAGCACGCCGGCGATCTGCGCCGCCAGCTCGCGCGTCGGCGTCACCACCAGCGCACGAGGACCCGCGGTGCGGTGCCCGGCCAAGCGCTCGACGATGGGCACGAGATAGGCGAGGGTCTTCCCCGACCCCGTGGGCGCATGCACGACGACGTCGCGGCGCTGCAGCAGCGGGGGAATGGCGTCGCGCTGCACGGGCAGGGCGTGTTCAATGGACGAGCGGCGAAGCGTCTCGGCGGTGCGCGGGCGCACGCCGAGCTCGGCGAATGTGGTCAATGGAATCCTTCTCAGGCCGGGAAAGCGGCCGGGTTCCCTCTCAGGGATGCGATGTATGCCGGGTTCTTGAAGACCCGCAAGCTGCGGGGAGAGGGTTCGCCAAGAGGCACGCCCGGTGTGAAGGGCTGCCTGCACGGTAGCAGGTCATGGCCGTCGCGTGGTTTCGCGCCGGTGACGGTGCCACACGTCGCGAGTGGATCAGGGACGTGGGTGATGCAGCACCTGGGTCGCCATGAAGACGAAGAAGGTGGCGCTGGCCAGCACCGTGCAGAGGTGGAACACCTCGTGGTAGCCGAAGACGCGCGACCAGAGTTTCGGGCGCTTCCACGCGTAGGCCGCGGCACCCAGTGAATACAGCGCGCCACCGCCGAGCACGAGGAACAGCCCGCCGGCGCCCACGGCCTCGACCAGCGCGGGCGCGGTGGCCAGCCCCAGCCAGCCCATGCCGATGTAGATGGCGGCCACCGCACCATCGGGCAGGCGCACCGACTGGGTCACCAGCGCGACGCCCGCCACGGCGCTGGTCCAGATCGCCACCAGCACCACGGGACGCAGCCACCCGCCGAGCAGGTTGAAGCAGACCGGTGTGTACGTGCCCGCGATGACGACGTAGATGTTGGCGTGGTCGACGCGTCGCAGCGCGGCCTCGATGCGCGGGCCCCAGCGGCCTGCGTGGTAGAGCGCGCTGGTGGTGAACAGCACGACCGACGAGGCGACGAAGACCCCGATGGTGATCTGCTTGGGGACGTCAGGCCGCGCGGCGAGGATGAGCAGCGTGCCGATGACCACGGCGGTGACCGCGGCCACCGCGTGCAGGTAGCCGCGCAACAGCGGCTTGCCCACAGTGGCGGACCGGCTGGTCACCGACGCGGTCAACGTGCGTCAGGCGGCGGCGCGGACTCCGCGGGCACGCAGCCCCTTCTCACTCCGCTCGATGTCGAAGCTGACGCGCTCACCGCCGGTGAGCCGGTCGAACTCGAGGCTGCTGTCGAGACCGCCGCGATGGAAGAAGTATTCCTGTCCGTCGTCACCGGCGATGAAGCCGAAACCGCGATCCTGAACCAGCCGCTTGATGCTTCCAGTGGTCATCTGGACTCTCCGTCCCTTCCCATTACCCAGGGAACGCACGGGCCCGTTCGAGAAGGGGAGGACGACCGCGAGCGCGTCACCGAACAGCCGGCGACTGCCGCCGACGGTAGCACACCGGCCCGCGTGGGACGCCGCCCGTCCTCTCGCGCTCGCGAATCGCTCGGCCTGTCGTGGTGAACTCAGCAGCCCAGCTCACGATCGATCCATCTCGCCCGCCCGCACCAGCCCCGTCTCGTAGGCGGCGATCACGGCCGCGTCCGGTCGCGCAGCTCGAGCTTGCCGAGGATGCGGGCGACGTGCGTCTTGACCGTCGCCTCCGCCACGGAGAGCCCCGCACTGATCTCGGCGTTGGTCAGGCCGCGGCCGATCAGCTCGAGCACCTCCAGCTCGCGTGCGGTGAGCTCCGCCAGGGCCGCGGGCGGCCCGCCGTCGCGTGACGGCCTGTGGCAGAACTCCTCGATCAGCCGGCGGGTGATCGACGGCGCGATGAGCGTGTCGCCGGTCATCGCCGCCCGGATCGCCGCGGCCAGCTGTCCGCGGCGCACGTCCTTGAGCAAGAAGCCACTGGCCCCCGCCTTCATCGCCTGGTAGACGTACTCGTTGCGGTCGAATGTGGTCAAAACGATCACGCGAGGCGCCTGCGGTGCGGCCAGGATCCAACCTCTCGCATTCGCATCAGACTGGTTTCAGACCAGTCTAGAGTCAAGCCGCTCCGGCTGACCCCGGCACGGGCGGCGACTTGCGGCATGGGGCCGGCTCCTGGCACCGTAGGGAAGGATGCGCGGTGCCCTTCGAGTTGACGAGGTCGGGGGGCCTAACTGGGCCGCCGCCCTCGGCATGCTGCTGGAAGGTGGCTACGTGGTCTACCAAGGGGTCGGCCTGACAACCGCCCATCCCACCACGGGCCATACAGAGCCACTCGGCGCGCTCAGGGTTCGGGTCTTCACGGAATGGCAGGCGCAGAATCTGACGGAATCCCGCGCACGGGCTGATTTGGCGCGTGGCCAAGCCATCGTCGAGCGTCTCCAGGAGGAAAGTCCCGAGGTCCGGGACTTGGCGCTCCGGCAAGGGGTCGAATACGAGCTGCTGGACGACTACGGGATGGGCGCAGTACTCATCGGCACGCTGACGACCGGTGACGTCCAGTGGCATTGGGCGCCGTGGTGCGACCGGCCTGATGGCGATAGCGATTAGCCAGCGTTGTAGTGGTGGCCCCAGCTTCCGTAAGTCGAACCGGACCACTGCGCGGTTGTCCGCGGCGTGTCCTGCAATCAGCCGATGACAGTGCTGGCGAGCTATGGGACGGAAGGCGCGCTCCGCAGTGCTCGGACAATCTCTGGCGGCAGGCTCGGATGCTGGTCAAGGTCGTCCCGACGAACGAAGTGCACCCGTACCCGACGACGTGACCCGCCTCGCCCCGGTCAGCGGCCACGGCATCATCCTCGAAGGACGTTTCGGCTGGCGCGTCAAGGGGCGGTGGTCGAGGACGGGTACGCATGCCATTGCTGCTCAGCATCGTAAGCCACCCTGCCGATGTGCACTCTGCGATTTGTGTGGGAGTTGGCAAGACGCGTGGCGTGACGACCCTGGGCCGTCGTCAGGAGCTAGGTCGCCTCGATCCGAGGACGGGGAAGGTTTCGAGGGCGACGGTGGTTTCCGAAAGGAGCAGCGGCAGGTACGACTGGTCGTACTGATCGAAGGAGAAGGCGAGCCGATTGCCGGTGCCAGCCCGGTCCATAGCGACTCCCTCGACTGCGAGGTTGCCCAGCCTGTCGGCCTTGAGGACCAGCCGCATCTGGCCTTCCATTGTGTCGAAAACGGCTTGCCCGGTCAGCGTCTCGCTCAGCTGTTGAACCTGGCCATTGAACCTCGCGAACTCCTCAGATCGCAAGGAGGCGGCGATGGTCCCGTGGAAGCCGCCAGCGTGCACCGTCACCCGCGATGCGATCCAATTGCCGTCGTCGGCGTCAGTCGCCTCGGGATGCTCGCGGAAGCCGAGCTCAAACCGCACATGGTCGCCCTGCTGGCGTCCCACCGTGATTTCGACCATATTCCGCCTAGAATATCGCCTCGCCGCGGAATCCAGCGTGGCGCGGGCTTCGTCCGAGTCGCACTACTGCGCGCGGGCTCCAGCCAGCTCCGAATAGCTGCCTCAAGAACTGAACGTGAGCCCGCCTAGCCTCGCGACGCACCGGTTTTGCTCAAGCCCAGTCTAGTAGTTGGGCCGTGTCGGTTAGGGCAGCTGAGCGGCGAGCGTCTGCGCACACCACCCAAGATCAATGACCGCCTTCGCGCTGCCCCTCTTTGCGCGGCCGAAATACCCCACGCCGGACTCAAACTCAATGCGTAGCACCGCGTTGCTCTTACAGAGCGCCATCGACCTCTTGGCAGGCGGCACGGGGTCATCACCGTTCACAATCAGCAAAATGGCGAAGGTGACATCGGCTGTCCCCCGGGCTGGCACGATCACTGGCTCAGAGTCGACCATGTTGACGTATGCCTCCCAGGGATCGGGTAGGCCAAGGACCGATCCAGTGACACGCCAGAACGCGCCGCCGCGAGAGCCGCGATTCTCCACCACCGCAGCCAGTCGCGTGCTTAGCGAGACTTCGGTGTCAACTGCCGTGATATCGCCCACATGCCAGCCACGGTCGGGCGGCCGTAGGTGGAGTTGCACCCGGACGGGCCGGAATTCGGCCCGGAACGTGTTGAGGAGGGAGAGTAGGAGAGCTGCCCCCGCGACGGCCAGGGACCACCAGGTCGCAGTCATGGAGCTAACGCCACCAAGGAGTCATTGGGTGACCGCATATAGCATCCGCCGATGGTAGGACCGACCCATATGCACTCGGAAAGTCCGTCGCTTGGCACCGGAATGCGACGGAAGGGAGCCGCGGCTCCATTGTGACCGCGAAACTCTTTCAATGTAATGGTAGACCCAGCTTCCCGTAAGTCGAACCAATTCCGAGCCACGATGCCCGGTGCCCGGCTGAGGCTCAGCTGACCCGGCGGAAGTACTCCGTTGCGGCACCATCCTACCTGTGGTAGGATCGCTGTCATGGCTCAGTCGGCTCACGCCATCAAAAAGTCGGTCACCATCGATGCCGACGTCCTCTCAGCGCTCGAACCAGCGCGGACGGAGAACCTTTCGGCGACCGTGAATGAGAGCCTACGGCTCGTTGCGGCACTCGACAAGGAACGGCGGCTGGTCGAATCGTGGGAGGCCGAGCAGGGCCAACCGTTCACGGACGAGGAGCTGCGGCCCTACATCGAGTTGATCCTCAGCGCAGAGGTTGGCAACGCCGCGCGCGCCCGCAGCAGCGCTTCGCCGTCGGCAAGAGCGAGCTGAGGCATCGATCTGGTGGCGGGGGCGCGGGGGCGGCGGCGACGGCTCCACGACGTCACGGTGGTCGCGACCGTGGACACAGGCTGGGTCATTGCGGCCGAGCACAACGTGACCGCTGCGCGGCGCCTCATCGCGGCCTTCGCCCAGCTCGGTCGGATGTTGGTCGTGCCGCCGGTCGTGGTCGTGGAAGCTCGCCAGCGCTCAGCGTCACTCGGAGCCGTGGACGACATCCTTGCGCAGCTCGAGGGTGAGCCGCATACGCCCGCGGACGGCCGGCGCGCAAGTGACCTGTTGCGAGAAGCCGGAAAGCAGGCAGGGGCCCTGGGCATCGACGCTTCGACGCGCATCCACACCATCGGAACTGCTGATGCACTGGTGGCGGCCATGGCTGAGCGACTTGGAGGCATCGTCTACACCGCCGATCCACGGCATATGGAGTGGTTACGGGACGCTGGCGCGCAGATCACCGTCCAACCGGTGCCCGACTTCACGGGTACGGTCCATCCCCGTCGCTCAAGCCGTCGCGAGTAACCAGGGGCATCCAGGCTTCCGATCCCGACGACCGCCTGGTGGCCGTCTCGGCAACCACGCTCCGTTCGACTTACGTTCCACTCGATCCGCCGAATCGAGCGTGGTGGATCCAGCTTCCCGTAAGTCGAACCGCTACGTACGACTCGTCGGGGGCTCTATGCCGATCCCCAGGGATTGAAGACTTCGACTCCAAGGCGCTCGAAATCGCGGACGTTCCGAGTAACGAGCGTCAACGCATAAGCTGCGGCGGTGGCGGCGACGAAGCCATCCATCATGCCCAGCGTCCGACCGGCCCGCGAGGCGCGGGCCGTGAGGCGTCCCCATGTGTCGGCGACGAGGATGTCGATGGCCAGGATGCGCCCGTGGAACCGGTCCGCCAAGTCCTCGCTCAGCCACTTCTCCAGCCGTTGACGCCGTCGGCCGGCTTCGAGCAGATCCACGCCTCGACGCAGCTCCGCGAGGGAGACGACGCTGAGAAATGCCTCTTCCTCATCGACCCCGGACAACCACTCGACCACGCTGGGCGCCGGCTCAGGCTTCACCCATTCGGACACCACGTTGGTGTCGAGCAGGTAATTCAAAGGCTCAGCTTGCGCGGAACGTCGCGCGAGCGCTCGACTTTCAGCTGGGAGCCGCGAAGGGGCGAGGCAGCAAAGAACTCCGCGAGGTTGCCTTGGCGCTTGACCCGCCGCTCCCACTCTTCAAGCGGCACAACAACGACAGTTCGCTTGCCCTTGCGGGTGACCACCTGCGGACCCTCGGAGAGCGCGCGATCGATCATTTCGCTGAAGTGAGCTTTGGCGTCGGCGACAGGCCACTCCCGGCTGTGCGAGGTGGCTTGACTAGTCATGCTGACCATTATGGTCATCAGCCAGCCAGAAGGGCAAGCTGTGGCGAACGATTGTTCGTGGTGGGCGCATCAGGGATCGAACCTGAGACCTCTGCGATGTCAACGCAGCGCTCGTACCAACTGAGCTATGCGCCCACGGGAGCCGCGGCGCGACCCGCAAGGGCAGGGCGCGCGGCAGCAGGGGGATTCTAGCAAGCCTCCGCCGGCGTCAAACCCGGGCGGCGGGGCGGGTCACCAAGGTCCGCCCGCCTGCACCGCCTGAGGACGCCAGCCTCGCCGCAACAAATGGGGCGAGGCGAGAGAACCTCAGGCGGCGCGGGAGGGGGTGCGGGTGGTCAGCTCGGCGGCGCGGATGTCCTCGGCGGTCACGTCGACCCGGAGGGTGCGCTCGCAGTCGTGGCAGACCAGGTAGAAGGACTCGGGCCGGCGGATCGGCCGGGCGACGGTCTGGCGGTGCCCACAGCACTCGCAGGTGACAATGGCTCGCACTGTTGTGGTTCCTTCTCCATGAAGCCCCAGTGGCCTCGACGGAGCCAACAGTGCAACGCCCCGGGCCGCCCCTCTCGGTCGGGTACGGCCCCTTGTCGCCTCCGCGACCGGCCCGTGCAGCCCGCGACGGCGCCGTTGCATTCGTATCCGGTTCAGCGGAACCCGGCGCCCAGCCCCTCGACCGCAGGCACCTCGTCGAGCACCCGCAGCTGCGACCAGACACGCCCGGTGCGCACCAGCACCGCTCCCAGCACCAGCAGCGCGCCCAGCCCCGCCACGGCGCGGTCGACGCCGAAGGCGTCCGCGAGGCCGCCCGCCAGCAGCAGCGGCAGGGCCACCGCCGCGTTGATGACGGTGAAGATGCCGCCGAAGATGCGCCCCCTGGTCTCCTCGGTGGTGCGCTCCTGCAGCACGGTGAAGGCGGGGATGAGCAGGGCGCCGAGCGCGCAGCCGAAGGCGGCCGCGAAGACCACCGCCGAGGGCGTCAGCAGGATGCCCAGCCCGACGCGCCGGAAGATCCCCGGCACCACACCGAAGGCGGCCAGGGTGAGGCCGCCGACCAGCAGCGCGGCAAAGAGCAGCCGCGCCCTGCTCAGGTGCAGGGTCCCGGCCCGCCCCAGCACCGCGGCCATGGCCACCATGCCCACGGTGGCGGGGATGAGCACCAGGTAGGTGTCGTCGGCGCCGCGCCCCAGCACGTTGCGCATGTAGGCGGGGCCGAGCACGAAGACGGTGAAGACCACCACCAGCGCCAGGGTGAGCTGCCCCAGGGCGATGCGCAGCGCCGGGCTGCTGCCCAGGATGACCATGCCCTCGCGCAGCTCGCGCTTGAGGTCGGTCTGCGGCGCGGCCGCCTGGGCCGCGGCCCGCAGGCTGGTGCCGATGCGCAGGATGGCCAGCGCCGCCGCCGCGAAGAGCCCCGAGCCGATCCAGAACGGGGCCATGTCGCCGAAGAGCTTGATGCTCAGCGTGGCCGCCGGCACGCCGACGACGAGCGTGACGATGACCGTCGTCATGAACAGCGAGGTGGCCGTCATGATCTGCTCGCGGCTGACCAGGAAGGGGATGCTGGCCGCCTCCGCCGGCGCGAAGATCTGCCCCACCGCGCTGAACAGCAGGGTGACCAGGATCAGCGGCCAGACGTGCCCGTGGATCCCCGGGATGACCTGCGACAGCGGGATGAGCAGCACCAGCCCGGCGCGCAGCACGTTGGTGGCCAGCATCAGCGTTCGCTTGTCGTGCCGGTCCGCCCACACCCCCGCCGGCGCGCTGAGCAGGACGCTGGGCAGCGTGTACGCGACCATCAGCAGCGACTCGGTCGACGACGCCCGGCTCAGGTTGTAGACCACCACGATGAGGCTGAACATCAGGAACTTGTCGGCCAGCTGCGAGGCCGCCTGGGCCAGCCAGAGCATGCGGAAGTCGGTGCGCCGCAGCACGGGCAGGAAGCCGACCGCCTCCAGCGGCCGCGAGGGCAGCGCCGGCCGGGCGGCGTGCAGGGGCGGCGGCGCGCCGTATGCGTGGGTCGCGGAGACGCCGGGGCTGGGTGCCTCGGGCGCGCTGGTGGGGCCGTTGCCGGCGACGCTGATCGGGCTCGACCCCGGCGGGCCCGCCGCCGTCACCCCGGTGGGCGGGACGTCGGGCGTGTCGGGAGGCTGCACGGCAGCGGAGCCTGCCACAGGCGGCTCGTCCTGTGTCGAACTGTCATCGCTCCGCACCGTCACGGGCGGCGGGGCTCCCGGGCCCGTGCTGGGCCGCCCGAACCGCTCCTCGCTCACGGCCGCCCTCCCCCATCGCCACGCTGCCCGGCCACGGTCACGGCGAGGGCGCGCCACTCCTCGAGGTCGAGGGTCTCCGGCCGCCGCCCCGCGTCGACGCCCGCCGCGGCGAGCGCCTGCATCGCCCCCGCCGTGTCGCCTCCGAGCGCGTTGGCCAGCCCGTGCCGCAGCGTCTTGCGGCGCATCTGGAAGGCGCCGCGGGCCAGGTCGAGCACGGCAGTCCGCTCCTCGGCGCCGAGCTGCGGCGCGGGGGTGATGCGGATGACGCTCGAATGCACCGCGGGCGGCGGTTCGAAGCTCGACGGCGGCACGTCGGCGACCCGCTCGACGGTGGCCAGCGAGCGCACCGCCACGGTGAGCAGACCCCACGACCCCGGCGGCGCCGCCAGTCGCGCGGCGACCTCGCGCTGCACCAGCAGCACCGCGCGCCGCGGCGGCGAGGGCATCTCCAGCAGCCGGGTGATCAGCGGCGCGGTGATCTGGTACGGGATGTTGCCCGCGGCCAGGTAGCCCGGCCGCAGCCCGAGCTCGAGCGGGTCGGCGCGCAGCGCGTCCTGGTGCACCACCTCGGCGTTGGCCTGGCCGCGCAGGGTGATGGCGCAGGCGCGCAGGCAGGCCTCGTCGAGCTCCACGGCGACCACCCGCGCCGCCCGCCGGGCCAGCTCGACGGTCAGGGTGCCGATGCCCGGCCCGATCTCGAAGACCTCGTCGTCCGGCTGCGGGTCGAGGGCGGCGACGATCCGCTCCAGGGCGCCGCGGTCGACCAGGAAGTTCTGGCCCAGGCGGTGCTTGAGCGAGAGCCCGGCGCGGCGGGCCACGGCCCGGACGGTGCCGGGATTGGTGAGGTCGAGGGTGGTCGCCGTCATCCTCTGCCCGAGGCGCCCAGCCGGTCACCGCCGGCCGGGTCGGGGAGCGCAAACAGCCGCCTGGCATTCTCCGTCGCCTGCAGGGCCGCCGTCGACGGCTCGATCCCGCGCAGCGCCGCCACCCGGGCGCAGGTCGCCGCCACGTAGGCGGGCTGGTTTGAGCGGCCGCGGTAGGGCGCCGGGGCGAGAAACGGCGCGTCCGTCTCCACGGTGAAGGCGCCGGCGGGAACGCTTGCCGCCGCGGCCTGGATGCCCTCGCTGCGCGGGAAGGTCACCGTGCCGGCGAACGAGCAGAGCATGCCGCGCTGCACGCACTTCTCCGCGAAGGCGGCGTCGCCGCTGAAGCAGTGCATGACGCCGCGTGTTCCCTGCACCTCGTCGAGCGCCGCCAGCGTCTCGGTGTGCGCGTCGCGGTCGTGCACCACCACCGGCTTGCCGTGCTGCACGGCGAGCTCAAGCATCATGCGCATCTGCCGCTGCTGCACATCCAGCGGCACCTCGTGGTAGCCGGGACGCCAGTACCGGTCGAGCCCGATCTCCCCCACCGCCACCGCGCGCGGATGGCGCAGCAGCTCGTCGAGCGCGCGATATTGCGCGCCGTCGGGCGGTTGCTTCTCGTGCGGATGCCAGCCGACCGTGAAGAACACGCCCGCGTACGCCTCGGCAATGCGCCGGTTGGCGTCGCTGTCCTCGACGTTGAGGCCGATGCTGACGATCTGCTCGACGCCCTGCGCCGCGGCCGCCTCCAGCGCGGCGTCGAGGTCGCCGTTCTCCCGCAACAGGACGAGGTGGCAGTGGCTGTCGAGCAGCGGCCGCGCCGCCGCGATCTCGGCGGCCGCGGGCGAGCCCACCCGGGACACCGGCTCAGTCGCCTCCCAGCACCGCGGCGCGGTCGAGGCGGGGGAAGAGGATCTCGCCGACCCTGACCGGATCTCCGGCCTTCAGCACGCCCCAGGCGCGCGCCTGCTCACCGGCGGCGCCGTCCAGGTTGATGCCGAGATCGGCAGCAACCTTGGCCGCGGCGACGGGGATGGCCGGCGCCATCAGCAGGGTGGCCACGCGCAGGGCTTCGAGCAGCTCGCAGAGCACGGTGCCCAGCCGCGGATCGCTCTCCTTGTGCAGCGTCCAGGGCGCCACCTCCTCGACGTACTTGTTGGCCCGGCCGATCAGCCGCCGCGCCTGGGCCAGCGCGCCGGAGAGGTCGAGGTCCTCCAGCGCAGCGTCGTAGAGGGGCACCACCTCGGCGGCCAGCGCGCGCAGCTCGCCGTCGATGGGCTGCCGCTCGCCGCCGGGTTCGGGCACGCGGCCGCCGAAATAGCGGTCGAGCATCTTGGTGGTGCGCGAGACCAGGTTGCCGTAGTCGTTGGCCAGGTCGGCGTTGTAGCGGTCGACGAAGATCTCCATGGAGAAGTCGCCGTCGCGGTCGAAGGGCACCTCGGCCATGAGCACGTAGCGCACCGCGTCGCTGCCGAACTGCGCGACGAGCGCGCCAGGGTCGACGAAGACGCCGCGCGTCTTGCTCATCTTCTCGCCGCCCAGGGTGACGAAGCCGTGCGCGTGCACCCGCCGCGGCACCTCGATGCCTGCCGCCATCAGCATGGCCGGCCAGATCACGGTGTGGAAGCGGGTGATGTCCTTGCCGATGACGTGCACATCAGCGGGCCAGAAGCGCGCGAAGTCCTCGCCGTCGGGATAGCCAGCGCCGGTGAGGTAGGCGGGTAGCGCGTCGACCCACACGTAGATGACCTGGCCGGGATCATCGGGAACCGGGATGCCCCACTTGGAGAAGGAGCGCGACACACTGATGTCGTCGAGGCCGCCGCGGATGACGTTGAGCAGCTCGTTGCGCCGCGTCTCGGGGGTGAGGAAGCGCGGGTTCTGGTCGAAGTGGTCCAGAAGCGCCTGCTGGAAGGCGGAGAGGCGGAAGAACCAGTTCTCCTCCTCCACCCACTCCACCGGACGGTGGTGGATGGGGCACAGGTGGCCTTCGTCGAGCTGCTTCTCGGTGTAGTACGCCTCGCAGGACGGGCAGAACCAGGCCTTGTACATGCCCTTGTAGAGGTGGCCGGAGTCGGCAAGGCGCTGCCAGAGGTGCAGCGAGGTGCGCACGTTGGCCTCGCCGCTGGTGCGCACCATGGCCGTGTCGGTGATGTTCAGCGCGTCGAAGAAGGCGCGGAACACCGCGGCCTGCCGCGTCGTGTACTCCTCGGGCGAGAGTCCCTGCTCGGCGGCGGCGCGCTCCACCGACTGGCTGTGCTCGTCGGTGCCCACCGTGAAGCGCACCGCGCGGCCCCGCAGGCGGTGGTGGCGGGCCACCATGTCGCAGCCGATCTTCTCGTAGGCATGGCCGAGGTGCGGCGAGCCGTTGACGTAGTCGATGGCGGCGGTGATGTAGTAGCGGTCGGGCATCAGGCTCCCACGAGGACGGTGCACTCCCCGCGCGGGGGCGTGGCGGCGAACTGGGCGGCGAGCTCCGCGGCGGTGCCGGTGTGGAACGTCTCGTGCAGCTTGGTCAGCTCGCGGGCGACCATCACCTCGCGCTCCCCGAGCACGGGGGCGGCGATGCCGAGGGTCTTGGCGAGCCGCAGCGGCGATTCGTGGAAGGCGACGGTCCGCTCCAGCGCGAGCGCGGCGCTCAGGGTGCGCACGATCTTACCGGGCGTCCGGGGCAGGAAGCCGAGGAAGGTGAAGACGCTGGCGTCGAAGCCACTGGCGCTGAGCGCGGCGACCAGCGCCGAGGGGCCGGGGATGGGCGTGACGGCGTGCCCGCGCTCACGCGCCGCACGCACCAGCTTGGCGCCTGGATCGCTGATGGCCGGTGTGCCGCCGTCGGTGACCAGCGCCACCGTGGCGCCGGCGTCGAGCCGCTCCAGCACCGCGGGGATGCGGCGGCCCTCGTCGAAGGCGGGCAGCGAGAGGATCGGCTTGCCGGCGGGGATGCCGTGCGCGCTGAGCAGGGCGCGGGTGCGCCGCGTGTCCTCGGCGACGACGGCGTCGCACTCGCGCAGCGCGCGCAGGGCCCTGAGCGTGATGTCCTCCAGGTTGCCGATCGGCGTGGCCACCACCTGGAGCGTGCCGCGTGACTCTCGAAGAGGGGCGTCGCCCCCCCCTTCCCGCTCCGGCGGGAAACCCGCCTTCGCTCCATCCCCCCGCTCGGCGCGTGCCCGCCCCATGGGGCGGTGACGCGCCGGTTCGCGCGGTGCGCTCACCTGCCCCAGTCCCTCGGGTAGCGGAACTCGCGGTCGATGGTGCGCGCGCTCAGCTTGGCGATCAGCGGCGGGCGCCGCTTGTACTGCGAGTCGCGCACGCGGCGGGTGATGTCGTCGATGAAGGCGTCCTGGAAGCCCATGCCGCGCAGCTCGCGCCGGGTGCAGCGCTCGTCGACCATGTGGTAGAGCAGCACGTCGACCACGGCGTAGGCGAAGCCCAGCTCCGCCTCGTCGGACTGGCCCTCCCAGAGGTCGGCGCTGGGCGCCTTCTCCACCACGTGGGTGGGAATGCCGAGGTGCCGGGCCAGCGCCCAGACCTGCGTCTTGTAGAGGTCGCCGAGCGGGTTGAGCGCGTGGGCCATGTCGCCGTAGACGGTGCCGTAGCCGAGCAGCAGCTCGGTCTTGTTGCTGGTGCCGACCACCAGGGCGCGATGCGCCATCGACATGTCGTAGAGCACGGCCATGCGCTCGCGCGCCATCTTGTTGCCGCGACGCGCGCGGTCGGCGTCGGGGAAGCGGTTCGTGAAATAGGCGTCGACCTGCGGGCTGATGTCGACCAGGTCGGGCGTCAGGCCGAAGTGCGCGCAGACCGCGCGCGCGTCGCGCTCCGACTCGGGGCTGCTGGTGCGGTAGGGCATGATCACCGGGGTCACGTTCTCCGGGCCCAGCGCCCTGGCGCTCAGCGCCGCGCTCAGCGCCGAGTCGATGCCGCCGCTCATGCCGAGGACCACGCGCTCGAAGCCGACCTTGCGCACCTCCTCGCGGATGAAGCCGACCACGATGCGCTCGACGACGGCGGTGTCGATGGAGAGCGCGTCGGCGGGATTGACCGTTTGTGCCATGCCCTGCCCTTACTGCTCGGTGCGGCGCAGGTCGCGCAACCGGTCGGTCTCGACGTCGACCAGGTCGTGGCGCTCGTCGCGCAGCAGCGGGTAGGCGAGGCGCACCCGGCGGACGGCGTCGAGGTCGAGGCGGTGCCAGAGCAGCTCCTCGCCGTCGCCGGCCTCGGCGCAGACGCTGCCCTCCGGGTCGACCACGCGCGAGCCGCCCCAGAAGTTGATGCCGTCCTCGTAGCCGACGCGGTTGCAGTAGAGCAGGTAGGAGGTGGTCAGCGCCGCGTAGTTGCGGGTCATGGCGTCGTAGCTCCTGGCCGTGCCCAGCGCCTCGCCGTGGGCGACGCCGCGCCCGGGTGACGACGACGGGCAGAGCAGCAGCTCCACGCCCTGCCGCGCCAGCAGCGCCGGCGCGCTGAGGTGCCACATGTCCTCGCAGACCAGCACGCCCGCCTGCCAGGCGCGGCGCTGCGCGGCGGCGGGGAAGGGCGCCTCGAAGCTGCGGAAGCGGTCACCGGGCGCCAGATAGCGCTGCTCGTCGAACAAGCCGTAGGTGGGCAGGTAGACTTTGCGATGCACGTGCAGCAGGCGCCCCTGGCTGAAGTACAGCGCCGCGTTGTGGAAGCGCACGTCTTCGGACTCGAGCACCGCGCCGGCCAGCACGTCAACGCCGTCGGCGGCGCGGGCGAGGGCCGCCAGCTCCGGCGCGTCCTCGCGCAGGGCGACGTCGGGCACCAGGTCCTTGAGGAAGTAGCCGGTCAGCGACAGCTCGGGGAAGACGACGAGGTGGGCGCCGCCGCGCTTGGCCTCCTCCACGATGGCGAGATGGCGGCGCAGGTTGGCGGGCACGTCGCCCAGGCGCGGCGCGATCTGGGCCAGCACCACGCGGACGCCGCCCTCGCCCGGCTCGTGCTCGCGGAGGACCTCGGCCTGCGCCTCGGGGCTGGCCTCGCGCTGATGCTGCTGCTGCGCGGTGGTGGCGGTCATGCGGGCTCGTCCTCCCACGCGCTGGAAGCTGCCACGGCTGTCATGAACTCCTGCTCGCCCGGCGGCGATATGCCGCGCACCACGAAGTCTTCCACGGCGCGGCCCACCTCGGTGACGGGCAGCCGGGCCACCCCGGCGCGGGGCAGCGCCTCCAGGAAGGCGCGGCCGTACTCGCGAGTGGCCAGGCGGGAGTCGCAGAGGACCACGGCGCCGCGGTCGTCGCCGTGGCGGATGAGGCGGCCGAAGCCCTGCTTGAGCCGGAGCACCGCCTCGGGCAGGGCGAGCTGGGCGAAGGGGTCGCCCACCCGCTGGGCGCGAGCCTGCACCAGCGGGTCGGTGGGCACCGGGAAGGGCAGCTTTGCGATCACCACGCATTGGCACGCGTCACCGGGCACGTCGATGCCCTCCCAGAAGGTGCTGGTGCCCAGCAGCACGGTCTGCGGATTGCTGACAAAGCTGGCCAGAACCTGGCGGCGGGTGCCGTCGAGTCCCTGCCCCAGCACGGCGATGCCCACGTTGGCCATGCGCGACTGCAGCAGGCCGTGCACCCGCTTGAGCGGCGAGTAGCCGGTGAAGAGCACCAGCAGGCGGCCGCGCAGGCGCACGGCGACGTCGGCGACCAGGTCGGTGAGCGCCTGGTCGTAGGCGGGGTCGTCGTAGGGCGGGATGCCGGTGGGCAGCACCGAGAGCGCCTGCGACAGGAAGTCGAAGGGCGAGTCGAGGATCAGCTCCTCGGCCTGCTCGCCGATGCCGGTGCGCTGCCGCACGTAGTCGAAGGAGCGCGCCACCGCCAGCGTCGCCGAGGTGAGCACGGCGGCGTCGACGCGGTCGAAGACGGTGGCCCGCAGCGACTGAGAGACGTCGATGGGCGCCTCGTGCAGTTCCGCCTGCTCGGCGCGCAGCTCCAGCCAGGCGACGCGGTCGGCCCAGGGATTCAGGATCACCCTGTCGATGACGTCGGCGGCCTCGTTGAGCGCCTGCGCGGAGAGGGCCAGCTCGTCGTCGAGGCGGTCGGGCTGGGGCAGCAGCTCCTGCTGGAAGGGCCGCGTGCCCCGCGCGTCGAGCAGCGCCGTGGCGGCGGCGCGGTAGGCGCGCAGCGCATGCCAGGCGGCGCGCTGCACGGTGGCCTGGAAGCGCTCGTCCGCGCGCACCTCGTCGCGCAGGCCGAGGGTGCCGTTGGCGGCGCCGTCCGAGCCGAAGTGCTCGATGAGATGTCCCTTGACGTCGCCGAAGATGCGCTGCGTCGCCTCGCGCGCCGAGGCCAGCGCGGTGGCCACCTCGGTACCCGTGTCCTCGGGCTCGCCGAGGCGATCGAGCACGCTGAGCACGTCGGCGGCGCGCAGCGTGGCGCCGAGCTGCTGCGTGGCCGACTCCTCGAGGTGGTGCGCCTCGTCGACCACCAGCGCCTGGTAGGCGCCGAGCACCTGTCCCTCGCGCTCGGCGTCGGCGAGCAGCAGGGCGTGGTTGGTGACCACCAGGTCGGCGCGCAGCGCGTCGCGGCGGGCGGCGACCATGAAGCAGCGGCCGTCGCGCCAGTTGGCGCAGGCGGCCCCCAGGCAGTCCTCCGCCTCGGACTGGACGCGCTGCCAGAGCTGGTCGTCCTGGCCCGCCAGGCGCAGCTCGCCCTTGTCGCCGGTCTGCGTCTCGGCCAGCCAGCAGAGCAGCTTGAGCTTGAAGCGGACCACGTCGAGGTCGACGGCGCCGTGCGCGCCGCGCGAGGGCGCGGCCAGGAAGCGCTCCCAGCGGCGCAGGCTGATGTAGTGCTGGCGTCCCTTGAGGACGGCGGTTTCGGGCGCGCCTGGCAGGAACTCGCGGAGCGCGCGCAGGTCCCTGTCGGCGAGCTGCTCCTGCAGGGTGACGGTGTGGGTGGCCACCACGGCGCGGTTGCCCGTGCGCCGCGCCCAGAGCGCCAGGGGCAGCAGGTAGGCGAGCGACTTGCCCACCCCGGTGCCGGCCTCGACCATGAGGCGGCCGCCGCGGTCCAGGGTCTGGGCCACGGCGCGGGCCATCTGCACCTGGGCGTCGCGGTATTCGTACGAGGGGATGCGGCGGGCCACCGGGCCGTCGGGGCCGAGCAGGGTGGCGACCACGTCGGGCAGCGGGCCGTCGAGCTCGGTGGCGCCGGGGACGACGATCGGCTCCGGCGTGGCCGGGCTGGGCACGGGCACGGGCACGGGCCGCGAGGTGGTGGCAGCGGGCTGGGTGCTGACCACCTCCCTGAAGAAGTCCCCGAGCGGCCCCGCGGCCTCGGCGGCGACCCGGCGCATGGTGTCGAGCAGCGTCGCCGGCATGCGCTCGGCGAGCTCGACGAGGTGGCGGAAGAGCTGCCAGGTGGTCTCCGCGTCGCTGAGGGCGCGGTGGGGACGGTCGTGGGCGATCTCGAGCTGGCCGCTGAGCAGGGGCAGGCTGTGGCTGGCGGCCAGCGGCAGCAGGATGCGGGCCAGGTCGAGGGTGTCGAAGACGGCCCGGCCGGTGCCGAAGGCCTGGGGCACCAGGGCGGAGCAGAAGGCCATGTCGAACATGCCGCCGTGGGCGACCAGGCGGGCGCCCGCGCAGAAGTCGGCGAACTGGGCCATCGCCTCCTGGGGCGAGGGGGCGCCCCGGAGGTCGCGGTCGCTCAGGCCGGTGAGGCGCTGCACGGCCAGGGGCACGGGCATGCCGGGGTCGACGAGCAGCTCGAGGCGGTCGTGGGCGGCCATGTCGGCGCCGAAGCGCACGGCGCCGATCTCGATGACCCGGTCGCTCTTGGGGGACAGGCCGGTGGTCTCGAGGTCGAAGGCGACGAAGTCGGCGGCTGCGCCCATCACCCGATTGTACGGTCACCTGTTCGGGAGGCTTGTCCGGGCGGG
>Ga0207699_10000337_pt1 | contig 24966 bp, 23 predicted proteins | sample LARL51metaG_FD_184344 | JGI IMG/M metagenome (GOLD analysis project Ga0207699, IMG submission 184344) | Corn, switchgrass and miscanthus rhizosphere microbial communities from Kellogg Biological Station, Michigan, USA - LAR L5-1 metaG... | ecosystem: Host-associated > Plants > Roots >...
TCAGCAACCGCGGCGAAGGCGGGGCGCAGCGCGGGCGACGCAGCATCGATCAGCCCGTAGGCGCCGTCAACGTGGAACCAGGCGCCGTGCTCGCGGGCGATCTCCGCTAGGTCGCCCAGCGGGTCGATCGCCCCGGTGTCGGTGGTGCCTGCGGTGCCCACCACGGCCACCGGGACCACGCCGGCACGCTCATCCTCGGCGATCGCGGCCCGCAGCGCCGCCACGTCGATCCGCTGCCGGGCGTCACAGGCAATGAGCCGGGTCCCGGCACGGCCCAGCCCGAGCACGGCGGTGGCTCGCTGGATGGTGTGATGCGCCTGCTCGGATGCGTGCTGAAGCCCCGGACCGGGTACAGCCCGCGGCGGACGGTTAGCTACAGGCTGGCCCACCAGGCGTCGATGATCACGTCGTGGGCGACGCCGGTGTTGATGGTGTGGTGCAGGCCGAGGCTGACGATACGGTCATGGTGCGGGTGGAACGGCCGGGCAGGGTCCTCGCCCAGCACGGGGGCGAAGGCATCGAGGAGCGGCTTCCATAGGCTGGCCCAGTTGCGGCCTGGCCCGGTGGTCAACGCGATAGTCAGCCCGACCGGGCCCGGATCGATGGCAGCCGCCTGCGCCGCAAGCCGATCGTGGAGCCGTTGTTTCCACTGCGTGCGCTGATAAGACCCAGCCATCCGGGCCGAGAACTGCCCGGTGGCCCCGGCGGTGCCCGGCCGGGCGGGTCCTATCGCTAGAGACGACGGCCCGTGGATCTTGCGGCCGAAGATGGCCGCCACCCGCTGCGGGCCGAGCCGTGAGGCAACCGGGAACAGGTAGCTGCCCAGGTCATGACCGCCATCAATCAGTGAGATGCCATCGCTGAACCCGACGATCAGCTCGGCGGCAACCCGGCCGCTCACCGTCGCCAGCACCGGCCCGGCGATGGCGTCCACGTGCGCCAGGAAGCGAGCCAGCTTCACCTGGCTGGGATGCGTCGCCCGGTCCCAGCTGGCCAGCTGTGGCTTGACGCTCTGCCGCATCACACCTACCGGGCGGCGGTACACCACGGCCATGTGACTCATCGTCGTGCGCGCCCGCACCTGGTGGCAACCAGCCGACATCCCCAGCACATTGCGCGCTCGATCGGCTGCCACGGTGGCTGCTGCGGAACTACTGTTGAGCACCGTGACCACTGCCACACCGCCCACGGGGCCCTTGCGTCTTGTTGTCGGCTATGACGGTTCGCCGCCGGCCAGCCGTGCGCTGGACGCCGCGGTCCGGTTGCTGCAGGGCCGCACCGGCCGCATCGACGTCGTGTACGTGGCCCACCTGTCCAGCCTGGCCATGCTGTCACCTGGCGCCATCGCCGAGCTGGAGTCCGATTTCGACGAAATCGAGGAACAGCTGCGCGCTGCGGCCGCCGAGCAACTCAACGGCCGTGCGGCCTGGGGGTTCCAGCGGCGCCAGGGCATGGTCCCCGAGGAGCTGATCGCGGCCGCTACCGGCGAGGCCGACACCGGCGCCACGGTGGCGATCGTGGTGGGCAGCTCGTCCCACGCCACCCACCGGGTCGTCGGCTCGGCCGCGGTCGGCCTCGCCCGTCGCTCACCGGTGCCGCTGGTCATCGTTCCCTAGCTTCGCCTCGTCGCCGTTTGTGCTTTGTCATCTGCCGTCCCTGTTGGTGGCTGGCGAAGATGCCTCTCTGGGCAGGGCTCGTGTGCTGTCCCCCGATCGGGCCTGGTCACTTCTTGAAGGCGTCCTTGACTTTCTCGCCGGCCTGCTTGAGGTCGCCTTTGGTCTCCTCGGTGCGGCCTTCGGCCTCCAGGCTGGTGTCGCCGGTGGCCCGGCCGACCTTCTTTTTGATCTTGCCCTTGGTTTCGGTCACCTTGTTGGCTGCCTTGTTCTCAGCGCTCATGATGGGATCCTTTCGGTTGTAATGCGGCCTCGCTAGGCACGTCTGCGCAGCAGAAGAATGACCAGCACGATGATCACAATGATGACTATCGTTCCCAGACCGATATACATGGTCTTGTTCTCCCCTCGCCGCCTGTGAACAGGGCCTGCTGATGCCAGAGCCTGACTGGCGGCGAGCGGGGCAATCTGCCCGCAGGGCAACGGCGGTATCTGCCGCCCGGGGCCAGCGCGCATCTGGCTACCCGCCATCCCCGGCCTGAAACACCGCCGGTGTGCGCACACCAAGTGCCGGGAACCGCCACGGCGCTATCGGCCGGGCAGCCACAAGTGTGGCACCAGTGCGGCGTGAGCATTTCCCAAAGCGCGACTGGCCGATAGCGGCAGGAAAACCGGTCGCTGGAGAGCCCTCTCGTCAGGCACCATAGCCAGGCTGGTTGCTCGAAACGGGGGACAATGACTACGCCTGAACATAATCGTGGCTCACCGGCCCGGAAAGGGGCGGTGCTGCTCGCGCTGCGCTACTACGGCCGCCAGATGGCCAGGCTCTGGCGCTTCACGGTGCCCGCGATGTTGCTACCCGCACTGGGGAACACGTGCATCTACTACGTCGCGCCCCTGATTGTCGCTCAGCTGGTCGGCCGCTTTGCCAGCCACGGGATCAGCGGGATCGACGCGGCGATGCCCTATGTGCTCGGATTCGCAGGGGTGCTGCTTTTCGCCGAGATCGTGTGGCGGATCGGCCTCCATGGCGTGATCCGCCTCGAAGGTCACGGAATCGAGAGTCTCTACGTGATCGGCATGGACGAGCTGCTGGCCAAGGACGCGGCGTTCTTCCACGACAACTTCGCTGGCTCGCTGACCAAGCGGGTGCTGAGCTTCGCCACACGGTTCGAGGACTTCACCGACAACCTGGTGTTCAACATCGTCAGCAGCGTTGTGCCGCTGGCGTTCGCCTCGGTGGTGCTGTGGCGCTACGACCCGTTGCTCGTCGCCGGGCTCATCGGCCTGATCGCGATCACCGGCGCCGTTATCGCACCGCTGATCCGCCGTCGCCAGAAGCTGGTCGACCAGCGTGAGGAAGCGATCGCGCGGGTGTCGGGGCACGTGGCCGACAGCCTGTCGAACATGGACACGATCCGCGCGTTCGCTGCCGAGGACCGGGAGGCCGCCGAGCACAGGTCGCGTGTCGCTGACCAGCGACGGAAGTCGGTGCGGTCGTGGGACTACGAGAACCTGCGCATCGACACGCTGGTCGCGCCGATGTCCGTACTGACCAACGCGATCGGCCTGGTGCTCGCGGTCGCGCTCGGTGCAAGCCATCACGGGGGGGTCGCGGCGATCGTGGTGGCGTTCACCTACTACTCCAACGCGACGCGGATCATGTTCGAGTTCAACCAGATCTACCGCCAGATGGAGAGCTCGCTGACCGAAGCCGCGCAGTTCACTGAGCTGCTGCTGACACCGCCGACCGTGGTCGACCCGATCGCGCCCGAGCCCCTGCGGCCGAAGGCGAGCGACGTCCGGTTCGAGCGCGTGACGTTCGCGCACGCGGGCGGGCCGCCGTTGTTCACCGGCCTGGACCTCACCGTGCCGAGCGGGACCAAACTCGGCATGGTGGGCCGGTCAGGCGGTGGCAAGAGCACCCTGACCCGCCTGCTGCTGCGGATGATGGACGTCGACGACGGCCGGATCCTGATCGGCGGGCAGGACATCAGCAAGCTGCGCCAGTCGGATCTGCGCAGCCTGATCGCTTACGTACCGCAGGACCCGGTGATGTTCCACCGGACGCTGCGCGACAACATCGCGTTCGCGCGTCCGCACGCGACCGACGCGGAGATCCACCAGGCGGCGCAGGCAGCGCACGTGACAGAGTTCGCCGACGCCCTGCCGGACGGATTCGACACGATGGTCGGCGAGCGTGGCGTGAAGCTGTCCGGCGGGCAGCGGCAGCGAGTCGCGCTCGCCCGGGCGGTCCTGCGGGACGCGCCGATCCTGCTGCTCGACGAGGCGACCAGCGCGCTGGACTCGGAGAGCGAAGTCCTTGTCCAGCAGGCGCTGTGGCGACTCATGGAGGGCCGGACCGCGCTCGTGGTCGCGCATCGGCTGAGCACCGTCGCGCGCATGGACCAGCTCGTCGTGCTCGACCACGGCCAGATCGCTGAGAAGGGCACCCACCAGGAGCTGCTCCGTCTCGACGGGATCTACGCCAGGCTGTGGCAACACCAGTCGGGCGGCTTCCTGGACGACGACACAACGGCAGGGATGCTTGCCGAGGCCCGCGGCTGAGGGCGTGAGCCCTCGCCGCGGGCGCCCATGCCATCCACGTTATGCGGCTGGCCCGCTGGCCAGGGTGACGGTGGCCGTGTGCTGCTGGCCGGAGGCGCTGGTGTAGCTGACGGTCACGCTCTGGCCCGGGATGAGGTCGGTGACCATGGTGTGCTGGAGCGCGGCCTGGGAGGTGACTGGGTGGCCGTCGACCGAGGTGATCACGTCCCCGGCGGTGAGGCCGGCCCGGGCGGCGGGGCTGCCGTTGACCGTGCCGGCGATCTGCACGCCAGTGCCGGACCCGGCCGCAGAGCCGCCAGAGGTGCCTTGCGCGATCTGGACGCCGAGGAACGCGGTCGGCCCTATGTGGACGCTGGTTGTGGCCTGACCGCCGAGGACCTGGTCGGCTACGTCTGTGGCCACGCTGATGGGAATGGCGAACCCGGAGGTTGCTGCCTGCTGGGCGGCGTAGCCGGAGGTCTGCGACCCGGCGGTGTCCATTCCGATCACTTGCCCGGAACGGTTGACGAGCGGGCCGCCGGAGTCACCCGCCTGGATGCTGGCGTTCGTCGCGATCATGCCGGTCAGCTGTTCGCTTGTGCCGGAGAGATCGTCCGACGCGGTGATGGACTGGCCCGTGGCGGTGACCGTCCCGCCTGCGTAGCTGGGGGTGCCGCCAGTACCGCCGGCGTTGCCGACCCCGACGACCTCCTGGCCCGCGGACACCTGCGCCGGACGGGCGATGGTGACGGTCTGCAGACCACTGGCGCCGGACAGCTTCAGGATGGCAATGTCCTTGCTCCGGTCGTACCCGGCCACGCTGGCTCGGTAGGTCTTGCCGTTGCCCACGTCGGTGACGCTGATGGAGGTGGCGCCGTCGATCACGTGATTGTTCGTCAGCACCACGCCATCGGCGCCGATCACCATGCCGGTGCCGGCGCCGCGCGCCTGACCGTAGTCGACCGTGACGTTGACGTCGACCAGCCCCGGATCGACGCGGGAGGCGATGGAAGCGGCGTTCGCGGGCCCGGAATTGGTGCCCTGCGAGCCGGAGGGGGAAGACCCGCCAAAGGAAGGCTGGCCGGACCCTCCTGACGGGGCGCCGCCGCCGAAGCCGCTGCCCGGCTGTGAACCGGAACCGCTGCCCGGCTGAGAGCCGAAGCCGTTGCCGGGAGCCTGGGCCGGGGTGAAACCTCTCGTCGCGGCGGTGCCGGAGCTGCCGATGGCATCACCGATGAACCCCCCGGTCGTGCCGGCCACCAGCAGCGCGGCGGCGCCACCGGCCAGCAGGCCAAGGCGGCGCCCACGGCGCCTGGCCCCGGTGTGCGTTCCGTCTGGCCCTGGCCATCCGGCCGGGCCGGGCGAGGAAGCCGGCGGCGGCCCATAGGCCCACGCGCCGCCCGGGGCGCCATACCCCGGCCAGTACGGCGGCGGAAGGGGCGGGGCCTGCGCCGGCCAGTGGCCGCCCTGCTGTGGGTGCCCGGGCATCCCGCCGGGATTCTGATTTTCGCCCGGCCCGGGTGCGGGCTGGGCGCCTGGTTCACTGGTCATGGTCACATCGTGGGCCAGCGAACCTCAGCCTCCGATTAGTCAGACCTGTGGGTTTGCCAGAACGCCCCGTCAGCCGTGTCCCGGGGCTGACGGGGCGGGCTACCGGTCAGAAGGTGATGACCGCGCGCAGGATGCGGCCGGCCTCGATGTCCGCGTACCCCTCGTTGACCTGATCGAGCGAGTACGTCTCGGTGATCAGTTCATCCAGTTTCAGGACGCCGTCGCGGTAGAGACTCAGCAGCCTGGGAATCTGGGTGCGCGGGCTCTCCGACCCGTAGAGGCAACCCTTGATCTCCTTGTTCATCATCGCCAGCAAGAACAGGTTGACGTCGGCCTGCGCCTGGGCGATGGGCGCCACAGAGGTGATGACGCAGGTGCCACCCTTGGCGGTCAGCGTGAGCGCCGGTTCGAGCAGGTCACCGCGCATCACGCCGAAGGTGCAGATGACCGAGTCGCACATCTGGCCCCATGTCAGTGCGCCGACTCCGGCGATGGCGTCGTCGAGCGAGGGATAGACGTGGGTGGCGCCGAAGCGCAGGGCCTGCTCGCGCTTGAACTCCACCGGGTCGACGGCGATGATCCGGCGCGCTCCCGCCACCCGCGCGCCCTGGACCGCGTTGATGCCCACCCCGCCGACGCCCAGGACGGCGACGGTGTCACCGGGACGGACTCCCGCGCGGTTGATCGCCGAGCCAAACCCGGTGGCGACCCCACAGGAGACCAGCGCGACCGCGGGCCACGGGATGTCCGGATCCACCTTGACAACCGAGGCCTCGGGGAGCAGTTGCCGTTCCGCGAACGCGCCGAGCTGCGAAAACCGTGCGACCGGCTCGTTTCCGATCCGGTGCGCCACACGCCCATCGGTGATGATCCCGGTGTCGAAGAGCTTCATGCCCAGGTCGCACAGGAACGCCTGGCCGGCCAGGCACGACGCGCACGAGCCGCAGGAGGGGATGAACGCCATGGCGATGTGGTCGCCGGGCGCCACCGACGTCACACCCTCGCCGACCTGCGAAACCTCGCCGGCGCCCTCGTGGCCGTTGACCACCGGGTAGTGGGGAAGCGGCAGGTCACCGGTCCGCACATGCTCGTCGGAGTGGCACATCCCGCAGGCTCGCATCTCGACCAGCACCTCGCCGGGGCCCGGCTCGTCGAGTTCGATGGTGTCGATCTTGTAGTCCTGGCCGGGTCCGTACAGCAACGCTGCGCGCGTACTGATCATCGCCGTTGAACCCCCAAACGCGGTGGGATGCTATGCGGCAATGGTAGAACACGTTTCAGTTTCGCCAGAGGGGTTGTCAGGGCCGGGAGTGCTGGATGCCTCCGGCGGTCAGCAACAGTGCAGGGCGAGGGTCTGCTCCGCGGTGCCGTTGTAGTAGTGGCCGACCGCCCAGACGTTGCCGGCCGAGCTGGCGCCGATCCCGGTGAGGGTGTCGCCGATCACGGGGCCGCCAAGGCTCGGGGCGGTCACCCGCCGCCAGGCCGACCCATCCCAGTGCAGGACAAGGGTCTGTATGTCCGGGCTGTTGCCGTACTCGCCCGCCGCCCACGCGTCGTTCGCGGAGGTGACGGCGATGGCGCCGAGGTCGTTGTTCTGGGTGGCACCGCCCGGGTTCGGTGATTTCACCTGCTTCCAGGCCGTGCCGTCCCAGTGCACCAGCAGGGTCTTGTCCACGGTGCCGTTGTAGGCCGTGCCCACCGCCCACGCGTTGCTGGCCGAGGTGGTGCGCACGCCGAACAGGAATGTGCCCTGCGAGCCTGGGTTCGGGCTCGGCACCTGCGTCCAGGCCGTCCCGTTCCAATGCAAGATCATGGACTTCTCAACGCCGTTGAAGAAGTGGCCGACCGCCCACGCGTCCTGGGCCGAGATGCCGGCCACGCCATAAAGTATCTGGTCCCGGGTCGGGCCGGCCGGGTCCGGGCTTGGCACCCTGGCCCAGGCCGTGCCGTTCCAGTGCTCGATCAGCGTCTGGGACACGTTGTTGCCGTTGACGAAGTTGCCCACCGCCCAGACGTCCGAGGCGGAGGTGGCACGCACGGCGCCAAGATCGTTCTGGCTGGCACCGCTTACGTTCGGGCTCGGCACCTGGGTCCAGGCGGTGCCGTCCCAGTGCACGATCAGGGTCTTGTCCGCCGTGCCGTCGAAGTACTCGCCCACCGCCCATATGTTGCTGGCGGACAAGGCGTGCACACCGAAGAGCCTGGCCTCGATCCCGGGGTTGGGGCTTGCCACCTGGGTCCAGGACCTACCGTCCCAGTGCACGATCAGCGTCTGCTCCGGGTCGTATTCGCCGACCGCCCACGCGTTACACGGCGACAACACGGCCACCCCCCTGAGGGCGTTGTTGTGGGTGGTCCCCCCAGGGTCAGGGGGCTGCTGCCCGCTGGTCCATGCAACACATGGCGTTACGACGGCCGCGGCAACGGCCGCCGCCGGCGCACCCGCCGTGGGCAGTGCGGCAACGGCCGCGGCCGTGCTGACGCAGACGGCAAGTGCCCTGGTCAGTCGTGGGATCGGCCGTCGTGGCTGCATGGTCGGGCTCCTTGTCCGGTCTGGATGCATGCCGTCGCTGGGACAGGTGTGGGTCAACAGCAGTGCAGGGCGAGGGCCTGGGATGCGCCGCCGTTGCTGAACTCGCCTACCGCCCAGACGTTGCCGGTGGAGCTGGCGGCCACGGCGAACAGCCGATTGGTGGTCCCCAGCGTGGGGCCGGGCACCGCCTGCCAGGTGCTGCCGTTCCACTGGAGGAGCAGGACATTTTCTGGCGTGCCGGGGCCGGTGGTGTAGCTGCCGGCAGCCCAGGCGTTGCTGGCCGAGGTGGCTGTCACACCGTTAAGGCCGTGAAATCCGCTGGGGCCGCCGGGGTTCGGGCTGGTGACCTGTGACCAGGTGTGGCCGTTCCAGCGCAGGATGAGGGTCTGGCTGGCGCCGCTGGCGTCGAACGAGCTGCCGACCGCCCACGCGTTGCCGGCCGAGGTGGCTGCCACGGCATCCAGCCCGCCGCCCTGCCCGGGGCTGGGGCTGGTGGTCTGTGTCCAGGTGGTGCCGTTCCAGTGCATGATGAGCGAGCGCTCCATACCGCCGCCGACGTAGCTCCCCACCGCCCAGGCATTGTTCGCCGACACCGCCCGCGCGGCCGCGAGGCTGTTGTTGGCCCCCGGGTTGGGGCTGGTGACATGTGCCCAGTTGTGGCCGTCCCAGTGCACGATGAGTGTCTGCCCGATACCGGGGTTGTCATCGGTACCCACCGCCCAGACGTCGGACGCCGAGACGGCGCGGACACCGGCGAGAGAATCGTCGACGGACCCCGGGTCCGGGCTGGGCACCACCGTCCAGGCGGTACCGTCCCAGTGCTCGACGAGGGTCTGCTGGCCACTGGCGTTGTTGAAGGAGCCCACCGTCCATGCGTTGCAGGGTGAGAGTACGGCGACCCCGCTGAGCTCGTTGCCGTTTGCACCGGGGCTGGGTGGCTGCAGGCCAGACCAGCTCTGGCATGTGGCCGCCGAGGCTGCCGCCGGGATGGTTCCGGTCAGCACTCCCGCCAGCATCAGCATGACGGCGAGTGCCCTGGCCAGACGCCCGCCCGGGCTACGCCGGCACCGCGATCTCCCCGCCGGCCCGGTAACTCCCAGCTCGTTCATGGTTACCAGCCTGGCTAACGCTGTGACCCGGATCTATAACGGAAACCATCAATCCGTGGCGTGCGGCCGGCCTCGCCAGATCGTCACGGCTGGCTGGCAGGGACCGCGTCACCGTCAGCGCGGGCTGGCTGGGGCCTGCCGACCGCATGCTCGAGACTGTCGAGGATCAGGTCGAGCCCGATCTCGAACTCGTTGCCGTAGCCATAGCCGGGCTGCAGCACGTGCTGGATGGCCAGCTCGGTGAGGTGGGGGTATTCGCCGGCTGGGAATTGCCCGAAGATCTCCTGCGCGACCTCTGTGGTCTCCTGCGCCGTGTCGAACGGCAGGCTGGCTTCCTGCAGCGCGAATCCGTAGATGTAGCTGTCGAGCAGGGAGTAGGCGTGCGCGGTCATCTCGACTGAGAAGCCCGCGTGGCGAAGGCATCCGAGCACGGCGTCGTGGTGGCGGAGCGTCGCCGGGCCGGGGGAGGCGCGCGATTCCATCAGGCCGATCGCCCACCGGTGGCGCGCCAGCGCTTGGCGTACCGAGATGGCCCGCTGGCGCATGGCCTGTTTCCACCCGGCTTCGCCGGAGGGCAGGCCGATCTCGCTGAACACCACGTCGATCATGCCGTCGAGGAGGTCGCTCTTGCTGGCGACGTGGTTGTACAGAGACATCGCCTCGACGCCGAGCGCTTGGCCTAGCCTGCGCATGCTGAGCGCCCCGATGCCGCTCTGGTCGGCGAGAGTGACCGCCGCCCGCAGCACCTGGTCGCGGCTGAGCCGCGCGCGGCGGACGGCAGCTTTCCCGGTAGGCGCCATCTGGCCTCCCCTCCTCCGCTTGACAAGACTTACACTGTAAGCCTACTCTACTTACATCGTAAGTCTAAAGAGGAGAGGGCGATGACACCGACACAAGAGGCCCGCCAGGCAGAATCGGCCTCGGCATCGGGGAGCATGACGATGCGGGCGATCGTGCAGGACCGGTACGGGACCGCGGCGCAGGACGTGCTCCGGCTGGCGCAGATCGCCCCGCCCGGCCTAGCGGCCAACGAGGTCCTCGTGCGGGTGCGGGCAGCCGGAGTGGACCGGGGCACCTGGCATTTGATGGCCGGCCAGCCCTATCTGATGCGGGTGCTGGGTTTCGGGCTGCGGGGGCCGAAGAGCCGGGTGCCCGGGCTGGATGTGGCGGGCACGGTTGCCGCGGTCGGCGCCGATGTCACCGGGTTCCGCCCCGGCGACGAGGTGTTCGGCATCGCCCGCGGCTCATTTGCCGAATACGCCGCCGCCCGGGAGGACAAGCTGGCCCGCAAGCCCGCCAGGCTCAGCTTCCAGCAGGCCGCCACCGTAGCGGTGTCCGGGCTCGCCGCCCTCCAGGGCCTGCGCGACGCCGGACGCATCCGCGCTGGGCAGAAGGTGCTGGTCATCGGTGCCTCAGGAGGGGTCGGCAGCTACGCGGTGCAGCTTGCCAAGGTATTCGGCGCGGAGGTCACCGGGGTGTGCAGCACCGCAAAGTGCGACCTGGTCCGATCGATCGGCGCGGACCACGTCATCGACTACACCCAGGAAGATTTCGCCGATGGCCGCCAGCACTATGACCTGATCCTCGACATCGGCGGCAACAGCCGCCTTTCCCGGCTGCGGCGGGCACTCACCCCTCGTGGGACGCTCGTCATCGTGGGCGGAGAAGGCGCCAAGTGGACCGGGGTCGGCCGGCAGTTGCGCGCGCTTGGGCTCTCCCCGCTGGTTCGCCAGCGGCTGACCACGTACGTCTCGAGGAACCGCCAGGTCGACCTCGATACGCTGCGCCAGCTGATCGAGGCCGGTCAGGTAACCCCGGTCCTCGCCGGAACCTACGCGCTGGCCGAGGCGGCCCAGGCCATAGGGCACCTGCACGCCGGTCACGCCGGGGGAAAGCTCGCCATCACGATCTGACCTGATTCCAGCGGCGACAGCTCGGTGGGTGGCCTGCACGGGCAGTTCACCGTGCGCTGACCAGCGGCCAGGCACGGAACGGGGGACCCGGCTCCGGCTGGGTCCCCCGTTCCGCCCGGGCTGCCGCTCAGCCCCTGCGTGTCAGCACGCGAGTTAAGGGCCGGTGACGCTCACGAACGTCCTGGCCCTGACCGTATTGCTGGGGCCATTGCCCAGATCGGGCGTGGTGTTGGGTTCGAGGGCTACCACTTCCTGCTTGTTCACCGGGCCCAAGTGGGGGAGGGTGATGGTCCCGCTCAGGTGCGGCCCGATCAGGGTGCCCACGGGAAGACCGGCACAGGCCGGGGCCGTGGCACTCTTGAAGCAGTAAACGGCCGGGGTGGCCGCCAGAGTGTTGCTGGCTGGCAGGCTGTGTATGGGCGTGATGAAGCCGGGAACACCGGCGGCCGCGTTGGGAGCCCCGGTGAGGGCCGCCCCCCACCAGCACCTGCTCTTGGCCTTGACCGGAGTCGGGCAGGCGCCGGCCTTGTCGCTGGCGGTCAGCGTCCCCCCGGCCCTGCCGATGCTGCTGGGGGTGAGCGCCAGGGTTGGCCGGTGCGGCGTTGGCTGGGTGCCGTAGATGATGTTGCCGAAGTTGAGCCCGGTCGTGGTGGACAGGTCGGCGACGGTCACCACGCAGTTGGTGAGGCCGGCGTTCACCTGAGCCTGGGTGGGCGGGCAGACCGCCTTCTTGTCCAGAGCGGAGAAGCCCGGTGATCCTCCCGTGGCCGTCACCGTGATGGTGGCGGTGAGGTTACCGCTGGCGTCCGTGGTGACCGCCGTGCCCGTGGACAGGTCCGCCTCCGACGTCGCGGCCGAGGACGGGCTTATCACCCCGGCCAGGGGACTGGTCTGCGCGACGATCAGCAGGGTGTTCGCCGGCAGGCCGGTGCAGCTGACGGTCACCGGTGTCCCGGTGGTGTTGCTGGCCCCGAACGCCACCGGGCTGCCGTTGTACGTGCAGCTTGACGTGGACGGCGGGATTGGAATGGCCGAGGCCGGCGTGGCCGCCATGATGGCGGTGCCGCCGAGCAGTCCGGCCCCCAGTACGAGCGCGCCTGTGACGGTGCGTGCCCGCCGCAGGACGCTACCGTGACAATGGCTTCGACGTGACATTAAGCCTCCCGTTGTCAGATTGCTTCAAAATTTGATCCCCATCCTCGATGGGATACAGCGTCCCGGCACAGCGTGTCAATAAGGATCGAATGCCCGGCAGCGCAGCAGATTGCCCGGCAATGATGAGGGCATGTCCGAGCCGTACAACCTGTATCCTGCCGGCGCAGGGCCCTGTATGCGCTCGCGGCGCTGATCTGCCTGGCCAGCACCGTGGCAAGCGTGATCGCACTTGCCCTCGTCCAGCTGTACTTCATCGTCTCGCCCGGCTGGCGGGCCGCACCTGGCGGCGGCCTCAGGCTGGTGACGGCCGGTAGCCGTGCTATTTGCTCAGCTAAAAGCCAAGGCGGGCAGCGCCGCGAGGACGCTGCCCGCCGGGCCCGGGGGAGAGGTGCCGGGTTAGGTTCCGGCGCAGATCACGGCGGCGTCCAGACTCCGGGCGACGTTCTCATCGTTGTTCTCGTAGACCACCCAGCCCTGGTTGTCCGGGCCGGAGCTGTTCATGGTGATCCACGCGTCCTGGGTGCTGTAGCCGGTGAAGCCGCCACCGCCGATCGGGACGCTCGCCCCCGGGCAGGTCACGGTCGCCGCGCCTTCGGAGTAGGGCTGCAGTTGCTGGTTCAGCCCCCACTGGATCGAATACCCCACCGGCTTGGGCCGGCAGACCGCGTACACGGTGAAGCTCACGCTGGACGGATCGGAGCTGGCCATGGCCACGCGCCAGCCGGTGCGGCCCCCGGCAAAGGTGTTGGGCACCGTGGAGTTGATGTTCACGTCCGTGGCGGCCGAATCCGGGACAGCGCCACCACCGGTCACCACGGTATGGGCCGGGCAGACCGCCGCCTGTGAATTCACCGACTCCGGGCTTACCGACGCCGCGGCGCTCTGGACGACCTTGTAGGAGGCCGAGTGCGCCATGCAGATGACGTAGGCGGTCACGGGTGTCGAGGAGGCGGAGGCATTGCCGACGCTGACTATCCAGCTATGGCGCCACGGGTAGGACCTGTTGAGGTTCACCTGCAGGTCGCTGGAGGAAACGAAGGCACCACCGCCGACCGGTTGCCTGGTGCCCGGGCAGTTGGTCTGGTCGGCGTCCTGCGCCCCGGCGAAAGCCGTGAAGGTACTGGTCACCACCGTGTAGCCCTTCGGCAGCGCGGCCGGGATCCGCGACGCTGCCGAGAGAACAGGAGCATTCTTGGCGGCCTCGCGGCCGCTGGCAGGACCGTGCGGCCGGGCGACCGCGGCACCGGCCGCGGTGGCCGACAGCAGGAGGGTGCCTCCCGCCACACCGGCTAGAAGTACCGCACTGAGCTTGTGAGTGTTCATCTTCGTCTCCCAGGGTCCGGGCAAGCGGCCCGGGTGATTCTTATCGATGCTTTGGCCACGCCAGAGTGGCCGCAAATTAAGTTCGGGCACTGACTGCCCGGCGGTCATTTTTGGCATGCGTAGAAAACAGGTCTTGCTTGTGAGAGGAGCCCCGTCTGGAACCGTGCGGACCGCGCGCCGGCCGCCTGAAGACAGTTGTAGTTCACGCGCCATGACGGCCGCCTGAGTAACGGTTGCTCATTCTTCCGGCAGCGTTACTCAGGCGGCCCGTGGTAAGCGTTGCTCAGCCGCCCGCGCCAGCAGGGGATGAGCCCGGGGCGGGCGATAATGCTGATGAGGACGCTGGCCCCGCCGGTCAGGGACCGGCGGGGCCAGATCATAGGGGTCGGCAGGGCCAGATCCGGCCGGCCGGGCCATGTCGCAGGGGGCGGCTGCCGGGGTGTGGGTACCGGGCCGGCTCAGGCTTGGGGCTGGAGCAGGAACGACACCTCGCCGTCCTCGTTGACCTGAGCGTCGAGTTCCTTGTCGTCGAGGACGGCAGCCGCCTCGGGCTGGACGAACACCTGCACGTCGGTCTCCGCAATGACCTGATCGCCGGCCTGCGGGCCCTCAGCCAGCGACAGCGCCAGCCCGCCGGTGTCGGCTTCTCCCGCTGCGATGCGCAGGCCGGTCTGAGCCGGAAGCCCCGGCCGGGTGGTCAGGTTGCGGATGGCGGCTACCGCCTGGTCGGTAAGCGTAAGCATGCCGAACTCCTAACGCCGGATGCGTGAATGACGAGATGTTGTTGTGCGGGCAACTCACACTCCCCTATCCCGCGCCGGGAAGCTCAAACAAGGCTGGAGCATTTGCCGGGCCACCCAGGTCACAGCAGCATCGCGGACGTGATGAGGCAACACACGGCTCAGGCCACCTGGCCGCTAGCGCGGTGCCGCGCTCCCTTTCGTTGCTGCCAGGATGGTTTCGAGCAGCTCACGGGTATGCGGTTCGTCGAGAACCTCGCTGACCCACGCGACGGAGTCGGCACGTTCCGGCGAGCGGGGATTGGGCTCGAGCCAGTCCGCGGCGGCGGCCTGCGTGATGTGCCCGAGCTGCGCGATGAGCATCGAGAAGTGCCCGCGCCGGGTCACCGCCCCCGGCCCGCCGGCCTGCCGGTAGGCCTGGGTCAGCGCGCGGGCCCGGCCGGGGTCGGTGCGGGCGAACTCGAACAGGACGCAGCCGAGTTCCTGGCTGGGGTCGGCCGGCCCGCTGTTCTCCCAGTCGATGATGCACACTCCGCCGTCGGCGGTCGGCAGCACGTTGTCGGCCCACAGGTCGCGGTGACAGGTTTGTAGCATCCGCGGGGGCTCGATCCAGGACTCCAGCGCCACCAGTTCGTCACGCAGGGCGGCCAGTCGCCCGGCGAACGGCGCTCCCGCCTCGGCAAGCCGCTCGATCAGCCGGTCCCAGCCCTGCGCGCCGATCGGCTCGTGATACCCCGGGTCCACCGGTCCGGGGTCGCCGGCGGTCGGCACGCGGTGAGCGGCGGCCACCGCGGCGCCCACCAGGTGCGGGTCGAGCGTGCTGTCGGGGGCCCGCAGGTCGACCCACTCGTACAGCCTGACCTGCCCGCCTTCCAGCGTCGCGAACACCGATCCCTCGGTGGTGCGCCGCACCCGCGGCGCCGGTACCCCGGCGGCGCAGGCCGCCTCCTGGAACGCGGTCGCCGAGCGCACCTCGTCCTCGCCGGACCGGTGGAAGGGCACCTTCACCGCCCAGCTAGCCTCCGCGGTGTCCAGCCGCCACACCAGTCCCTGCTTGCCCCGCCCGACCGGGCCGTCCGACAGCCTCGCCGCCCCGCCAAGACCAAAGCACCGCGCCAGAGCCACAGCATCCACCAGGCCACCTTCGCCCGCACATGGCCAGCGGCGCTACTGCATTAACCCCAGGATCAAGAGCGGTGCCGGCCGAGCGTTGCCCGTGCTTCCTGGACGTCCATCCCGTGCAGCCGGAGCAGGTTCTCGCCGAGGATCTTCCGCTTGGCCTGGTCGGTGAGCTGTGGGTAGCCGTAGCCCTGGCAGAGATCTTCCGGGATCTGGAAGTCCATGAAGGCCCGCAGCGCCCACTGCGGATGGAAGATGGGCGCCTCGGAGCCGTAGACGATCTTGTCTTCGCCGCACCAGAACAGCAGTTTCCCGATGATCTCAGCGAACATCCGCGGCGCGCGGACGAGGAAGTTGATCGTCGCGGCCAGCGAGGCGTAGAGGTTCGGGTACCGGATGAGCTGCCAGCAGGTTTCGTCCAGGAACGGCAGCCCGACGTGGAAGATGACGAAGTTGATGTCCGGGAAGTTCGCGGCTGCGCCGTCCATGTCCCAGGTCTGGGTGTGCTCGATCGGCTGCGGGCCGAGCGGCACCCCCTTGTGTACGCCGATCAGGTTCACGCCCAGTTCCTGGGCCTTCTCGAAGATGGGGAAGGCCACCTGCGGGTCGTCCATCCGCCACGGGAAAGGCGTTCCGTAGTCGTAGCGCACGTTGTAGAACTTGAACGCCCGCGCGCCGAACTCACCGACCTGCCGCTCCATCAGGTCCAGCGCCTTGCGGCCCTCCAGTGGGTTCACCGACCCCCAGAAGATGGTCCGGTCGGGGTCGCGGCTGGCCAGGTCGGCGCACTCCTGCCAGGGCGACAGGCCGTCCTTGAACAGGTCGGTGAGCGGCAGTGGCATGGCCACCAGCATGTCGGTGTCGGACTCGTCGTAGACCATCTGCCGGATGTCGCCCACCGTCCACTGGCGGAGGAACTCCTCGGGTGGCAGGTGTGGTTCGTTGTCCGGGGTCAGGGCGTTGTGGAACGCGTACAGGTGGTTGTTGAACATCACGCCGGGTGGGCCGAAGGCGTTCTTCTCCTCGAAGTTGAACAGGTGCGCGACGCCGTCGAACACGAATACGTCATCGATCATGACGGTTCACCTCTCGCGGGCATATGGGCGGCCAGGTAGGCGGCGGGGTCGCCGGCCTGTGCGGGCGGCGGCAGAAACCGCAGCAGCCGCGCGGCGCTGGGGGACAGCCGGTCGGTGGTCCACGCTTCGTCCCAGACGATCTCGACCTCGGCATCGGTCACGCCGGGCTGCGCCTGCAACCGCTCCTGGACCTCGGTGAGCACCCGGGACGCGAACGGGCACCAGCCGGAGGTCAGCAGCAACTCGACCCGGACGTGGCCACCGGATGCGTGAACCGAGCGCACCAGGCCCATGTCCACGACCGAGATCCCCTTCTCGCGGCAGCACGGGTCATACACATCGCTGAGCGCATCAAGGGCCCATTGCGGCACACGGGACATGCGGCCATCGTCCGCTCACCGCGCCCCCGGCCGGAACCCCCCGGATTTTCACATGCTGAACGACGACCGTGGCCGACCAGCGTCTTTCCCTGGCTGTGCCGTGCGGGCATCCTAGAGAGGGTGAGACCGACGGGCAGCGCCACAGAGCCTTCCGACCTCATCCGCAGTGTGTCCCGTGCCCTGCGGATCATGGAGGAGGTATCCCGCTCGCCGCGCCCGCTGCCGGTGAAGGTCGTCGCCCGCCGCTGCCAGCTTCGCCTGTCCACGGCGTATCACCTGGTCCGCACACTGTGCTACGAGGGCTACCTGGTGCGCCTGCCGGACGGGGGTTATGTGGCCGGCTCCGGCGTGGCCGAGCGCTTCCACGAGGTGATGAACTCCCTGTGCCGGCCGCCCCGCGCCCGGGCCGTGCTCCTGCACCTGGCCGCCACCACCGGGCACACCGCGTATCTGGCCTGTCTTTCCGGCCAGCGGCTGGTGATCGTCGATTTGGCCGAGGGCGAGCGGTCACCGTGGCTGGAGGACCTGCAGCCGGGGCTGGAGACCGCCGCCCACGCGACCGCCCTTGGCAAGGCACTGCTGGCGACGCTGCCGGGCCGCGACCGTAAGAGCCTGCTGGCCGAGCAGGGCATGCGGCCGTTCACCCCGAACACCGTCACCGAACTGGCCCAGATCGAGAGCGAACTAGCGGGCCTGGGGCCCGGTGATCCGGTCACCGAGTTCGGGCAGTTTCGCGACACGGTCTGCTGTGCCGGTGTCGCGGTCCCGGGCGCCGATCCCGGCAACTGGTGGGCCCTGGGGACCTCGGCCCGCGGCCTGAGCCTGCCGGGCGCCCTGCTCGGCGAGCTTCAATTCGCCGCTACAGATCTGCGAGGGGAATGGCGTGCTGGGTAGTTCTTCGATGGACAATGTCACGTGCATTGAGGACTTGCGGTCCATGGCGCTGCGCCGGGTCCCGCGGGCGTTTTTCCAGTACGCCGACCACGGCTCCTATACCCAGTCGACGTTGCGGGCCAACCGGGCCGGCCTCGACGCGGTCAGGTTCCGCCAGCGCGTCGGGATTGATGTCGGGACGCGCGAGCTGTCCACGACCATCGCCGGCGAGCCGGCGTCGCTGCCTCTGGTGCTGGCTCCGGTCGGGCTGTGCGGCATGCAGTTCGGTGACGGCGAGATCCTTGCCTGCCGCGCGGCGCAGGCGGCCGGGATCCCGTTCTGCCTGAGCACCATGTCGATCTGCTCGATCGAGGACGTAGCCGCCGCAGTGCGCGAGCCGTTCTGGTTCCAGCTCTACCTGATGCGGGACCGCGGTTTTGTCCGTGACCTGCTGGGCCGCGTGGTCGCCGCTCGGTGCAGCGCCCTGGTGATCACCCTGGATCTGAACGTGCTCGGGCAGCGTCATTGCGACATCAAGAACGGCATGTCAGTGCCGCCGCGGATCACCTTGGCGAACCTCGCCAATATCACCGCCAGGCCAGCATGGGCGCTGAGCATCCTGCGCGGCAGGCGCAAGACCTTCGGCAACCTGGCCGGCCACATTCCCGACGCTGGCAACCTGCGATCCGTGGCTCAGTGGACCGCCGCGCAGTTCGACCCCACCCTGAACTGGGCAGACATCGAATGGATCCGCGACCTCTGGCCGGGCAGGATCATCCTGAAGGGGATTCTCGACCCCGAGGACGCCAGGATCGCTGCCCGGATGGGCGTGTCCGCGATTGTCGTGTCCAACCATGGCGGACGTCAGCTCGACGGCGCCCCGTCCGCCATCTCGGCGCTGCCCGCGGTCGCCGACGCGGTCGGTTCCGACATCGAGATCATGTTCGACAGCGGTATCCGGTCCGGCCAGGACGTGCTGCGCGCACTCGCGCTCGGTGCCCGCTCCTGCATGATCGGCCGTGCTTACCTCTATGGCCTGGGCGCCGGCGGCCAGCGGGGCGTCGCCAAGGCCATCAAGATCATCCGCAACGAACTCGATGTCTCGATGGCGCTGACCGGCATCACGTCGGTCGCCGCCGCCGGCCCGCAGATACTCGCCGCTGGCAACGGCATCGAAGCGCCGCACCGGTTCCCTTGACCGCGCATCCGCGAGCCCGGGCCCGGCTCGCCGGCCGGCATCGGCGGCCCCACCGCGCGCCCAAGGATTGAGGGTTTCCGTTATAGAGCCGGGTGCCCCGACTTAGGCAGTCTGGTAGCTATCCGACATCCGGGATGCCGCGCCACAGCGGGCACCGCACCGGTGGCTCCGGCAGCACACAGCAGGGCTGCCGCTCGTTCCGCGCTGCCTCACCCTTCGCCGTTCGCAACCGGGTGGGGGCGGAATCGCCGTGCGGAAGCGCCTGGTTCCGGCGCGGCGCGCTCAACCGGAAGGGGACACGATGACGCATCTGCGAGGGCCAGCCGGGCGTCTGGCCAGGGCGCTCACCATCGCGTTGCTGCTGGCAGGCGCGGTGACCGCCAGCGGACCGGCCGTCGCGTCGACGGCTGCCTGCGGGTCCTGGACCGGTGCGCAGCCCCCGAGCCCGAGCACGATGAACAACGTGCTCGATGGTGTGGCGGTGCTCACCCCCTGCGACGCCTGGGCGGTGGGCTATGACACCGGCAGCAGCGGCCTGAGCCAGACGCTCACCGAGCACTGGGACGGCTCGGCCTGGACGGTGGTGCCCAGCCCGGACGTGGCCGGGCTGGGCAATGTCCTCAACGGCGTCCGCGCCGTGTCCGCCGCCGATGTCTGGGCGGTGGGGACGAGCGCCGCGCCCGGCGTGGAACAGACCCTGATCCTGCACTGGGACGGCCACACCTGGCAGCAGGTGACCAGCCCCAGCCCGGGAACACGCGCCGGACTCCTCGGGGTGCGCACCGTGTCCGCGACCGACGCCTGGGCGGTGGGCAACTTCTACAACGGCAACGCGGGCCAGCCCTTGATCCTGCACTGGAATGGCCAGAAGTGGGCGCAGGTGACCAGCCCGCACCCGGGGACCGGCGGTGCTTTGGGGGGCGTAGCCACCACCTCCGCCAGCAACGCCTGGGCGGTGGGGACGTACTTCAACGGCACCGCGGAACAGGGCTTCATCGTGCACTGGAACGGCCAGAAGTGGGCCAGTCAAACGATCCCCAACCCCGGCGGGACCGCTCACGACACCTCTCTGAACGCCATCGCGGCCAACGGCGCCAGCGGGAAGGCCTGGGCGGTGGGCTTCTATAGCAACGGCACCTCCGACAAGACACTGATCCTGGCCTGGACCGGGACGAAATGGGCCCAGCAGCCCAGCCCCACCCCCGGCGGCGGCGCCTTCCTCGACGGCGCGGCCACCACCGCCGTCGGCAACGCCTGGGCGGTGGGCAGCTCGAACAACGGCACCACTTCCGTGGTACTGCACTGGAACGGGACGACATGGGCCCAGGAGGCCAGCCCCAACCCGGGACCCGAGACCGGCCTGTTCGCCGTGGCCGCGTCCTCCGCCAGTAACGCCTGGGCCGTCGGCCGGTTCGTAAACGGCAGCGACTTCGACCAGAACCTCGCCGTCCACTGCTGCTAGCGGATCCCTGACGCCCGGGTCACGTTCACTCCCCGAAGGAAGAAGTCTGACAATGCAGCCACGACGGCCAATCCAGCGACTCGCCTGGGCGGTTGCCGCCTCGTCCATAGCGGTATGGGCCGTCGCCGTGGCCGCCACGGCGGGTGCACCGGCGATGGCCTTTGCCGCGGCCGGCGTAGCGCCATGTGCTGCGTGGACCGGGGGGGACCAGCCCCCAGACCCGGGCGGGACCGGCCGCAACAACGTCCTCAGCGGCGTGGCCGTGCTGTCGCCGTGTAACGCATGGGCGGTCGGCAGCTTCGACCCGGAGCAGACCCTGATCGTGCACTGGGACGGCGCGTCCTGGACCCAGGTGACCAGCCCGGACCCCGGGATCGCGACCACGCTGTCGGGTGTGAGCGCGGTGTCCGCCAGTGACGTGTGGGCGGTGGGCCAGTACTACAACGCCGGCGCGTTCCACACCCTGATCGTGCACTGGGACGGGACGTCCTGGACCCAGGTGACCAGCCCGAACGCACCCGGTTCCACCCAGGACAACCTTGTCGCGGTGCGTGCCAGCTCCGCCACCAACGCGTGGGCGGTGGGCAGCTACAACAACAGCAGCAACGCGTCCCAGACCCTGATCCTGCACTGGAACGGCACGACATGGGCGCAGGTGGCCAGCCCGGACCCCGCGCAGGCCAGCGGCTTGACCGGCGTGGCCACCACTTCGGCCAGCGACGCCTGGGTGGTCGGCTTCGACTACACCGGCACCGCTGACCAGTCCCTGATCGTGCACTGGGACGGGGCGTCCTGGACCCAGGTGACCAGCCCAAGCCCGGGCTCGCTGTACACCAGCCTGTCCGGCGTGCGGGCCACCTCGCCCAGCAACGCGTGGGCCGTGGGCGGCTACTCCACCGGGACGCCGGACCGGACCCTGATCCTGCACTGGGACGGCTCGGCCTGGAAGCAGGTGCCATCACCCAGCCCAGGCGGCGCCGCGCATGACAACGACCTCAGTTCCGTCGCCGCCACCTCCGCGAACGACGCGTGGGCGGCGGGTGGGTACGACACCGGCACCGCACGGCGGACCTTTGCCCTGCACTGGGACGGGTCGGCCTGGACGCAGACGGCAACGCCGGATCTTGGCGCCGCTACGATCGGCAACGGCCTCAACGCGGTCGGCGCCAGCTCGGCTGGCAACGTCTGGGCGGTGGGCAGCTACTCCAACGGCACCGTGGACCAGACCCTCGCCATCCACTGCTGCTGACCAGCCCGCCGATGAACCTTCCCGGCCAGCGAGCCAGCCGCGCTGGCCCAGCCTGGCATGGGAGACTCCCAGGCATGGGCAGAGACCGTGCGGCACCCCCCCGGCCGGGACGGCCCGGATGATCCGTAACGTGGTGGTCGGGCGGCTGCGGCGTACCGGGGATTCCGGTCAGCAGGCGGCGGATGCCGCGCTGCTCCGGGAGGGCCTGGCGGGCATCGCCGCGCTCAGGCTTCCGGGGATGATCGCGATGCACGTGGGATGCGATCTGGGGCTGCGCGAGGGTGGCTGGAACTTCGCGATCACCAACGACTGGGAGGACGCCGAGGCCTACCGCGGCTACGACGCCGACGAGGAGCACAACCGGCTGCGCCGCAAGATCTTCGCCGAGATCTGCGAGGAGATCGCCCGCGTCCAGATCCAGATCGACCGCTAGCCACGCAGGCGGTTCAGGTGCCGCAGTAGGTGATGCACGGGGCGCTGCCCGGCGGCGCAGGGCCGGCGTAGTGCTCCAGGCCGGGCCGCTGATCAAAGGGCCGGGAGACCACGTCGAGCAGACGGTGGAACGGCCCCATGTCGCCAAGTTCCGCCTGGGCGAGCGCCTCTTCGACGTGGTGGTTGCGCGGGATGTAACAGGGGTTGACCCGGTCCATCGCGGCGGCCACCGCGGCGCGGTCGGCCGGGCGCAGCGCCTCATAATGGGCGGCCCAGGTGTCGAAGGGCCCGGGTTCTGCGAACATCGCCCGGGCGGTGCCGGCGGCCAGGGCGCGGAAGAAGCCGGTGTAGTCCACCTTCTGGGTGCGCAGCAGTTCCAGGAGGCCGGTCACCAGGTCCGGGTCCGGGGCGGGAAGCCCGAGCTTGGCCGCCATGCCCTCGTCCCAGTGCCGCTGGTAGGCGCCGGCGAACTCGCTCAGGACCTCGGTGGCGGCCTCGACCGCTGCATCGGTGTCGTCGTCCACCAACGGCAGCAGGGTCTCGGCCAGCCGGGCCACGTTCCACTGGGTGATCCCCGGCTGGTTGCCGAAGGCGTAGCGGCCGCCGTGGTCGATGGAACTGAACACCGTGGCCGGGTCGTAGGCATCCATGAACGCGCACGGCCCGTAGTCGATCGTCTCGCCGGAGATCGTGGTGTTGTCGGTGTTCATGACCCCGTGTACGAACCCGGTCAGCATCCACCGGGCCACCAGTGCCGCCTGCGCCTCGGCCACCAGGCGCAGCAACTCGAGGTAGCGGTTCGGGGCCTGCGCGGCCTGCGGGTAGTGCCGGTGGATGGCGTAGTCGGCCAGCGCGCGGGCCCCGTCCCGGCCACCGGTGGTGACGGCGTACTGGAACGTGCCCACGCGCAGGTGGCTCGCGGCGACCCGGGTCAGCACGGCACCAGGCAGCGCCCTCTCGCGGATTACCCGCTCACCGGTGGCGACCACCGCCAGCGCCCGCGTGGTCGGGATCCCCAGGCCGTGCATGGCCTCGCCGATCAGGTACTCGCGCAGCATCGGGCCCACGACGGCCTTGCCGTCTCCACCCCGCGCGAACGGGGTGCGCCCCGACCCCTTCAGGTGCAGGTCACGGCGGCGGCCATGGATGTCGGTCACCTCGCCGAGCAGCAGCGCCCGGCCGTCCCCCAGCCGGGGCACGTAGACGCCGAACTGGTGACCGGCGTAGGCCTGGGCGACCGTCGTGGCACCGGGCGCCTGCCCTACCAGCAGCAACACGCCCGGCCGCTCCCGCAGCGCCGCGGGGTCAGCGTCAAGCTCCACCGCTAGCGCCTCGTTGAGCACCAGCAACTCCGGGGCGTTCACCGGCGCCGCCTCCCACGGCACCGACAGGCCCGGCAGCTCGCGAGCATAGGAATCATCGAACCGGAACAACTCCGTCGCCACAGTCACACCCCAAGGCTACGGGCGTGGCGGCGCAGCGCCACCCCGGGTGATCCCGGAGAAAGGGCAATCAGTGTTCGCGCGGAGTGATTGCTTGCCCAGAAGCAACAAAGCTGGGCCAACATCGGTAACGGCTGGTTAACGGCCGCTGGACAAAGGGGTGGCTTTGAGGGGATGATGATCTTACAGGTGCCGGTGCCACCACCCGGGCCTCTTTGGGGGGAATATGAGTGCCATCTCATCAATAGGCAATTTAGTAAAGTCAATCACGCAGCGGCTGCCGGGAATGGCGCAGGGCAACGCCGGGCAGAAGGCGCAAGGTGACGCTGGGCAGAAGGCGCAGGCCGCGGCGCCACAGAATGAGGGGGGCCAGCCCGACGTATCTGCCCAGGTTGACAGCATTCTCGCGGTGAATCCACCCACTGCGCGTTGGATTGCGTATGCCTTCGCAATTCTTGCGGCGGGCACCGTCGGCGCATACTACCTCTGGGTATGGCGCAAGCCAGCCGACTTCATGCCCTCCTCCGACTACGCCACCTATGCCGGGCTGTTCATCATGGCCCTGGCCATCGAGCGCATACTCGAGCCGTTCTCAGGCCTGTTCATTCGGCGGATGAAGGAGAAAAAGGCGACAAGCCGTGCCACCGCGGCCCAGGCGAGGCGCGCGCAGGCGGTCGCCACCGGGAGCGGAACTCACGCCGCGGTCGTGGTCCCCGTCGGCCAGGCCAAGAAGGCGGCGGCGGCTGAGCAGGCAGTGGCGGCCCAGAGGACCGCGGCGGCCCAGAAGGTGGCGGCGGCGCAAAAGGCAGCGGCGGTGGCCCAGACGGACCATCACCTCACCCAGGCCGGCCGAGCGGTGTTGATGTGGGCAACGGCATCGGTGCTGGCCATGCTCGTGTGCGCCTTCCTCGGCATCTTCTTGCTGCGCTCGGTACAGACTCCGAGTCCTGCCAAGGCCGGCGCCACCTCGTCGGCTCCAGGCACGGCAAAGGACCCGAGTCGTCTGCTGGACCTGCTGGTGACCGGGCTGGTTGTCGGCGCCGGGACCAAGCCGCTGCACGACCTGGTCAGCCAGATACAGACTTCATCGGGCAGCTCAAAGTCCAAGGCTTCCTCGCCCACGACGACCAACTGACCATCCGTCAGGGCGCCGCGCCACGGCCGGACCTAACGGGGCGGCAGTTCGGTGAGTTCGCCGCCGTCGATCTGCCCCCTGAGGCGGAACTTCTGGATCTTTCCGGAGCCGGTGAG
>Ga0207699_10000339_pt1 | contig 24837 bp, 18 predicted proteins | sample LARL51metaG_FD_184344 | JGI IMG/M metagenome (GOLD analysis project Ga0207699, IMG submission 184344) | Corn, switchgrass and miscanthus rhizosphere microbial communities from Kellogg Biological Station, Michigan, USA - LAR L5-1 metaG... | ecosystem: Host-associated > Plants > Roots >...
CAGGTCCGCCATCAGCCTTGCCGAGATCGGCTCGCGGCCGTGGCTCTTCTTGTCCTGCCTGGCATAGCCGAAGAACGGCGTCACCACGGTGATCCGCTTGGCCGAGGCGCGCTTGAGCGCGTCGACCATGATGAGCTGCTCCATGATCCAGCGGTTGATCGGCGCGGTGTGGCTCTGCAGCACGAACGCGTCGCAGCCACGGACCGACTCAAGGAACCTGACGAAGATCTCACCGTTGGCGAAGTCCGACAGCCTGGTGGGGGTGGGCTCGATGCCCAGGCACGCGCCGATCTCCTGGCCCAGCTCAGGATGTGCCCGGCCGGAGAACAGCATTAGTTTCTTCCTGGCCTTGACCGTGATGGCACTCACGCCTGTGCTTCCTTTCTCGCGGGCCTGCCCGCGCCGCTCCGCGATCGCCCGGGCTTGCTGCCGGGCAGCCCGGTACCCGGCGCGAGGTAGGTGAAGGGATCCACGGTGACGCCAGCGCCGACGCTGGCGGACACGCCGACCACATGCGTGAGCGCGGCACCCTTGCCAACGGCGGTGTCCCGCAGCGCGCAGCCCGGGCCGACGTAGGCCCCGGCCTCCACCACCGTCGACCCGGTGAGCTGGGTGCCCGGGCCGATCTCGACATCGGGCTCGAGGATCACACCCGTGTCGATGAGGGTGGTCAGCGGGTCGATGATCGTCACGCCAGCGCGCATCCACCGGTCCAGGATCCGCGCGTTGAGTATCCGGCGGGCCTGTGCAAGCTGGGCACGGTCATTCACCCCGCGGACCTCGTCGCCGTCGGGGATCGTCACGGTGGCCACGTGGTGACCCTCCGCACGGAGGATGGCGACCACGTCGGTGAGGTACTCCTCACCCTTGGCGTTGTCGGTCGGCAGCCGCTTCACCGCGTCGGCCACCAGGCCCGATTCGAATGCGTAAACGCCTGAGTTTATTTCCGTGACCGTCCGCTGCTCGGGAGTCGCATCGATTTCTTCGACGATCCCGGCAAAAGCGCCGCCGTCGTCTCGCATAATCCGGCCATACCCGGTGGGATCGGTCAGCAAAGTCGTCAATGCGGTGGCGGCGGCGTGCTCGGCGTCATGGCCGCTTACCAGTGCGGCAAGGGTGCTGCCGCGCAGTAGCGGCGTGTCGCCGTAAGTAACCACCACGGTGCCCAGGCCCAGTCCCACCGTCTCGGTCACGGTGCGGACGGCGTGCCCGGTGCCGCCTTGGCGCTCCTGGACGACCACGTGCACATCCGGCGCATACCGGGCCAGATGCGCGGCAACCTGGCGGCGGCCGTGGCCGACCACGACGATGAGCTCGGCCGGGCTCAGTTCCCTGGCGGCGGCGAGCACGTGATCGAGCATGGCCGCGCCGCAGATTGGATGCAGCACCTTCGGGAGCTGGGATTTCATCCGCGTCCCCGCACCCGCGGCAAGGATGACAACAGCGGCCGGACGGCTCACAGTCACGTGGCGGTGCTCCTTGATTGACTGCTGCGTGGCCGGCCGGCCCCCGCCCCGGTCTCGGTTACAACCGGTCACGAGGCGCGGACGAGACCGTTCACATCCCCGACTCTCGAAGAATACCGTCCGGCAATACGATGGGTGGCCGCCACGCCCGCGGCATGACCGGCATCACATTACTGTCGGTAACCACGGCGGCCGACTGCAGCGGCGCGGTCCGAGTAATTAAGTATCCCTACCAAGAAACTAGGTTGTAGGTGATACAGCAAGACAAGCGTGTCCTAAGATTCTTAGTTCCGCCTAAGTTGTTCCAGAGTTTACCAGTTTCCGTATAATTGAAACGCCTTCCCGCTAAGGTTGAGCACCAGATCGACAGACATGACCGGGGTGTCGGGGCCCTGCAGCGAAGTCACTCCGCTCCGGTCACGTGTCCGCGTGGGGATCTCCGGCGGCCCAGGGTCGGATTGGGAGGGCACGTTAGTGCGAGAGCGATTGGCGGTAAGCGCGCGCGCCCATGTGGCAGTGCCGACCGCTGTGAGTGGCACAGCCGATGCAGGCGGCTGGGTCGGACGGTACCTGCGTAACGCGATGGCCCTCGACGCCGCCGTGGCGCTCGCGTCCGGGCTGATCGCGCTGCGCGGGCGTTACGACAACCATGGTCACGTGCCGGCGGCGTACATCGTGCTGACCGTGAGCCTGCCGGTGATCTGGGTGGGCACGCTGGCGCTGGCGGGCGCCTACGAGCCCCGGTTCATCGGCGCGGGCGCCGACGAGTTCCGCCGGGTCATCAACGCGGGGCTCGGGCTCACCTCGGCGATCGCGATCCTGTCGTATGCCACCAGGGCGGAGGTGTCGCGCAGCTACGTGCTGATGGCGATGCCCTGTGCCGTGGGCATCGACCTGGTCGCCCGGTACGCGCTGCGCAAGCGGCTGCACCGGCTGCGGGACTCCGGCGCCTGCATGCGCCGGGCGGTGGCGGTGGGCCACCCGCAGGCCGTGGCTGACCTGGTCAACGAGCTGCGCAGAGAGCCTTACCACGGCCTCACCGTGATCGCCGCATGCCTGGCCGGCGCCGCGTTCCGGCCCGACGAGATCGCCGGCGTACCGGTGCTCGGCGGGCTCGACGACGTGATCGGCGCGGTGCGCGGCAGCGACGCGGACACCGTGGCCGTGCTCGCGTGCCCCGAACTCAAGCCGCTCCAGTTGCGGCAGCTTGCCTGGGAACTGGAGAAGACCGACACCGACCTGTGCCTGGCGCCCGCACTGCTCGACGTCGCGGGCCCGCGCACCAGCGTCCGCGCGGCCGCCGGACTGCCGCTGCTGTACGTGGACCACCCGGACCTGTCCGGCATCCGCCAGGTCATCAAGAGCCTTTTCGACAAGGTGGCAGCCGCTTCCGCCCTGCTGCTCCTCGCTCCGCTCATGCTGACGATCGCGCTGATGATCCGGCTGGAGGACGGCGGCCCGGCACTGTTCAAGCAGGTGCGGGTGGGCAAGGCCGGCCGGCCGTTCCGGCTGTATAAGTTCCGCACTATGGTGCCCCAGGCCGAGCAGCAGAAGGCGTCGCTGCAGCTGCACAACGAGGGGGCCGGTGTCCTGTTCAAGATCCGCGACGACCCGCGGATCACCAAGATCGGCGGCAGGCTGCGCCGCTGGTCGCTGGATGAGCTGCCACAGCTGATCAACGTGCTGCTCGGGCAGATGTCACTGGTGGGACCGCGGCCGGCGCTGCCGGAAGAGGCCGCAAAGTACGGCGACTACGTGCGGCGCAGGCTGGCCGTGCGGCCCGGGCTGACCGGCCTGTGGCAGATCCACGGCCGCTCCGACCTGTCCTGGGACGAGGCGGTGCGGCTCGACCTGCGCTATGTGGAGAACTGGTCGCTCGCCTTCGATCTGCTCATCCTGTGGAAGACCTGGCCAGCAGTGGCCCGCGGGCACGGTGCGTACTGAATCTGTTCCCCGCTACTGGACCCCGTCGATCACGCTTGGCGCAATCTTTGCGACCGGCCTGGAATGATCTTGGGAATCTCGCCATATCGCATGGTTTGTCAGTATGCCCGCTAGACACGTCCTAGAATGTTGCGCTCGGGATACATAAGAACACAAAACGATCACAGCGCGGCGCCGGGGGGGACTGGTGACCGCGCCGGTCGTGTGGAGCAAATGGAGGCATGATGCAGGGAGTGAGGCGCTGGTTGCTGTGCAACGCGCCTGTCGTCGCCTTGTGTGCACTGACCGCCAGTGCGGCCGGCCTGATGCCGGCGGTGGCAGCAGCCCAGAGCGGCCCCGTGTCCCCCCACCCGGCTACCGGCACCCCGGCGCTCGCGCCGACAGGGACGACCGAGCAGATCAGGCAGATCGTGGCGTGCGCCGGCGTCATGTACGCGGTAGGCAGCTTCACCCAGATCAGCCAGGGCGGCCAGACCTTCACCAGGAACAACATCTTCAGCTTCAGCCAGACCGCGCCGTACACGATCACGTCCTGGGCGCCCAGCACCAACGGCGTCGTCAACTCCATCCAGCTGACGAGCGACTGCAGCCACGCTTTTATCGGCGGGAAATTCACGCAGGTGGACGGCTCCGCCGCCAGCAATATCGCGTATATCAGGACGTATAACAACACCATGGTCAACAGCTGGGGACACTCCGCCAACGGCATGGTGGACACGATCCTGCGGACCTCGAACAATCACCTGTTTGTCGGCGGGCAATTCACCTCGATCAACGGATCGAGCAAGAAATATTACGTGAGCTTGAACCTGTCCAACGGCAAGGACGACGGCTATCTCAACCTGAACATCTCCGGGCACTACGTGTTCCCCGGCTCGGGTGTGAGCAACACCGAGGTCTACAACCAGCAACTGTCGCCGGACCACGGCCACGTGCTCGTCGAGGGCACCTTCACCAAGGTCCAAAGCAACAAGCGGCAGCAGATCTTCATGCTCAACCTGGGCAGCAAAGGCAACGTGAGCACGTGGTACTCCAACGAGTTCAACGCGTTCTGCTCCGACAAGCACCCGTTCTACGTCAAGTCGGCAGCCTGGGCGGCCGACCAGTCGACGGTCTACGTCGCGGACACCGGGAAGGCACCGGAAAACTGGAACCACACCTTCCCGCTCACCGGGCTGTGTGACGCGGTCGCGGCCTTCCCGGCCATCCGGAACGGCGGGCTGAGCCACCAGTGGGTCAACTACACCGGCTGCGACTCGCTGTATTCGGTTGCCGCCGACTCCAGCGCCGTCTACATCGGCGGCCACCAGCGCTGGGCGAACAACCAGAACGGCTGCAACGCGGCCGGGGCGGGCGCGATCCCGGCACCGGGGCTTGGCGGCTTCAGCCTGGGCGGGAAGCTGCTCACCAATTCCGCGGGCACCGCCGGCCTCTACAGCCGTGACCGCGGCCTGGGGGCGGACCAGATCTACAAGACCCCCGCCGGAATCTGGATAGCCAGCGACAACCAGGGCGGCAGCAATATCTGTGGCGGCGTGAGCGGCCTCGCCGGTATCTGCTTCCTGCCGTACTCGTAACGCAACGCACTACCGCAACGCCGCAACCAGAGGGGGAAGTATGCAGCGCAACGGCGCTCAGCTATGGGGGAAGCAGGGCGCGCGCGGCGCGCTGATCGCAGGCATCGCCGCGGTCGCATGCTGCCTCCCGGCACCGGCGTCCGCCGCCCCCGCCAGCCCAGCGCTGGCGGGGGCGGTATCGCCGACGCCGTCCACCGGCACACCCACGCTGGTGGACACCGGCACCACCGAGCAGATCCGCCAGCTCCTGCAGTGCGGCGGGACCATGTATGCGGTGGGTACGTTCACCGAGATCAAGCAGGGCAGCACGACCTACACGAGGAACAACGCCTTCAGCTTCAGCGCGACCACCCCGTTCGCGGTCACCCCGTGGGACCCCGATGTCAACGGCACGGTCGACACCATCGCGTTCAACGGGACCGACTGCTCCACCGCCTACCTCGGCGGGCACTTCACCACGGTGGGCGGGGCAGCGGCCAAGAACATCGCCGCAGTCGACACGGCCGGCGGCGCGCTGGTAACCGGCTTCAAGGACAACGCCAGCGGCGAGGTGGAGACCCTCGTGGTGGCGAACGGGCACCTGCTGGCCGGCGGCGCCTTCAAGGGCATCAACGGCAGCACCGCCGACCCGTACTTCGCCAGCCTGAGCCCGGTCACCGGCCGGAACGACGGTTTCGCGCACCTGAACATCTCCGGGCACTACGTCTACCCCGGGGTGCAGACCAACCCGACCAAGATCTACAACCAGCAACTCAGTCACAGCGGGCGCCTGGACCTGGTCGAAGGCGACTTCACCTCGGTCGGCGGCCTGGGCCGGCAGCAGGTCTTCATGCTCGACGTGAGCGGCTCCTCGGCGCAGGTCACCGGCTGGAGTTCACCTGAGTTCGACGGCAGCAAAGGCAACCTTCCCGGCGGCTACGCCTACCAGTGCTCGATCAGGGAAGCGTTCTACATCCGGGCCGCCGCCTGGTCGCCGGATGACTTGACGGTCTACACGTCGGCGACGGGCTTCGAGCCGTGGAACTGGTCGACGAGCAAACCGCGGACCGGCCTGTGCGACTCGGTCGCCGCCTTCCCGGCCACCCAGGCCGAGGTCACCCACAACTGGGTTAATTACACCGGCTGCGACTCGCTGTACTCGGTCGCCGCCGACTCCAGCACCGTCTACATCGGCGGGCATGAGCGCTGGGCAAACAATGCCAATGGCTGCAACCACCAGGGGCCCGGTGCACTGCCCGCACCCGGCATGGGTGGGTTCAACCCGTCCACCGGGGCACTGATCACGAATGCAAGCGGCACCGCCGGCCTGTACAGCAGGTCGCGTGGCCGCGGCGCGGATGACCTGCTGGTCACCGGCGCAGGGCTCTGGGTTGCCAGCGACAACTTCGGCGGCAACACCTCATGCGGCGGCCAGCCCGGCTTCGCCGGTCTCTGCTTCCTGGCCAACTCATAAATCAGGGGAGCCACCAATTCCCCGCATCAGGGAGGGAACGTAATGCTGCAAGAGGAACACGTCCACCGGCGGAAGAAACTCGGCGTGCGCAGCGCGCTGATCGCCGGTTTGGCGGCGATCGCGGTATGCCTGCCCGCGGCGCCGACGCTGGCGCAGTCCGGCCCGGTGTCACCCACACCGGTCCCTGGCACACCGACCCTGGTGGCCACCGGGACCACCGAGGAGATCCGCCAGATCGCGGACTGCAACGGGACCATGTACGCAGTTGGCACGTTCACCCAGATCAGCGGGTCGAATGGGAGCACGACCCAGACGGACACCCGGAACCGCGTCTTCAGCTTCAGCGACACCACGCCGTTCACGGTCACCTCGTGGGACCCCAATGTGAACGGCACGGTCAACACGATCGCGCTTAACAGCAGCTGCACCACCGCCTACATCGGCGGGCAGTTCACCACGGTCGGCGGTGCCGCGGCAAAGAACATCGCCGCGATCGACACCACGACCGGCGCACTGGTGCCCGGGTTCAAGGACAATGCCGGCGGCCAGGTGGAGACCATCCTCGCGGTGAACGGGCACCTGCTGACCGGCGGCTTCTTCAAGGGCATCAACGGCAGCACCACCGACCCGTACTACGCCAGCCTGAACCCGGGCACCGGCAAGGACGACGGCTTCGTGCACCTGGGCATCTCCGGCCACATCCAGTTCCCGCAGGTGAAGGCCAACTCGACGGAGGTCTACAACCAGCAGTTGTCCCACGGCGGCACGCTGGTCCTGATAGAGGGCGACTTCACCTCGGTCGGCGGCCTGAACCGGCGGCAGATCTTCATGATCGACGTGAGCGGCACCACCGCCGCGCTCACCGGCTGGACGTCCCCGGAGTTCGACGGCAGCGACCCCAACGCCACCCTGAACCCGAACGACAAGTACTTCAACTGCGGCGCCTCGCACCCGTTCTACGTCCACGCGGCGGCCTGGTCACCGGACGACTCGGAGATCTATCTGGCGGACACCGGGGTCAAGCCCATCCTGTGGAACGGCACGTTCCCGCTGCCCGGCCTGTGCGACGCGGCGGCGGCGTTCCCGGCCACGCAGACCCAGGTCTTCTCCGACTGGATCGCCTACGACGGCTGCGACTCGCTGTACTCCGCGGTCGCCGACGACAGCGCTCTGTATGTCTCGGGCCACAACCGCTGGTTCAACAACCAGAACGCCTGCAACAAGGCGGGCCCGGGCGCGATCCCGGCCTCTGGCCTGGCCGGGCTGACCCCTGGCCCGACCGGCGGGTCGCTGATCCTCAACTCGGGCGGCACCGCCGGCTTGTACAGCCGGTCGCGCGGGCACGGATCAGACGACATGATCCTCGCCGCCGGTGGGCTGTGGATCGCGAGCGACAACTTCGCCGGTGGCACCTCCTGCGGCGGGCAGGCTGGATTCTCAGGCCTGTGCTTCCTGCCGTACCCGGCCTGACGCCGTACCGGGACGGCTGTGCCAGGCGAGGCCCGTGGGCCATCGCCTGGCACAGCCGGTCCGGTCGGCCCAGGTCACGTGTCCACCGGCCGCCAGACCGGTGAACTTGCGTCCACTAGCGCCCGAAATTCACCCATAATGCCCTGACCAGCCGATATGATCACCGGGCATGCACCGGGAGCCGCGCTGACCGGCAGGAGCGCAGCGGCTGGCCCGGCCGGGGCAACATGCCAGACAAACGGAAGGCCACGATAAATGGATCGCGTTCTCGTCACAGGCGGGGCCGGCTTCATCGGCTCCCACCTCGTGGACTCGCTGCTGGATTCCGGCGCCGACGTGATGGTCGTTGATGACTTCAGGATGGGCAGGCGCGAACACCTGGGCAGCGAAGGCACGGCCGGCCGCCTGACCGTGATCGAGGGTGACATCAGGAGCGCCGAGGACCTCCGCCCGGTTGCGGACTTCGCCCCGGACACCGTCTTCCACATGGCGGCGCTGCACTTCATCCCCTACTGCAACGCCCATCCCCAGGAGGCACTGGACGTCAACGTCCTTGGCCTGGACGCGGTGATCCGGGCGGCGCGCAGCGCGCCGCTCAAGTCGTTTGTGTTCCCCTCCAGCGGCGCGATCTACGGGTTCGGTGACCATCCGTGGCCCGAGACCACGCCGGCCAGGCCCGATGAGATCTATGGCATCTCGAAGTGGATGGGAGAGCAGATCATGGGCCGGTTCCATGCCGACCGGCCCGGGCTGCGCACGGTGGTGGCCCGCCTGTTCAACACCTACGGGCCCCGGGAGACCAACCCGCATGTGCTGCCCGAGGTGATGAAGGCGCTGCGCGCAGGGAAGACCATCGAGCTCGGGAACCTGTGGCCCCAGCGCGATCTGATTTTCGTTACCGACACCGCGGCCGGCCTGGTTGCCGCGGCGCAGGGTGACCCGGGCCTGGAGGTGTTCAACGTGGGCACCGGGACAGGGACCACGATCGAGGACGTCATGGAGACCATCGGTGGGATCACCGGGCACCCGGTGGACGTCCGCCAGGTGCCCGAGCGGATGCGTGAGGGTGACGGGCACCTCATCTCCGATCCGCAGAAGCTGATGCAGGCCACGGGCTGGAAACCGGAGTACGACCTGGAAGCCGGGCTCCGGCAGCTGCTCGCTTCGGAGGGGCTGCTGTGAGGCCGGCCGGCGAGGTGACCGGCGGCGCCGGCGGATTCGGCGCCGGGTACCGGACACAGAAGCGGGAATTCCTCGGCATCGGCCTGTCCTGCCTGTCCGATGAGGCGTTCGTGGACGCCGTCCGGCAGGCGGTAGAGACCCGGTCTCGGCTCACCATCTCCTTCATCAACCCCGACTACGTCCTGCGTGGCCACAAGACCGCCGGGCTGGTCGACAAGATGAACGAGTTCGACATCGTCCTGCCCGACGGCTGGGGCATCGTCCTGGGCGGCCGCCTGCTCGGCCTGCCGGTGCCCGACCGGCAGGGCAACGACGACATCTGCCCGAAGATGTTCACGCTGTCGGCCGAGCGCGGGTTCTCGAATTTCCTGTTCGGCTGCAGCGAGGGCACGCCGGAGAAGGCCGCGGTCAACCTCAAGGAGACCTTCCCCGGCATCCCGATCGCGGGCACCCTGCACGGCTACTGGGACGTGGTGCGGGGCCACCCCGGCCGGTACGACGAGGCAGACATCGACATGATGGTCAACACCATCAACGAGGCCAAGCCCGACATCCTGCACGTGTCCATCCCGACCCCGATGCAGCAGAACTGGGTGTCACAGGTGGCCGAGCGGCTCGACGTACCGGTGATCATCACCGGCGGAAGCTATCTCGACCACCTGGCCGAGCGGGTGTACTGGTATCCGGGCTGGGTGAACAAGATGCGGCTCGGCTGGGCCTATCGGCTCACCAGGGAGCCAGGCCGGCTGTGGAAGCGCTACTCGCTCGACTTGGCAGCCTACGGCGGCATGGTGGCCCGGGCGAAGTTCGGCAGGCAGAAGTAGTCCGTACCAGCACACAGGTGCCCGGCAGCGTCGCTGCCGGGCACTTTGCTTGTGGCTGCCTAATCGCTGCGGCGCCAGCTTGGCTCGTGGCCGAGCCAGGCGGCCAGCCGCTCGTCGTAGGGCCGGTAGTGCTCCTCCAGCGCCTTGCGCACCGAGTCGGGCATGGGTGAGCGCGGCCGGGCGTTGCGGCGCATGAACGCCGGGTAGCCCCGGTTGGGCAGCTCGAGGAATGCCAGGACCCCGTCGTACACGGCTTCCGGATCGGTGAAGAAGTCACCGCTGTCCACCACGTGCAGCCGGTCCCGGCCGAAGTGCCGTTCCAGCCGTTCGAGCTGGTCGGCGTACTCGCCCCGGGCGATGTAGGAGTGGTGCTGGTGGCTGTAGCTGAAGTAGCCCGGGTCCGCGGCGATGCGCTCGGCCTGGCCGGCCAGCCGGGCGGGCTCGAGTTCCAGTGCCGCTTCGAACGACTCGGTCTCGAAGCCGTGTGCCACCTCATGGGCATGGCCGGAATAGGCCCGCTCCACCGGGTCGCGGAGCAGCACGAGCAGCCGCACCCCGGGCAGGTCGCGGGCGATCCGCTCCGGGGCCAGCGGGTGGAACATGTAGTACGGGCTGGACTCGAATGAGACCGGCGTGACGTCGGCTCCGCGCGTGGCCCGGCGCGCGGTCGCGAGCAGCGGGAAATGACACCGATACCACGACAGCCCGCGGCGGTAGGAGACGTCGAAGAAGTGCACCTCTTCGTGCAGCACCGAGCCGAACACGGCGGGGTGCTCATCGAGCTGCCGGGACAGGGAGGTGGTCCCGCACCGCTGGGCACCGACGATGAGGAAGCTGGGCAGGATCCGGGCCCGGCTGGTGGGCATGCGGGCCGCGACCAGTGCCAGCCTGCCCAGCTGCTTGAGCGCCGGGTTGAGTGACTTGGGGTCGCGCATGTAGCCAGAAAGGCTCCGATCCGGGCGCAAAACGGGCGCCGGGCGCCGTGCCACGGCACCCTTGCCCGCGCCGGGCCTGGCGGGAGCCGCGGTCTTGTCGGCCGCGCTCATGACGCCACCGGTCCTTGCGCACTGCCTGGACCGACCCTCTCCATTGGCGATCTCCCTTCACGGCTGTCCTGTCGGGCCGGAACCTGCCGTTCGGCAAACAGCATGGCAGACTTGGGCACTCCCCTGCAGGAAGTGTCGATTGTCCGGGATCGGCTATGCATGGTTAGCGCTCACCGGACCCAGCCCGGCTGGCGGCCAAGTAGCTTCGCCAACCGCTCATCGTGGGGCTGATAGTGCTCCTGCAGCATACGCCGGCACCCCGCGTCCATCGGCGGGCTGGGGCGCGAGTTGGCGGGCGCGAACGCCGGCTCGAACGACCGCAGGTCAAGGAAGGCCAGGAGCCGCCGGTACTCCTGCGCAGGCTGGCTGAAGTAGGCGGCGCTGTCGATCACGTGCACGTGGGTGCGGGGGAAGAATTCATAGAAACGTTCGAGTTGTTCAGCGTACTGGCCCCGGTGCCGGTAGGAGTGATGCCGGTGCGCGAAGCTCTCATAGGCCGGATCGGCCGCAATCCGCTCAACCTCGCCGGCCAGCCTGTCGTCTTCCAGTTCCAGGGCGCGCGGGAAATCCTCCTGCTCGTAGCCCCGGGCGAACTCGTGTTTGTGGGCGGAGAAGGCCCGCTCGACGGGATCGCGGAGCATGACGACCAGCTTCACCGTGGGCATGTCGTGCCCGAGTCGCTCGGCCGCCTGGGGGTGGTACAGGTAGTAGCCGCTGGCCTCGAAAGCGGCCGGTGGCCCGTGACGCCCGGTCCGCAGCCGGGCGATCTCGGTCACCGGGAAATGGCCCCGGTACCACTGGGCGCCGCGGTGGTAGTTCAGGTCGAAGTAGTTGACGCCCTTGCGGACCGTCGGCGGCATCACCTGCGGATGGGCCGCCAGCGCACGGAACAGGGACGTGGTACCGCAGCGCTGCGCGCCGATCAGGATGAAGTCCGGCTCCATCCGCAGGCCAGCGGTCGCCTCGCTCATCCGGGCATAGGTGCGCCGGCCAAGCCGCGTGAACGGCTCCGGGCCGGTGGCCCGGACCCGCGTGGCGGCCTCGCGTGCCCGTTGGCTCAATGCCAGCCCCACCGCCGTTGCAGGTCAAGGCCGAATTCGCGGTCCATTGCTGCGATCTCCGCGTCGAGTTGCTCGTGCATGAACGCGACGTCTTCCGGCGCCATCTCGGGCTTGTCGGCACCCAGCGGCTGGTACAGCATCCGCTGCACCAGCGCGGAACGTTTCAGGCTGCCCACCAGGGCCGCGCCGTCATGGCGCCGTACCCAGTTGGCACCGTACTTGGCGGCCATGGCAAGCGGCAGCCAGCGTGCCTTGCTGGCTGGTAGCTGTGCCTCCAACTGCTCCGGGCTCAGCCGCAGCCTTGTGATGCCGAGCCAGTCGGTGACGCCGTCGAGGAACGCCTGCGGATCGGCTTGCAGATCGTCGAAGAGCCCGACGTACAGCGCCTGGCGGCCGTAGTAGCGCAGGTAGCTGCGTAGGTGGGTGGCGTAGCGGCCCTCTTCGAGCAGTTCGGGTGAGGTCTTCGTGGTGTCACGGAAGGTGGCCGCCGCCTCGCCGTGCTTGGCCAGATAAAGGTAGGAGGAGAACGCCCGCGCTATCGGTTCCCTGAGCGTGACCATCAGCCGGACGTCCTGGCCAAGGCAGGCGTGAATGCGCTCAGGCGCCTCCGCACACGACAGGTAGTCGGGGCAGACCTCACCGATGATCTTGTGTTCCCGCTGCGCGCTGCGGAACTGCGTCCGGTACCACCCGGGACCGCGATCGTAATAGCGGTTGAAAAAGTAGAGATCCTTCGCCTGGCTGAGGTAGACCTCGGGATGACCGATGAGAACCTCGTGCAGCCAAGTGGAGCCCGATTTACTCGGTCCTATGTGAAGGAAGTTTGGCAGCAGGTCAGACATAACACCCTTTCACGCCATGCCGCGGCGGAACAGCCGGGCAGCACGCAGCAGATGCCTGGGATGAATGCGCGTGGCGGCATGCACAAAAGCGATATAGGGATAGGGCGATATCGGCCACCGCATGGCGGCCTTTGTGGCGTAGCGGATGGCCGGCCCGCGCTCGCCGAGGGCGGACCGTGCGAAGGCGATCTGGCCGAGCATGCGCGCGTGCCCGCGGGGCGAGGCCCTGATGTCCGGGTGCTTGGCGAGCATGTACTCCAGCGCCAGGGCCGCGTTCTCGGCACCGCCCGCATACCAGGACCTGCCATCCTTGCGGATGTCGGCCAGCGGACGCGTGACGATGCCGATCTGGCCGGCCCGGGCCGCCCGGAGCACCCAGTCGTAGTCCTCGGCGTAGCCGCGCGGCAGCTTCTCGTCGTAGGGGCCCACCTTGGCGAACGCCTCGCGGCGCATCACCAGGGTGGAGGAGTGCAGCTCCTTGACCCGGTTGCGCAGCAGCAACTGGTAGCTGATGTGCTCGGCCCGCCCCGGCCATTCGACCACCTTGCCGGGCAGCCGCAGCCTGATGCCCGAGCCCACCACCAGCAACCCTGGCTCGCGCTCCAGCCGCTCGACCTGGCTGGCCAGCTTGTCCGGGTGCCAGACATCGTCGTCGTCGCAGGTCGCGATGATGACGCCGCGTGCGGCGTCGAGCCCGGTGTTCCGGGCACCGGCAAGGCCGGGTGAATGGGTGTTCGCGGCCACCTTCACCTCGCGCTGCGGCGTGCCCAGGCGGGTGAGTTCGGTGTCTGGTCGCTCCTGGTCATGCACCACCAGGCACTCGATCTGCCCGGGATAGGTCTGGGCCACGACCGCGGCGATGGATTCGCGGACCAGCTCGGGACGGCCACGGGTCGGCATGATCACCGACACCAGCGGCCACTCCCCGGGCGCCTGGGCCGGCGCATCAGTCATGGGCGTCCTGTTTCTCCGCAGGGCTGCCCGCGGCGGTAAAGCCGTAGCGCAGCATGAGGGGCAGGGCGATCGCCGTGACGATGAGGCGGTCGCGCCGGGACATGCTGACACGCCAGGTTTCGTCGGCGCGCAGCGTTATCTCCCCGTCGCGGAACCGCGACGGGTTTCCGGACAGGCCGTGGCTGGTGCCCAGCATGACCCGCCCGTCACCGATGTGCGCCAGGTTGCCCGAAGGGACGCAAAGGCCGATCCCGGCCAGTGCCGCCTCCACGGCCTGCCGCGGGCGCTGGACGAAATCCTCGTAGCGCATCCGGGCGACCGGAAGCCCGCACCTGCGCAACAGCCCGGCCTGGCTCTGCACGGCCACCCACCGGGCGGCCGCCTCCGCAGGCGACAGGCGCGTCATCACGTCGGACTCGCCAACCGCGTGCGGCCGGGACACATCCCGCTTAGCCAATGAATAGGCGACCCCACGGACGTCCCGCACCAGATGGATCACCCGTACATCCAGCCCGGCCCTGGCCAGCGCCAGCGCCTGGACCGGCCACTTGCTGGCGTCCACGACGCAGGCCGCGCCGGCCTCCGCGGCGATGGCCTCGTAGAGGCCGGTGTAGCTCACGCCATAGGCGTCGACGTCGGCACGGAACCGGAAGCCGGCCAGCGGCATGGCCAGCAGCCGCGGCATCCGCCGTTGCCGGGCCACCTTGGCCTGCAGGTCGCGGGTCGCGGCGAGTTTTTGCTCCTGCCAGCCACCGACGGCGCGCTCGCCAACCTGGGACCAGAACGGGCACTGGGCGAACTCCTCGCCGCAGCCGCAGCGCTCCCCGCGGTCGGCGACCCGCCGGTACAGGTCGATGAGCTCACCGACGTTGACAAAGCCGGGGATCTCGCCAAGGGCGCGTTCCAGCAAAGTGCTTCCGGAGCGGCCGGATCCGGCTATGTAGACGACAATGGGCGGCTGCCCGGGCTTGCGGGTAATGCCGACAGCGGTGGCGCTGGCGTCCGTTGCAGCAGCATTGGACCTGGCCAGCGCGGTCACAGACACCCCCATGTCGGTTATTTCAGTACTCGCTCTCCCGCTTGAAGAACTTTACTGTGCTTCTCTCCCGATGTGGTGGGAATCGGCGTAGATCGTTTTGGAACGGAATAATTGGTTCTTGGTGAACTTCCGGTGAATCCCGCAGGTCACGGCCGGGCCGCTGCCGGTTAGCGGGATAGGACTGCCGTCAGGCGGGTGAACCCGCCGGCGGGGACCGAGTGCGCGCGATGACTCGCCGGCAGGCGGTCAGGAGTACCCGAGCCGGGCAAGCAACGGCCCGATCTCCCGCTCGACGTCGCTGACCTGCCCCTGGTCAAGGGTCTTGCGCCACCTTCCGACAGAGTCAGGCTTGGCACGTGCCAAGCCCGCGCGCAGCGCGTCAAGCCCGGCGGGCGTGGTTTCCAGGAACTCCGCGAGCACATCCGCCGCATGCATCGGGTCAGACACGACGGATTCGTATCGCACTTCAATCGACCGGCCGACCGGGAGAGTGGCCAGCCCCGCCAGCGCGGCCTCGGTGAACCGGCGCCAGCACCATGCCGACCGCACGATGTCGGAGACCGCAGTGAACTCCTCGCGGCGATCGGGTTCCACCCACCAGCGCGCCGCGTTCCCCCACAGCTGGCCGCCCCGGCCGTGCCTGCCCGAGCCCGCCGACGCGGCGTTGAGCCAGGGCTGCTCCGAATGCGAGACCGCGGCGTCGCGGCCGTCCCTGATGATGTGCACGAACTGCGCGTCGGGCATGGCTTCGGCCAGGAACGGCACGACGAAGCTGTTCTCCGGGTTCTTTTCCGCGAACCGCCGGCCGCCGTGCAGCCCGGCGAGCAGCATTGCCGAGTAGAAGCCACGGAACACCGCGGCACAGCGCCGCTCGGTCCAGGAGCCGTCGTACACACAGCGGGCCGCGGCCTTGGTCAGCCGGGGCTCGAAGTGGTAGGAGACCTCGGGCATCCGGCCCAGGCAACTGCCCAGGAACGTGGTGCCGGACCTGGGCGCGCCGATGATGAAGATCGGCCGGTGCAGCCGTGGGTCGAGGGCCCGCGCCGACGGGCGCTTGCGCAGCGCCGGGTCCCTGCTGCGGTCGCGGATGTCCGAGGCAAGGCCGAGCACGCCGAGCTGGACCATCTGGCCGAAGCCAAGGCCCGACGGCGGCGATGGCGGCTGGCTCCTGCTCTCTTGGCGTGGGGTAACTGCCATGGTGTGCGACCTCGTCTGGATGCGGACCGGGCAATGAGCCCGATGCTACCGGCGCCCGGTGAACCGTACCTGCCGTTCGAGAGGCACTTAACGGGCTGATTCGCTTCGGCTGGGATCAGTGCTTGCCGTTCTGCTGGGCCCGGAACTGGGCCACCTCTCCCACCAGCGCGGGGATCAGCCACGTGCCCGGCGCGCCGAGCGGCGCCCCCGCCGCGGCCTGCCGGTCCACGAGGTACCTGGTGGCCACGTCGGCCAGGTACAGAGCCGCGGTGAGGCGGGCCCGCGTGGGTTCGATGCCGAACGGGGCGAGCAGCGCGGCCGCGTGCTCAAGACAGTCGGTGGCGGCGGCCAGTGGGTCACGGTGCTGCGGCCCCACCTCGGTCTGCAGCCAGTAGTGCAGGGCGTCGAAGCCAAGCGGCACGCCGGAGGCGAACCGCTCCCAGTCCCAGATCAGCAGCCCGCCGGTGGTGCTCGCCATGTTCCAGGGAGACCAGTCGCCGTGCCACGCCCCGAAGGTCAGGCTCGTGCACAGGCCCGTTGCCGCGATCGCGTCCAGGGCCTCGAGCAGCGCCGAGCGCTCCGGCCCCGGGTCCGCCGTATCCAGGCGCTCGCGCAACTGCAGCAGGTAAGCGTCGCTGGCCAGCGCCCCCTCCTGCAGCCCGCCGACCCTGGCCACGGTTTCCATGGCGGCGGACAACTGGGCGGCGGAAAGCCGGCGGCGGCGCTGCCAGACCGGGAGCCCGCTCAGCACGAGCACGTCCATGCCGTGCCATTGGCCGTGGTGGATCACCCGCGGCACGGAGATCCCGTCCAGCCCGGTGCTCTCCAGCCAGGCGAGCGACGCGGCCTCGGCCCGCACCAGGTCACGGGTGAGCGCATTGAACCCGATCTTGACAAAGCCCGCCGCTTCCCCGCTCGTCGTGTGCAACTGGAGCACGGGCTTGCGGTTGGCGCGGGCTGGCCCGAGGCGGATGCTCACCCTGATGTCAGGGGAGAGGACGGACTTCAGGTAGGACTCGATGCTCTCGGCCTCCGGCGGGGCGGTGACCCTGACCCGAACGCCCAGCAGCGTCCCGCCGAGCCCGCTGGCCAGCCCGAGCGCGAACGCGGCGACACCCATCCGGGCCGCCCATGACCTCGGCTGGCCGTACTGGCGCAGTGCCGCCGCGGCCGCACGGGGCGCCGCGGGCACAAGCAGCCGGGGGTGCCGGACGCCGGGAATCAGCACGAAGTCCCGACCATCGGCCCGCGAGTTGCCCCCCAGGGCCCGGGGGCGCACCGCCCCGGTGAGCTGCGGCCAGCCATGCGACCCGCCGTAGAGGGTCATCTCCGCCGTCGGCGGCCACAGGAGTTCACAGACCTCGCGCAGGTACGCAAGCCGCTCCCAGTCGTCGGCCAAGCGCAGGGGCGGCGCCCCAGCCCCAGCGGCCGCGGCAGGCCTCGCGTCCCTGACGCCGTCCATGATCCCCATAGATCACATCCCCTAGAGGACAGGTATACCCCGACCTTAATAGGCCCGTAAACTCCGGCTCGGGTCACGCACGACTAAAAGCCTTGCAGTTGGCAGGCCCCCCGCTTGCTGCCGATAACAGCAGAACAGATTGATAAGGATATCCGAACGCCAGGTCACGGCAGAGTAACCTCCTGATGACCGATCGTAGCGCGAATGCCCGCCGCGCAGGCTGTTCCGGCCAACACGGAAGCCCGGTCTGCCAGCCTCACCGGCACCGCCAGTCTCGTAGCCATCTAATACCTGCCTGACTAACGTCCAGGGGCCGCGTTTCACCCGAGGATGATCGGCGTCCCCCTTAACGGACGCCCGAGGTGGGGGTAATGGTTCACTTCGCGGCGACATGGATTTTGAATCTTCGATGCTAACTCATTGTCATCGATTACTTGCGCGACGTAGCCGGCGCTGAATGGACGAGATGCCAGGCATGGCCGACAACTGCAGGACGTCGCTAAACCGCCACAGGCCGATCGCCTGCACCACGCATCCGGCGGCCACGCCCACGGCCAGGCCGGCCAGGCCGCCACCGAGAACCGACCGGATCGCGAACGGGATGGCGCAGAAGCTCACCGCCGACAGCCCGGCGGCCAGGATCGTGCCGCGCCCGAAGGGCTGCAGGTGGATGGACGAGGCAAGTTGGGCCATCGGCATCAGGTTGGTGACGATGATGGCGACGGCCCAGCCGATCGCGGCACCGGTGATGTGGTACCTGGGGATGAGCACCAGGTCCAGGCTCACGTTCACCGCCACGGCCAGCAGGCCGTTGACCAGGCTCCAGCTACTCCGGCCCGTGGTGATCAGCACCATGTCGACCTGACCGCAGGCGGTGGCCAGCAGCATGGTCACGCCGAGGATGAGCATCACGTCGGCGCCGGCCTTGTAGGAGTGGCCGAACACGCTGAGCACTTCCGGCCCGTAGACGATGGCCAGCAGGTACAGCGGCCAGGTGAGCAGCACCAGCCAGGCCGTGGTCACCTGGTAGATGACGTTCGCGCTGCGCCGGTCGCCGAGGGCGAAAAGCTCGGTGAACCGCGGCTGCGCCGCCATACTGATCGCCATGTTGCCGAGCTGGCCGGCGACGAGGAACCGGGTCGCCGCCGTGTACACGGCCGCCCAGCCCGGTCCCATCAAGATCGCGACAAGCACGATGTCGATCCGCTGCAGCGTGATGGATGCCAGGCTCGCGATTCCGCGCGGCGTGGTGAACTGCCAGAACCCACGGGGGTTGGCGTTCGCCAGCCGGCGCGCCGCCGTCCGGCTGCCGCGCTGGAGGGCGCCCTTGATCTTTGGCACCGGAGTGGAAATGGCCAGCAGCGCGGCGAGCTCGGGCGGGACGTCCGGCATCCCCCGCGGGCCCTTGGAGGGCCGCCGCCTGATCCGGCGTACCCAGAACCAGGCGATGGCCGCGGCGGGCACGTAGGGCAGCGCCCACAGCGGCGCGAGCAGCGCGGCGCTCCCGGCGGCCACGGCGACGATGATGCCGAACAACTGGACGGCCGAACGGCCGATCTTGTCGATCACGACCGTGGGGCGCATGTCCCGGTAGCCACGACCCACGCCCAGGTAGGTGTCGAGCAGCGCGGCGAACGGCAGGGTGAGGGCCAGCGCCCGCAGCGCCTGCGCCACCGCCGCCGGGCTCACCGCCCCTCCCTTGGCGAGGCCCCCGCTCAGCAGCACCTTCGCCAACGGCTCCGCGAGGCCCACCATGATCACCGTGAGCAGGAGCGAGGCCACGATGACCGGGATGACGGCCGCGCGGAGGATCGTCGGGATCCGCTTCTCCTCACCGAGCGAGCGGAGCCTGGCGATGAAGTAGACGAGGCCGACGTTGGCCCCCAGGCTCGCCACCGCCTCGACGATCAGGAACGCGGAGGTGGCGGTGAAGAACGCACCGGCAACCGGCAGGCTGAACTTCCGGGTCACGAAGACCGTGACGCCCACCGTGGTAGCCGCGGAAACGCCCGCGCCGATCAGGTTGAGGGTGCCACCGCGCGCGACCTCGGCCAGTTGCGGCTGGCCGCCTTTGCCCTTGCCCGCCGGGCGCTCGACCGGCACCGGCCCGGCCGGTGCGGGCCTGCCGTTCGGAGCCCGGACCGGGGCCCTGGCCGGCCTGCCGCGTTGTGCTGGCGTACGCGGAGCGCCGGCATAGGCCCGCGGTTCCGGCCATGCCTCGCTGGGGCTACGCCTCATCCGCGCCAGCGTGCCACCCCCGGTGACAAGATCATGTCTGCGCCTCTGCGGCCACGGCCCGTGCACCTATCTGGGCACGAAGCTGGGCGGCGGACTCAGCGGCCGCCTCCTCAGCTTCCCTGTGCCGCACCCGGTCATTCTTCCAGAGGATGACATAGGCGAGCATGGTGAACGTAAGGGGCGGCCCCACCGCGATATAGACGAGCATGAACGGGAAGCCCAGAATCAGGACGAGCACGCCCACCATCCCGTAGGGCGTGGGATCTCGCCAATATCGCCAGATTCCGTAGAGGAAGAAGCAGCAGTACAGCGCGGCGCCCAGGATGCCGCTGGTGATGAGCAGCATCCAGAGCTGGCCGTTGCCGCCGATGTCGCGAGAGCCGCAACTGTGGCATTTGGCCGTCTTGCCGACCGCGATCGAGTTGGTACTGCCCAGTTCGTGCCTGGTGTCCCCGTACCCGATGACCGGGGAAGACACCGCGACGTCCATGGCGAGCCCGGACAGCGAGGAGCGGACGGCGTTGCTCTTGCCGTGCTGCAGCCGCTGGCTGATGAGGCTCTGCAGCGGGGAGGCGACCACCACGACCGCTATCAGCGCGAGCACCCCGCAGAGGCTGGCCAGCAGGCCCAGTCTGCCCCTCGCGGCGAACCGGATCGCCACGTAAAGGACCGAGATGCCAAGGCCGACCCACAGCCCGCGGTCCAGCGAGTAGACGACCGGCACCAGTGCGATCGTCACGACGATCAGCAGGTTCCGGCGCTCCTTGCGGTTGCCATAGGCCCACCACGCCACTATCAGCCAGGGCAGCGTGATGGCGAGCACGTTGCCCCACATGTTGGTGAAGTCGAACGGCGCCCTTGGCCGGCCCACGGCGTAGCCGAGGATGTTCTGCACCTGGGAGAACCCCGGGTGCAGCATCATCGCGAGCAGCCCGTTGTTGGCCTGCAGGCTCTTCGGCAGCAGATAGGCCGTCGGCGAGGTGAACTGGAAGTGCGGGTCGAGCACGCCGAGCACCCCGCCGGTCACGGTGTAGATACCGATCAGGCCGAGCAGCCAGGCGAGCCGGCGCCGCGGCAGTTCCTCCTCGGTCAGGTTGCCCGCGTAGAGGAGGATGATCGTCACCGCGAAGTAGATGCCGGTGCGCAGTGTCCAGGAGATGATGCGGCTGCCGGTGGGGCTCGGCACGGTCTCGGGCGCGGTCAGCGAGATCGTCGCAATGGAGAACAGGGTCACCAGGAGGAACAGCGACCAGATCTTGAACCCGGGCGGGAGCCTGATGGTCCGCTCCTTGTGCACCCGCCAGAGCCACATCCGGCGGACCATGGGGATGGCGACGACGATCGGGAAATAGTCCCCTACGCCCAGGCACCACCACAGCGGCCAGCCGACCAGCAGGACCACGATGGGCCAGGCGGGATCGCGCGCGAACCAGCTAGGCCTCTTGCCTCGGGGGGCGCGGCCAGGGACCTGCGGCTCGGCCGCGGGCGCACCCTGGAAGCCGCTTAGGCCGTTCTGGCGGGCTCGCTCAGGGGCGGTCGTCACGATCGGCTCCTCGTTACCTCTGCGGGGCACCTGGGCGCTGCGCGCTCCAGCCTGCCTCATCACTGTCCCCCCGATGTGCTGACCTTGGTGCCCTTTGGCGCGAATATGACCCAGGTGGGGCCGGGCTGGAACGCCATCGGGAAACCGTCGTCGTCGATGTAGTTGGTGAGCTGCTTCAGGTGCGGCTTGGACCAGGTGCCGGGCGCGGCCGTGCCGCTGCCACCCGCACGACCGGACAGCACCTCGACGGTGCCCTTCCCGACCACGTGGGCGCTCGGCACCGTGGTACCGGCGCGGTGGCTCACCACCGCCTGCCGGTACGTGACCATCTGCACCACCACGTTGGCAACACCAACCTTGGGCCCGCCCCCGGTCAGCGCCCACAGGCCTGTCTTGGCGTCATAGGCCCACGACTCGGTGCCGTAGCCGGGAATGGTCACCTTCGCGGCAGTGGGGCGGGACAGGTGGGTGGTGGCCAGCACGCTGCTCTGCGGTCCCTCGCCAAGGAAGTAGAAGATCTGCGGCGGCGCCCCGCTGCCGCGGACCGCCCGCTGTACCGTCCGGGTGGAGGCGGACACTCCCGGCCCCGCGGTCGAATAGAGCGACGGGTGGGTCGACCTGCCGAGGTTGGTGACCTGGGTGTGGTCCAGTTCCTTGGTGAAGACGGGGGTGCTGCCGTCGTAGCCGAACAGCGCGCGCAGCACGGACAGGACCTGGCCGTCCGTCGGCTGCGTGCTGGTCAGCGGGCCCACTCCCGTTGCCTCCTTGGACTGGAATACCGCGATGTACCGCACCGGTGACGCGAACTCCTGGTAGACGACATCGGCCGAGGTCAGCCCGTGCGGATCCGACCCGGACAGGACCAGGGCGACCGCCCGGCGGTGCGCATCGGCGGCGCTGGCGGCGGCCAGGTCCGTCAGCGGCGCCGCGGGCCCCGCCGCGATGGTGCGGGCCCCGGCGCTCGCCGTCGGGCTGGGCGCCGGCGCCGCACCGCCGGGCGGCCCGACGTTGGGCGCGCCCGCGGCGCAGGCTGCCACTGCCAGCCCGGCCGCGACTGCGAGCCCGCCTGCGGCCCAGCGCGGCGGCCGCGCTGGCTGCCCGCCTGCCATGGGTCAGGTTCCTGGAAGGCTGTCTGCCCGGCCGCCGTGCCCATCTCCGCGGGTGCGCACCGGGCGGTCTCTCCGGTCCGACATGTTCGCGGACATGCCGGAGATGGGGGTGAACTCGCTGTGCCCCGCGCGCCCGGGGGGTGAGCTGTCCGGTCGCGCCTCCGGGCCGGCGCCGGGCCGCGGCTGCCCCTGGCGTGGCGGGCGGACGGTGATGCGCCTGCCCAGCGCGGGCAGGACCGCGGCGCCGAGCACCGGCGTCCTGAGCTGGCGGAGCCGGCGGACGCACTCCGAGGCGTCGGTCTTGGTGCTGCGGGCGATCTCGATCGTCACCAGTGCGGCATCGGCGAACTCGCCAAGGGCGAAGGTGTCGGCCCCGTCGTCGGCGGCCTGCGCCTCGATGATGACGTATCGCGCGTCCCGGCGAAGCTGGCTGGTGAGCGCCCTGGCCGTGTCGTGCTGCAGGTGGTAGAACGCCAGCGACGGGTCGGCTCCGGGGGTGATCACCCACAGCCCCGGCATGCCGGCCGGGCCCTGCACCACGTCCCGCACCGTGGCGTTGCCCGCGATCAGCTCGGCGAGCCCCTCGCCCTCGCCGAGCCCGAGCAGCTTCGGCGCGACCGTGCTGTTCATGTTGGCGCAGACCAGCACGACCTCGGAGTGGGTCCGGGCGAGTGTGACGGCCAGGTTGGCGGCGACCACGCTGCCGGCCGGGCCGGGCGTCGCGCCCGCCACGAACACGACGTGGTTGCCCTCACCGAGGGCCGCTGCCACGCCGTGAGCCAGGTCGGTGAACGCCTGCCCGGTCTTCGACCGCGGCGAGGCGATCGAGACCTCACGGCCGAACGCCCCGGAGGGCAGGTTCAGCAGGACCGGCAGGTCGAGCACCCGCTCCGCGTGCGCGGCGTTGTGGATCCGCTTGTCGCGCCGGTCCACAAGGAAGGCGAGGATCAGGCCGATGAGCAGCCCGGCCACCAGGCCGCTGGGGATGATGAGCGCCTTCTTGGGGCTGCTCGGCTTGCCCGGCGGGGTGGCGACGTTGTTGACGGACCCGCCATTGGTGTTCGCGAGCTGACCGTTGGTGGTCGCGTATTCCTGGGTGAGCCTGCTCAGCTTGGCCTTGTCCGAGTCGAGCTGCGCGGCGTCGGCGGCCCGCTGCGGCGAGTTCGACGGCAGGGAGCCGATCTTGGTGGTCTCCGCGGCGATGGCCGCGTTGAGCGAGGTCACCTGCGTCTGCAGCGTCTTGAGCTGCGCGTTGACGTAATCGACCGCGCTGGAGTGCCGGTTCTGCAGATAAGCCTGGGCGAAGTCGTTCGCACAGTCCGCCGCACCGGTGGGGGTGGACGCCTTGCAGGCGATCTCGAGGATGGAGGAGTTCGGCGGGACGGTGACGTTGACCTGCGCGGACAGCTTGTACGGGGTGAGCGTGCTGTGCAGCATCTTGCCGGCCAGCGTGGCGACCGCGGTCGAGGTGACGACCTGGGCTTGGGTGTCGAGGTTGACCGTGGCACCGCTGGTGCGGCTGCCCGCTACCGCGTTGGACTGGTCGGCGGCGGTCGGGTTGACGTTCACCGATGCAGTCGCGGTGTACGACTTGGGGGCGACTGTGACATAGCCGAATGCACCGACAAGGCCGACGCATGCCAGGGCTAGCACGATCCACCACCGGCGGCGTAGCACGCCGATATAGTCAGCCGCCTCGAAGGAGTCCGGCCGTTGGACGGGATTCATGCTGCGGTGCTCCTCACTGTCTAACTTCTCGCTTGCCTCCGGCGCCGGGCGCCGAGCCAGCGGGTAGCCGCCACGCCCCGCTGTTCACTGTCCATTGCCCCGGATCTCCGCGGCAGGCCCGTCCCCTGAACCCTGCCGGTGCGGTCCGCGTCGCAGCCGATGGCCGCCACCGGCCCGTACTGGCGTGTTTGCCCTCCTGCACGCACTGTGTATGACACTTACACGTCTTGGACGCTTTACACGCCTTGTCGGATGACATCTGGCCCCCACCCCGGACATTGCCGGCCATGGGCGCGGGTGAACATCCTCGATGTCGCGATCGTGGTGCAAGCTTACCGTATGTGATGAACACGGAAGGGGCGGATGATTCCGCCGCGCGTGCCCGCTAGCTGGCGTTTCCCCGCAGGTCCGGAAGTGTTTTATTTGCGTAAAGGCCGAGTATGGCCCGCCTTGCCAGCATGGCCGTTGGACGGCCGCGGCGGAGCCCACACGGCCCCAGTGTGCACAGCCCGTGTCCAATCGTCACACACAGGTTGTACCTAGCGGATTCTGGTCTGTTTCCCAGGCGGAACCCAGGCGTGCCAACCAGGCAAGGTCCTACTGTTGGACATCATGAAGTACGCCGACTTAGACGTCTTGCAGTACGTCATTCACGTTAAGGAGCACTACGTGCACGAGGAGCGCAGGGACGGCGCTTCTCCC
>Ga0207699_10000342_pt1 | contig 24743 bp, 22 predicted proteins | sample LARL51metaG_FD_184344 | JGI IMG/M metagenome (GOLD analysis project Ga0207699, IMG submission 184344) | Corn, switchgrass and miscanthus rhizosphere microbial communities from Kellogg Biological Station, Michigan, USA - LAR L5-1 metaG... | ecosystem: Host-associated > Plants > Roots >...
ATCGGCTCGGCGCTGATCTTCGTCATCCGCAATTCGCTGCTCATGGCGGGCGTCGATTCCAACTGGCAGGGGCTGTTTGTCGGCGCTTTCATTGTTCTCGCCGTCGTGCTCGAAAAGGTGCGCGGCCGGAGACGCGAGTGACCCGGAACGCGGGCGTCGCGAAATAGGGAGAGACCTCAAAAACGGGAGGCTAGCTGATGTTGAAATATGTGCTGACGACGGCGCTCGCCACCGGCGCTCTGCTCGCTCTGGCGGGCGGAGCTTCGGCCGCGGACAAGAAATACACCTTTGCGCTGGTGCCGAAAAACACCAACAATCCGTTCTTCGACCAGGCTCTCGCAGGCTGCAAGAAGGCCGAGAAGGAGCTGAACGGCAAGATCGAATGCCTCTATATCGGCCCCGGCGAGCATGGCGGCGGCGACGAAGAGGCGCAGATCGTGGCCGATCTGATCACCAAGAAGGTCGACGGCATCGGCGTGTCGCCGGCGAACGCGGCGGCGATGGCCGCCGCGCTGCAAGGCGCCAAGGCGGCGAACATCCCGATCCTGACCTGGGATTCGGACCTGCTCGACAAGGACAAGGGCCTGCGTGCCGCCTATGTCGGTACGCACAACTATGACATCGGCGTCAACCTCGCCAAGCTCGCCATGCAGATCAAGCCGAAAGGCGGCACGATCTGCATTCAGTCGGGCGGCGCGGCGGCGGCCAATCACAACGAGCGCATGCAGGGCATACGCGACACGCTCTCCGGCAAGAAGAGCGCGGAATCGCCGGGCGAACGTCTGGCCGGTGCGAACGGCTGGAACGAGGTGGCCGGCTGTCCGCTGTACACCAATGACGACTTCGCCGTCGCCAACCAGCAGATGGAGGACATCCTCAACAAATATCCCGATCTCGATGCCTTCATCCCGACCGGCGGTTTCCCGCAATTCTTGCCGGACGCCTACACCAAGACGGCGGAGAAGGTGAAGGACAAGATCGCCTCCGGCAAGCTTGCGCTCGTGGTCGCCGACACGCTGCCAGTGCAGATCGGCCTGATGAAGAAGGGCTTGTCGGCCGGCCAGGTCGGCCAGCGGCCGTTCGAGATGGGCTACAAGGTGATGTACTCCCTGCTCGACATGAAGGAAGGCAAGCCCGCGCCGAAGGATCCGACCTATACCGGCCTCGACGTCTGCACGCCGAAGACGGCCGACACCTGCATCGGCGGAGGCTCGTAACCGCGTTGCACATATCGCGTGAGGACGGCGGGGCTTCGGCCCCGCCTTTTTGCAGACATCGTCCCGGTCATTGTGCGCAATCTGCCCCGGCCTGCGTTAAGGGTTGCTACGACTTGACCTTTGCGAATCGAGAACATGCCTAGGGATTACGAAGAGCTCATCCGCGTCATCCACGAACGCTACGAGGATATGAACCGATCCTACCAGCGCATCGCGGTCTATCTCACGCAGAACCCCAATGATGTCGCGGTCAAGTCGATGAATGCCATCGCCGAAACCTGCGGGCTTCATGCGTCCAGCTTCGTCCGCTTCGCCCAGATGCTCGGCTACAAGGGTTTTAAGGAGCTCCAGGCGGTGTTCCAGAAGCGGCTGTCGACCGCCGCTCCGGGTTTTGAAGCGCGCATCAAGGCGCTCGAAACCGAGCTCAGCGACCGTGCCAATGCCGGCGGCGGCGCGTTTCTCCATGAACTCGTGCTGCGCGACATCGCCTCATTGCAGGAGCTGCTCAGCAATATTCCGGCCAAGACCATCGACAAGGCGATCCGCAGGCTGGAAGCGGCCGACACCATCTATCTGCTCGGCCAGCTCCGTTCGGCGCCGGTGGTCGATCTTCTGCGCTATATCCTGACCATGCTCGGCAAGCGGGTCGTGCTGCTCGATGCCGGCGGCGGGCTGGCGACCCATATGGCGCGCGCGATCCGAAGGTCGGATCTGTTGTTCGCGGTGTCGTTCCGCTTCTACGCCACCGAGGTCGTCAACATCGTCGAAGAGGCCGCCTCGCGCGGGGTACCCATCATCGCCATCACGGACTCCACGCTTTCGCCGCTTGCCAAGAATGCGACAGTGCTGTTCGCGGTGCCCGAACACCAATATACGTTTTCGCGTTCGCTTGCCGCGCCGATGTGTCTTGCGCAGGCGCTGACGGTTGGCCTCGCAGCAAAGCTGCAGAAGGCCGAGCGCCCGCGGATTCCCGTCGTGACCGAGCCTTGACCCGTGCCGCCGGAGCTATGGAATTTCAACCCACGCCTTGCTGCGCGACGAATCCTGGATCGCCTCCACCAGCGCCTGCACGCGCGCGCCGCTGCGAAAGTTGAACGGCTCTGGCCGCTTCCCGGCGAGGCAATCGAGAAACCGCGCAACCTCGATGGTCTTCAGATCATTGAAGCCGAGCTGATGACCGGGAGCGACGCAGAAGAGGCCATAGGGATCGTGGTCCGGCCCGGCCTCGATGCGGCGAAAGCCGCGGCGGCCGGCCGCGTCCGCTATGCTGAAGACATGCAGCTCGTTGAAACGTTCCTGCGTGAAGAGCAGCGCGCCTTTGGTCCCGTAGATCTCGAAGTCGTGCTGCATCTTGCGGCCGGTCGCAATCCAGCTCGCCTCGATGCTGCCGCTGGCGCCATTCGCAAAACGCAGGAACGCGCGGCCGACGTCATCCACCTCGACGGCGCGAAATCCACCGTGTCCGTCGGGGCGCCGATCGTAGACGGTCACGCAGTCGCCCATGAGACGTGTGATCGAACCGAGCAGATATTCCGCCGTCGCCAGCGCATGACTGCCGATGTCCGCCAGCGCGCCGCCGCCCGCCGCATCATGGCGAAACGTGAAGGGGCTTGCCGCGTCCCTCATGTAGTCTTCGGCATGAATGCCGCGATAGGTGCGGATCTCGCCGAGCTCACCGCTTGCGATCAGCTCGCGCGCCAAGGCCAGCATCGGATTGCAGAGGTAGTTGAATCCGACCTGGGTCTTGAGCCCGGCGGCCTCGGCCGCGTCCGCCATTTCGCGCGCGTCACTGGCCCGCGGTGCGAGCGGCTTTTCGCAATAGACGTGCTTGCCGGCGGCGATCGCGGCGATCGCGATCTCCTTGTGCAGCGCGTTGGGTGTGGTGATGTCGATGACGTCGATCTCGGGATCGGCGATCAGGCGTTTCCAGTCGTTGCTGGACCTGGCGAAGCCGAGACGACGCGCCGCTGCGGCTGCCAGTTCGTCGCTGCGGTCGGCGACCGAATGCAGCACAATCTCGTAAGGCAGGTCGAAGACACGAGGCGCGGCCGCAAAACCGAACGCGTGAGTCTTGCCCATGAAACCGGTGCCGACCAGGCCAATCCTGAGCTCGGGCTTGCCGCTCGCCATTCGATCGATCGCTTTCTATGCGATTTCGCTGACGGCAACGAAGCGGCCTTCAGCTGCCGACCGCATGGCCGCTTCGGCCAGGACCAGCGCCCGGCGTCCGTCCTCGAAGCCGGGCTCCGGCGCCTTGCCTGTCTCGATGCATTGGACGAAGGCGTCGATTTCGGCGTCAAAGGCCTCGCGGTAGCGTTCGATGAAGAAATCGAGATAGGGCAGGGCGGCTTCGCTCTGCGTGGCGCCGAAGCGGCGCAATTCATGCGGCTTGCGGTTGCCGCTGATCACCATCCCCTTGCTGCCCAGAAGCTCGACGCGCTGGTCATAGCCGTAGGTCGAGGTTCGCGACGTGTTGATGTGGCATTGCTTGCCGCTCTTGGTGCGCATGATGACCATCGCGCTGTCATAGTCGTCGAGCTCGGCCATCATGGCGGGGTCGATCAGGCGGCCGCCGATGGCGAATATTTCGGTCGGCTCTTCCCCCAGCATGAAGCGCGCGAGATCGAAATCATGGATGACCATGTCCCTGAACAGCCCGCCGGCGACTTCGTAATAGGAGCGCGGCGGCATGCCGGGATCGCGCGAGGTAATGATCACCTGGTTCAACTCGCCGATCTCGCCCGATCGTGCGGCCTGCCAGGCGGCGCGGTGGCCCGGATCGAAGCGGCGGTTGAAACCGATTTGCACCGGAACATTCTTCGACAGAACGGCCTCTGCGCATCTGTTGACGCGGGCGAGGCTCAAGTCGATGGGCTTTTCGCAGAGTACGGGCTTGCCGGCGGCGACCGACTTTTCGATGTAGTCGGCATGGGTTCCCGTGTTGCTCGCGACCAGCACGGCATCGACGTCGGCGGACGCGAACAGCGCCTCCGCCGTGTCGGCCGCGCGGACATTGTGCCTGGCCGCCACGGCTTCGGCCGATTGGCGATCGATATCGTAGACGGCGGCCAGCCGCGCCCGCGGATGCGCCGCGATGTTGGCCGCATGCATGCGTCCGATCCGTCCGCAGCCGAGCACGGCAATCCTGAGCATGTGGGTCCTCCCGAAGTTCTTGATTTGGCAATGAACATTGCATCGGCCTTGATTTGTCAATATGTGTTCCGTAACAATCCGAACAACGATTTTCTTCCAGGGAGGAGGGGATATGGGCGGCTCGACCGTGCGGCTGACCATGGCGCAGGCGCTCGTGCGCTATCTGTGCAACCAGTTCACCGAGATCGACGGCGCGCGGGTGCCGCTGTTCGCCGGCGTGTTCGCCATCTTCGGTCACGGCAATGTCACCTGTCTGTCGGAGGCGCTGGAGGCGGTGCAGGACCGCCTGCCGACCTGGCGGGGGCAGAACGAGCAATCGATGGCGCTGGCCGCGATCGGTTTCGCCAAGGCCAGAAGGCGCCGCCAGATCATGGTGGCGACCTCGTCGATCGGGCCGGGCGCGCTCAACATGGTGACGGCGGCGGGTGTGGCCCACGCCAACCGCCTTCCAGTGCTGCTGCTGGCCGGCGACATCTTCGCCAATCGCGTCCCCGATCCGGTGCTCCAGCAGGTTGAGCATTTCGGCAACCCGACCGTGACGGTGAACGACGCCTTCAAGGCCGTTAGCCGCCACTGGGACCGCATCACGCTGCCGGAGCAGATCATCTCGTCGCTGCCGCAGGCCGTCGCCGCCATGCTCGATCCGGCTGACTGCGGCCCCGCTTTCATTGCGCTTTGCCAGGACACCCAGGAGAAAGCGTTTGATTATCCGGAGGCCTTTTTCGAGCCGAATGTCTGGCATATCCCGCGCCCGCGGCCGGATCGCAAGAAGCTCGAGCAAGCGGCGAAACTTCTGCAGACCGCAACAAGACCGCTGATCATCGCCGGCGGCGGCGTGCGCTATTCGCTGGCCGAGGAGCGCGTCGCCGATTTTGCCATGAAACGCGGAATTCCCATTGTCGAGACCATCGCGGGCAAGGGCATTCTCACACACAATCATGATGCCCATGCGGGGCCGATCGGCACGATCGGTTCGAGTTCCGCCAACGCGCTGGCCGCAAAAGCGGATGTCGTTCTTGCTGTTGGGACGCGGCTGCAGGATTTCACGACCGGTTCGTGGACGGCGTTCAGCCCGGACGCGAAGTTCATTTCGGTGAATACGGCTCGCTTCGACGCCGTCAAGCATCGCGCACTGGCGGTCGTGGGCGATGCCCTGGAGACGATGCAGGAACTGGACGCTGTGCTTGGCGACTGGCGTGCCGCGCCTGACCTCATGAGCGAAGCGCGCGCCCTGTTTGCCGAATGGAACAGGCTGGTCGACGAGCGCCAGGCCCCGACCAACGCACCGGTCCCGACCTACGCCCAGGTGGTCGGCGCCGTGAACCAGTGGGCCGGGCCGAAGGATATGATGGTCACCGCCGCTGGCGGGCTGCCCGGCGAGGTGACGAAAGGTTGGCGGGTGAAAGACCCCGGCACCTTCGATTGCGAGTTCGGATTTTCCTGCATGGGCTACGAGATCGCCGCGGGCTGGGGTCACGCCATGGCCAGTGCCGGCGCTTCGACGCCGATCGTCATGGTGGGCGACGGCTCCTACATGATGATGAACTCGGACATCTATTCGACGGTGTTGTCGGGCCACAAGATGGTGGTCATCGTCTGCGACAATGGTGGCTTTGCCGTCATCAACCGGCTGCAGAATTTCAAGGGCATCCCCGGATTCAACAATCTGTTGACCGACTGCCGTGTGAAGGACAAGGGCGCGCCGCCGCATGTCGATTTTGCCCGGCACGCCGAGGCCATGGGCGCGCTGGCGCGGCACTGCGAGAGCTTTGCTGAACTCAAGGGCGCGCTCGACTGGGCGCGGACCACGGACCGCACCACCGTCATCTCAATCGCCACCGACGCTTTCGAATGGGTGCCCGGTGACGCGGACTGGGATGTCGGCGTGCCCGAAGTCTCGACGCGCGAAGCCGTCCGCGAGGCGCGCGCGCAGCAGGTCGAAATTCGAAAACAGCAACGTGTCGGAGTCTGACCGCATGCAAGCCAATCTTGGCATCGCGCCGATCGCCTGGTGGAACGATGACCTGCCGGAATTGAGCGACGATGTGTCGCTCGAGGAATGTCTGTCGCAGGCACGGCAGGCCGGGTTCACCGGCATGGAGACCGGCCGCCGGTTTCCGATCGAGGCTGCCGTTCTGCGCCCGATCCTCGAGCGCCACGGCATGCGCGTCTGCGGCGGCTGGTTTTCCGGCCTGTTGCTCGATGGCGAGATCGAAGCGGAGAAGGACCGCATCGCGGCGCAGATGGCACTGTTCAAGGCGGTGGGCGCGCCGTGCATCGTCTATGGCGAGACGGCGGGCAGCATCCAGGGCGACCGTTCGGCGCCGCTTGCGACCAAGCGGCGGCTCAGCGAGGACGAGGTCAAGGTCTACGGGCGCAAGATGACGGCGTTCGCCGAATGGTGCGCCGATCGGGGCATGCCCATCAGCTATCACCACCACATGGCGGCGCCGATCGAGACCGAGGCGGAACTCGATCTGTTGATGAAGCACTCCGGCGAAGGGCTCCGGCTGCTTTACGATGCCGGCCACATGGCGTTCGCGGGCGGTGACGTGCTGCGCGTGATTGATAATCATCACACCCGCATCTCGCATGTTCATACCAAGGACGTGCGTCAGGCAGTACTCGACGGCATCGATCGCAGCCGCGACAGCTTTTTGGACGCCGTGATCAAGGGCGCCTTCACCGTGCCGGGCGACGGCTCGCTGGATTTCGTGGCGATCGTGTCCCGTCTGGCCTCGTATGGCTACGAGGGATGGTTCGTGGTCGAGGCCGAGCAGGATCCGAGAAAAAGCCCGCCGCGCGAGATGGCGAAAATCGGTCACCGGCAGCTCGTCCGCGTGATGGCGGCGGCGGGATATAGCGTCGGGAGCTAGATCATGAACCGCATGGATGGAAAGGTGTGTGTGGTCACCGGCTCGACGCAGGGCCTCGGGCTTGCGATCGCGCGACGGCTCGCCGAGGCGGGGGCCGCGGGCCTCGTCACCCTCGGGCGCAACGAGGCGAAGGGCCGCGCCGCTGCCGAAGCGCTCGCGCGCACGACCGGCGCGCGCGTGCATTTCGTGCCGGCCGATGTGGGACGTGTCGAAGACTGCCGTCACGTCATGGCGGAGGCGGAGCGCATCTTTGGCGAGATCCATGTGCTGGTGAATGCCGCCGCGCTGACCGATCGTGGCACCATCCTCAATACCTCGCCCGAACTGTTCGATGAGTTGTTTGCCGTGAATGTGCGCGGACCGTTCTTCCTGATGCAGGAGGCGATCCGCCGCATGATTCGCGATGATATTGCAGGCGCGATCTGCAACATCGGGTCGATGTCCGCACTGGCCGGGCAGCCCTTCATCAGCGCCTATTGCGCGACCAAGGGGGCGCTGGCGACGCTGACGAGCAACACCGCCTTCGCGGTCGTGAAGAACCGCATCCGCGTCAATCAGCTCAACGTGGGCTGGATGGCCTCCGATCATGAGCGCGAATTGCAGGCGGCCGAGCGCGGCGACCCCGACTGGGAGGCCAAGGCCGTTGCTGGCCTGCCGTTCGGTCGCCTGATCGATCCCAACGAGGCGGCGCGCGCCGTCAATTACCTCGTTTCGGACGACGCGGGATTGATGACGGGTTCGGTGGTCAACTACGACCAGTCGGTGTGGGGTGCCGCCGAAAGCATGCCGGTCCCGTCGAGCGCGATGCAGATCGCGTGAAACGCCTGGACTCGGGGACACCACGGACATGCACGGTCTTTGATCGGCGCTAGCCCAGGTGAACGTAGCTTCGCCACACGAACGTCGCCAGCACGCCCAGCGCGAACGTGCTGACGAACATCAGCAGCCGGCCGAGAAGCAGTGCATTGACATTCTCGTCCTTTCTCACTGCAGCGTCAAAAATCCTGTCGATCTTTGCAACGAGATAACCTGCCACGAAGGTGCAGAGCGCTCTCCCGGTTTCAGAAAAGATCACCGGGTCTTTCGGGGACACAGGTGTGATCAGCATCCCGATGACCCAGCCGACCAGACCGCCGGCGATGAGGATCACGAGGTTCAACTGTCTCGGCGACAAGTCAGCCGGCGTTTTCGTTGCAAGCGCAGCGTAGACGATCCCGATCACGCACAGCCCCGCGAAGGCAAATCCGATCCAAATCCCCAGGTTGCTCATTTTTTCCCCGTTTGATGCAACTCGCGCTGGCAACAGCTCAAAGATCACCTGAACCATCAGGGAACAGCAAGCTCGCCCAGGTAGAATCTGAGGTCTGTCCTCGGGTTCCATGCCCAGCGGACGCGGGCAAGGGAGCGTAGCTTGCGCGGCCAATACAGAATCTGCAGCCGAAGCGTGCGCCGGCGCGGCTGGCCTACAATGATACGAGGGATGACCTGGTGCGCGCGCGGCAGCCATTTTCGGAAATCGTCAATCGCTCGTCCACGCGTGGAATTTTTGCTCGGCAGCCCCGCGCAGATGCCTGCACAGGCGCCGCAATCTGTGGTAAGCATTGACGTCGGCAAAACGTTTTCAGAACAGACAGGGAGGACGACATGCTGCTGCGCTGCGGGAGAGTCCTTGGCGCGTTGAGTGCAGGACTGTTCTTCATGACCGCCGGTGCAATGGCGGCGGAGCCGCCGAAAGAGATGAAGCTCTACGTCTTCAGCTCCGGCGCGCTCAATCTCGACAAATCGCTGATCCAGAACGGCGCCAGCGGCAAGGTCCAGATCCCCGTGGGCTTCTTCCTAATCCGCCATCCCAAGGGAGACGTGCTGTTCGACTGCGGCAACAATGACAAGATCATCGACAATCCCGACTATTGGGGACCGTTCGTCAAGGCGCTCGACCCCGGCCGCTCGCCCGATATCGCCATCGATACCCAGCTCAGCAAGATCAACGTCAAGCCGTCTGACATCAAATACGTCGTGCTCGGGCATTTCCATGTCGACCACGCCGGCAACATCGGAAAATTCCTCGACTCCACCTTCGTCTATCAGCGCGACGAAATCCGGAACGCATACTGGCCGGCGCCCGGCTATGCGACCTTCTTCATCACCGATGATTTCGCCATGCTGCGCAACAGCATCGGCGGCCCGATGCCGAGCAAGTACAAGAGCATCGAACTCGATGGCGATCTCGACCTGTTCGGGGACAACAGCGTCTACATCCATCGCGCCGTCTCGCATACGCCGGGCAGCCAGATCCTGGTCGTACGCCTGCCAAAGACCGGAACAGTCGTGCTGACCAGCGACGCGGTCTATCTGCAGGAGAATCTCGACAAGAACATCCTGCCGAGCGTCGGCAGCGTCTATGATCCGGTCGGCATGCTCGACGCGTATGCCTGGGTGAGGCGGGTGCGCGACACCGAGGGTGGCGACATCATCTATGCGCACGATCCGGACGTCTACAAGGCTCACAAGCACTCGCCCGAATTTTACGAGTAACTGAACGGCGCGTCGCGCGCAGCTTTCGATCCCGGGCCTTGCGCCCGGGATCGTGACAAGCGATGCGCCGTCGTCTGCGCGGGATCGTGTCGATGTCACCGCTTGTGCTGGCGCAGCATGTCACCAAATGGTACGGCCCGCGCCGTGCGGTCAGCGATGTGTCCTTTGCCATCGACCGCGGCGAGATCGTGGGTCTGCTTGGGCCCAACGGCTCGGGCAAGAGCACGATCTTCCGCATGCTGACCGGCTATCTCGTGCCGACCTCCGGCCGGCTCGAGGTCGCAGGCCATGACGTCGTGGCCCGTTCGCTCGCGGTTCGGCGCGCCATCAGCTATGTCCCCGAAGACGCGCCGCTCTATGACCACATGCGAGTCGGCGAGTTCCTGCGCTTCATGGCGGAGATCAAGGGACTGCGCGGCACGTCGGCGCGGCGTGCGGTGGAGCAGGCTGCGGAACGGCTGGATCTTGCGGGCGTCATGACGCTTCTGACCGGCAAGCTGTCCCGCGGCTTTCGCCAGCGCGTCTCGATCGCGCAAGCCCTGCTGGGGGATCCGCAGCTTCTGGTACTTGACGAACCGACCAGCGGGCTCGACCCGCACCAGGTCATTGGCGTCCGCGATCTCGTTCGCTCGCTCGCGGGAAGCCACACCGTGCTGATCGCCTCGCATATCCTTTCCGAAATCGAGAAGATCGCCTCGCGGGTCATGATCCTGCTCGATGGCACGCTTCTGACTGACGACGCGCTGAAGGAACGGGCGGACGAAACGTTGTTGCGTCTTGCGGCGGACGCCCCGGAGGGAACCGTCCGCGGCATCGTCTCCGCCATTGCCGGGGTGCGCAACGTCGCCGTCGAAGCGGACGCCGGCTCGGGAACGCTGCACTATCTGATCCGGGGCGAGCAGCGCGCGGCCCTCGCCGCCGACATCGCGGCGGCGCTGGTCGGGGGTAGCGTTGCAGTCTCGGAACTGACTGAAAGCCGTCCGGATCTCGAGCGCGTGTTTCTCGATCTGACTCGGCGATCGTCGCGGGAGGCCGCATGAGAAGTTTTGCGATCCTGTTGCGCAAGGAGGAAATGGCGCTGTTTTCCTCTCCGATCGCCTACGCCGTGATGACCGTCTTCCTGCTCATCATGGGCTACAGTTTCACGCTTACCCTGTTCATCAGCCATCAGCCCAGCATGGTGCACCTCTTCTTCCAGATGTTCGTGCTGTTCATGCTGACCGCGCCGCTGATCACCATGCGCCTGCTGGCCGAGGAGCGAAAGCTGCGGACCATGGAGATATTGCTGACCTCGCCGGTCTCGGAGGTGGCGATCGTGCTGGCGAAGTACGTCGCCAGCATGAGCCTGATCGTGATCATGCTGCTGCTTTCGACCTGCTATGCGGCGACGCTGGCCTGGTTCGGCGATCCCGACTTCGGACCGATCTATGGCGGCTATCTCGGCCTGCTGCTGTTCGGTTCGGCCCTGGTGAGTACCGGCCTGTTGGCATCGGCGCTCACGGAGAGCCAGGTGATCGCGGCGCTGAGTTCGCTCAGCGTCTTCCTGCTGCTGTGGATCATCGACAATTTCGGCTGGCTGCTGCCGAGCCCGGCCGACACGCTGGTGGTCAACCTGTCGCTGGCGGTGCATTTCCGGGCCTTTGCGGTCGGCTCGATCTATCTCTCGGATGTCGGCTTTTTCCTCAGCGTGACGCTGCTGATGCTGCTGCTCAGCGTGCGGGCGCTGGCACGGCGCTAGGAGAATCGATGTCGCGGCTTGCTCGATCCGATCTGGTCGTCGCCGCGCTGATCGCCGCTGCGTTGCTGTTCGGCGCGCTCGGCTTCGCCGGATTCGGCGAGAGGGTTGCGAACAGCCTGTTGTTCGCAGCCTGGTCGCTGGCGCTGCTGACGCTGTTCGCGCTCGTCCTTCGCCTGCCGCTCCGCGGCCGCGGAGCGCGCTGGAGGGCCGCGGCTGCCAACGCGCTGATCATCTGCGGCGCGCTGGGCGTCGTGATCGCCGCCAACGTCGCTCTCTATCGCCACGACGTTCATTTTGACGCCACGCGCGAGGGTCTGAACACCCCTCCGCAGCAGCTCACCGACGTCGTCGACGAGCTGCGGTCGCCGCTTTCGCTGACCTATTTCTACAACGCCGGCGACCCCAATGCGCGCGCCGTGCGGGACATGGTCGAGATCGCGGCCCGTAACCACCCATTGCTGACTTTTCGTGCCATCGATCTCGACAAGGAGCCCGGGCTTGCGCGCGACATCGGCGTGCACACCTACAACACGGCGGTGCTGCAGGCCGGCGACCGCAAGGTGCTGGTGGATAACGTCACCGACGCCGCGCGTCTGGGCTATGCGACGCTGCGTGTCCTTCGCCGGCGCGCCGAGACCGTCTGCTTCGTGACCGGCCACGGCGAGACATTTCGCGCGATGCCGGGCCACTATCATTTCAGCCACGTCGAGACCCTGAGGGGCCATGAGACCCCGGGCGCCGGCGACGTGCTGGTCGCCGAGCCCGAGCAACTCGATCGGCTTCAGCTGGCGCTCGACGAGATTGGCTTTGAGATGCGTCCTCTGGTCATGGCGACGGCAACCGCCATCCCGGCCGACTGCAGCGTGATTGCCGAGATCGGTCCGCGAACCGCGCTGGCGGCGGACGAAGCGGACCTGCTGGCCGACTATCTCAAAAAAGGCGGACGGCTGGTGATGTTGATCGATCCGCAGTTTCCGCTCGCGGCCGACCTGCAAACTCGCCTGCTGACGCCGCTCGGCGTGTCGAGCGAGCCGGCCATCGTCGTCGATCCGCTGAATCATTTTCGCACCGATCCGGACAAGGTCGCGGTGCCGTATTATCCTCCGCATCCGATCACGGCGCGCCTCGCGCTCACGGTGTTTGCACAGGCGCGGCCGATCCGCCTCGACGACACGCCGGTGGCGGTCAAAGCCGGTGTCCTGGCCGCCAGCAGCCAGGACAGCCATCTGCGGCCGGCTTCGGCCGCCGGCGGCATCACGGTTGCAGCCGGCGGACCGGCGCCCGCCGAAGTCGAGCACGGCGCCCAGGCGCTCGCGGTGGCGCTTGAAGGCGCCTTTCCCGGCGGGGCATCCGGCAAGTCCTTTCGGCTCGTGATCGCGGGCACCAGCAAGTTCGCGACCAACGAGTACTTTTCCTATGTCTCGAATGGCGAACTGTCGGTCGCGATCATGCGCTGGCTTGCGGAGGATGACAGCTCGCCGAACATCGCGCCGCGGACCTACAATTTGCCTGAAATCGTTCTGACGAGCGCACAAATGCGCGACACGTTTATCCTGCTGGAGATCGTGTTGCCGCTCAGCGCGCTTCTTCTTGGCGTCGCGATGTGGTGGAGGCGGCGTTGATGGCGGCCGCCCGATGGAAGATGCCGCTCGGCATCGGCGTGCTGCTGGCGCTCCTGCTCGCCTTGGCGTTTTCGGGGCAATGGCCGCGATTGCCCGGCAAGCTGTCGTCCGCGCCAAAAGGCCTTCTCGCCATTGCGCCGGGCGAGATCGAGCGCGTCGACATGCGCGCGGGCGCCGATGCCGTCGCGTTGCGGCGCCAGTTCGGCGGATGGACGCTCGAGGGCGTGGACGGCCAAGCGCCGGCCGAGCTCGGCTCGCGAATCGAGACGGCGTTGAAATTTTTTGGAGTCAGCGAGCCATCGCGCGAGCTTCCCGCAAGCGAGCTTGTGGCCGACAGCTTTGCCGCGTTCGGGCTTGACCCACCGTCGCAGGTTGTCGTGCTCGAAATCCGTTCCGCCGTCACGGCAACCGTGAATTTCGGAACGACGAATCCGGCGGGCACGTCGCACTATGTCAGGCTGGGCGGCGCTCCGACGGTCTATCTGATGCCACGCCACGTGATGGAAGAGTGGCGGCTGGTGTTCGACATGGCGCGGCGGCTGCAGGGCAAGGCCGGTCTCGCGCTCGCGAGTCGCAGCGCGGACCTGCTGCTGCCGGTCTCGATGGCGCAGATATGGGCCGTCGAGATCGTCGCAAGCGGCAAGCTGACCCGTTTCGAGCGTGACACGGCAGGCGCATGGTTCCGCCATGTCGGCCAGCACACGCATACCGCAGGCGATGGTCATGTCGCCGATCCCGCGCAGGCAAACATCATCGATGCCGCCTTGCGCGGATTTGATGCGGCCGTGGTGGAGGCCCGTGTGGCGCCCCGTGATGCACCTCATCTCGCCCAATATGGCCTCGCGTTGCCGACGCTGATCGTGCTGTTTTACCCGCGCGACAGCTCCACACCTCTGACACGGCTCGAATTCGGTGCGCCCGCCGACCGGCTCGATCGCTACGCCCGGCTGGCGCCGGATGGCGCGGTGGTCACGGTTGCAGAGTTCGAGCCGAGGCGCCTGACCGAGCTCCTCAGGGCGGTTGGGGCAGGCTCGTGAGATTGCGGCGCGCGCTGCTGGCAGGAGCCATTGCGCTTGCTGCCTTGGTTGCGGCGCAGGCGCACCAGGTCAATCTCTCGGTCGCGCGCGTGACGCTCGGTGACGATCGCAGCGTCAGTGTCGAGGTGGGGATCAAGGGCAGCGACGCCGACCGCCTTGCCGGCACGAAAATCTTCGATGCGCAGCGCGAGCAGGTCGACCCGGCATTGAGTGATGCGTCCGCTGCACCGATCATCGCCTATGTCGCGGCACATATCGCCGTCACCGGCGCTGACGGCAAAGCCTGCGCGCCGGGCAGGGCAGTGCTCGCTCCCGACGGCGACGGTGTGATTTTTCACAACCGCTTTTCCTGCGAGAATGTCGGTGGCGACATCGTCTACCGGTCGACGGTGCTGACCGATATCGATGCTGCAGCGCGCCAGGTCGTGCTGATCGGCGATGGCGACAATGACGCGCAGGCCCTGCTCGACGCCGCCCGCACCACCGTCACGCTCTCGGCGCCGTCGCCGCCGCTGCTCGTAACCCTGCAGCGCTATCTGACCACTGGCATCGAGCACATCTTCCTGGGCTACGACCACATTGCGTTCCTGGTCGCCGTCGTGTTGTGGGCGCGGCGGCTGGTGCCCGTGATCAAGATCGTCACCGCCTTCACGGTCGCCCATTCCATCACGCTCTCGCTTGCCACGCTCAATGTGGTCGCGATTCCCAGCGCCATTGTCGAGCCCGCGATCGCGGCCTCGATCGTCTATGTCGCGATGGAGAACTTTTTCACGCGCAATATCGACGGCCGCTGGCGGATCACCTTTGCATTCGGGCTCATTCACGGTTTCGGCTTCGCCGGTGCGCTCCGCGAGATCGGGCTGCCGACGAACGCAGTGGCCGCCGCGCTTGCGGCCTTCAACATCGGGGTCGAAATCGGACAGGTGGCCATCGTCGCCATTGTCGTTCCGGCGTTGATCGCCCTGGACCGGCTGGTGGCGGCCGACAAGAAAACGCCGGCGAGGACCGCGTCACTGGTCTATGGACTTTCCGCTCTCATCACCACGCTCGGCAGCTACTGGTTTCTCATGCGGGTGTTTGGCGCGGAAGCCGGCTAGAACGGAACATGATTGCGCTGCACCGCACTGTTCTCGCGTGAAAGCGCGGGAGTTTGTCGGTCGACAAGGAGTCTGCGGCCGATATCGCCTACGCTCCCGATCGCACGAGTGATCAGGGTGATCGGAGATGACGAATAATGAGGATCTCGCCGGACGTGTCAGGGAAGCGCTGCGCGTCGTGATCGACCCGGAGCTCGGATACAATATTGTCGACCTCGGCTTCGTCTATGACATATCGGTCGTTGGCGGCGTTGCGCACATTACGATGACCGCGACAACGCGCGGATGTCCCGCCGCGGCTTTTCTGAAGGAGGGCGTCGCCAGCGGCGCGGGTCACGTTCCCGGCATCAGTTCGGTGGACGTGGTCATGACGTTTGATCCGCCATGGCGGCCCGCCATGATTGCGCCGGGCGTGAAGGCATCGCTCGGCTTTGCCGAGGTGAATTGACGAACCTCACTCGATCGCGCCTTAGACCGCGCGGCTGAAGGTTCGGGCCGGAGCGTCCAGATAGGCATCGAAGGCGGATGCGGCCGTCCGCACCAGGTGCCGCGCGGTCGTTGCGACGCGGATTTCGTGGTCGCATCGCTCCACGATTCCGTCGGCCTGCAGCGCAGCGAGACGCGGCAGCCTGGCGAATAGGGCCGCCGGCTCCATTTGATGCCGCCGCGCGACCGCGCCAACGTCGACGGCGAAATCGCACATCACGCGCTCGATCAGGTCGGCTCGCAGCCGGTCGTCCGCCGTCAGCACATAGCCCTTGGCGGTGCCGAGCTGGCCTGCCGAAATTCGCGCGGCATAGTCGCCGAGCCCGACCGCGTTCTGGACATAACCCTGCGGCAGGCGGCCGATCGCGGAGGCGCCAAAGCCGATCAAGGCGTCGGCCGTATCGGTCGTATACCCTTGAAAATTGCGCCGCAGCCGCCACTGGCGTTGCGCCTCGACGATCGGATCTGACGGGCGCGCGTAGTGATCCAATCCGATCCGCCGATATCCGGCCTGTAGCAGCGCAGTTCCGATCGCCTCCGCCTGGGCGAACCTGGGCTCGCCGTCCGGCAATGCGTTCTCGTCGATCATGCGTTGATGCTTCTTGAAGCTCGGAACATGGGCATAGCCGAACACGGCGAACCGGTCCGGGGCCATCTCGAGGCAGGCTGCGACGGTGTCGATGCACGACTGGATCGTCTGATGCGGCAGTCCATAGATCAGGTCGAAATTGATCCCCGACACCCCCGCTGCGCGCAGGCCGTTCACGGCGGCGGCCGTCTGCGTCACGCTCTGCACGCGGTTGATGGCCCGCTGCACGAGCGGATCGAAGGATTGGACGCCGAGGCTCGCCCTGGTCACGCCGGCGCGACCGAGCGCGCTCGTCATCGCCGGCGTCAAGGTCCGGGGATCGATCTCGACGGCGATCTCGGCGCCTTCCTGCACGGCAAAACGCTCGACGAGCAGGTCGACCAGCCCGGTCAGTTCGTCCGGCTTCATGATGGTCGGCGTCCCGCCGCCGAAGTGAATGTGATGAACCGCAAGGCGCCGCCCGATCCGCTCCGTGACGGTCTCGATCTCGCGGCGGAGCACCGTGAGATAGTCCAGGATCGGCGCATCGTGCTTGGTGATGGTGGTATGGCAGCCGCAGTACCAGCACATCGACCGGCAGAACGGCACGTGAAGATAGAGCGATCCGGTCGCGTCCGCATCGAGCGATGCGAGCCACGCGTCGTAGCGCGATGCGCCGACATCGGCCGAAAAGTGCGGCGCCGTCGGATAGCTCGTGTATCGCGGCAGGCGCTCATCGCGATATTTCGCCTTGGGATCGATATTCATCGGCAAGTTCCGAGGTTTTTGTGATGAGGGCCGCGACATGAAGTGGGGGAAGTTCGGCGACTACGACCTGACTATGGAAGGCCGATCCCCGTCGTTCTGCTCGGCGAAACGGTGCAGCCGATGCGGATCACGGAGCACGATGCGTTGGCGGCCGCCTGAGACCAGGCCGTGCTGCTCCCATGCGCTCAGGATCCGGCTGACGGTATGCAAGGTGGTGCCCGTCATCTCGGCGATGTTCTGGCGGCTGATCGGAAAATCGATCTCGACGCCTGCTTCCACCGGGCGCCCGGCCTGTTTGGCGAGCCGCAGCAGGGCGTGTGCGACGCGCTGCTCGACCTGTTCGCCGGACAGCTCCATGACGCGCGCCTGTGTATCCTGCAACCGGCTGCCAACCGTCTGCAGCGCGCTGGCGGCAAGGCTCGGATATTCGGCGAGGAGACGCTGCCAGGACGCGGACGGCCAGGCGAGCGCGATGCTGTCCACCGCAGCGACAGCGGTTGCGGGGTAGCGCGTCAGGTTCATCGCCTGCGCGACACCGAACAGCTCCCCGGCCGAGACGTAGCGCACAACGGACTGCTGGCCCTGCGGCGTGGTCTTCTCGACGCGGAGATGCCCGTGCAGCAAAAGAAAGAAGCGGTCCGCCTCAGTGCCCTGATCGAATACCGCCGTTCCCTTGGGGTAGCGGATCGAGCGCGCCTCGCGCAACAGCTTGTCCTGTTCGGCCGGCGCAAGGCCGCTGAACATCGGCAAATTGGCGACCAGGGAACGGTCGATCGCGGCCATCGGCACCCCGCTTTTGAAGCGCGGCGGATCCCGTCCGCCGCGAAGGCAAGCCATACAAGGCTTTTCTTACCAGAGGGATCCGGCGGCGGGCTTGCGCTAGCGCAAATCCGGCCGGGGCCATCCGGGATACCGTTCTGCCGATGGTCCGAGGCGACCATGGGCTGTGTCAAAGGGCGGGCGCGACGCGCTCCTTCCGCCGGCAAGAGAAACTCGAATGAGACTGCAAGAAAAGCGGCCGACGCGCTCCGCCGCCGGCCGGGCTCGGGGCGACCCTCGTGGTCGCCCGTCGTGCGGGCGTTGTGGCTGGCCGGGCAGGCACGAGGCCTGCCCCTGCCGTGTCGGCCTTTGCGCGCACCGCACAGCCTTTATCGATTGAGACGACGATGATTGGCGGCACCATATCACGATGGACGATGAGCTACTTCGCGGCCGCGATCGTCTGGCTGGTCGGCGCGGAAGCATTGATGGCGGCGGGTTTTGGCTTTCCCTCCGCCGACCTCGCATCGCCCGATACGCTCGTCCTGGTCCATATGGTCTGTATCGGCTGGCTCAGCATGGCGATGTGCGGGGCGCTGCTGCAGTTTGTTCCGGTGCTGGTCTCCAGACCGCTGTTTGCCGAGAGCTGGGCGCTGCCGGCGTTTGGATTGCTCACGGCCGGCCTGATCGCGTTGCTGTCGGGCTTTCTCGCGCTCGGCGGCCGACTGTTGCCCTGGCTGTGGCTGCTTCCGCTGGGCGCTTGTCTGCTCACCGCGGGTTTCGGCCTGATTGCGGCCAACATCCTGCTCACGATCCGGCGCATCCAGTCGCTTGGCGCACCTGCGGCCTTCGTCCTCGTCGGCGTCATATCGCTGTGCGCCACGATCGCGCTCGGAACGAGCTTTGCCACGCAACTCGCCGGATACGGCAGGGCAGCGCTGGATCCGCTATTGGAGTTCGGCGTGCCGCTGCACGCCATCGCCGGCCTCGGCGGCTGGCTCACCGTCACCGCAATGGGCGTCAGCTACCGGTTGCTCTCGATGTTCATGCTGTCTGCTGACATCGAGGAGCGCAGGAGCAGGGTCACGCTGTTGAGCGGCGCCGCGACGCTCGCCGTCGCGGTCGCAGGCGGCCTCGTCGCGATCGGGACGGGGACCGGGCTCGGCGACATCCTGCTCTGGTCCGCCGGACTTGGTCTCGTCACGCTGGCGCTTTACGGCCGCGACGTGGTCGACCTCTATCGGAAACGGAAGCGGCGCCAGCTCGAGCTGAACACCCAGATGGCCGCCTATGGTTTCGCAAGCCTCATTGCCGCAGCCGTGCTGGGAATGGCGCTGGCCGCAGCCGGCTCCTTCGGGCGGCATGCGGGGGCTTTCGCCTTCCTGAGCGCCTTCGGCTGGCTGTCCGGCCTCGTCCTCGCAAAACTCTACAAGATCGTGGCGTTCCTGACATGGCTGGAGACCTATGGTCCCGTCATGGGGCGCACACCGACGCCGCGCGTTCAGGAGCTCGTGGTGGAACGGCGCGCCACGATCTGGTTCGCCTGCTACTTCGTGTCGGTCTGGACCGCGACCACATGCCTGCTCGCCGGAGCGGGCGCGCCGTTCCGCGTCGCGGCGCTGGCGATGATGGTTGCGACCGTAGGGATCGTGCAGGAGTTCGTGCGGACGAGACGCCTTGCCGATGTCGCCGAGCCGCTGCGCCTGCCGAACGGCGCGACCGCACCCTGCCTGCTGCATTCCCGCTGAGAGAAAGGAAACCAGCCATGACTGACTATGTCGACGTCGACGTCCGCCCGATCCTGCGTGCGGGAGGCGAGCCGTTCTCCGCCATCATGGCTGCCCTCGGCCAGCTCGAACCCGGTCAAGGGCTTCGCCTCTACGCCACGTTCAAGCCAATCCCGCTGTTCGCGGTCATGGCTGACAAGGGTTTTGCCCACGCCGAACGCGCGCTCGATGGCGGCGAATGGGAAGTGCTGTTCACGCGAGCCGCGCAGGCCGCCCAACCGGCGCCGCCAGTGGTATCGTCATTCGAGGCTTGGCCCGCGCCCAAGATCGCGCTGGACAATCGGGACCTGGATCCTCCGGAGCCGATGGTCAGGATTCTCGGCGCAGCGGAGCAGCTCGGTCCCGGCCAGACCCTCTCGGCACTGCTGCGGCGCGAACCGGTCTTCCTGTTCCCGCAGCTCGAGAAGCGCGGCTACCGCTGGCTCGGCGGATTCACGCCGGACGGATCGACATACGAGCTGACCGTGCGTGCGCCGTCATGAGCGCTGATCGCGATCGATCGGAGATCAGCGCAGATAGGGCAGGTAGGTCGGATTGAACAGCCCGGTGCTCTTGAGCGCGTCGAGATCATTGATCGTCAGCATTCGCTCGCGCAAGACGATCAGCCCGGTCGCCCGCAGCTCCTGCAGCGTCCGGTTGAGATGCACGATCGACAGTCCGCTCGCATCGGCCAGGTCCATCTGCGTCACCGGAAAAACGCAGCTGTTGCCTTCCACGAGGCCGACCAGCTTCAGCCGCTCGAAGACCTCGCAAAGCAGGTGAGCCACACGCTCGAGTGCGTCACGCCGGCCGATATTGAGGGCCCATTCGCGCTGGATCGATCCGTCGACGAGCGACGCGCAACACAGCGCCTCCATCAGCGTGCGGTCGCTAGCGATCAGCTCCTCGAATTGCTCGCGCTCGATCTCGGAGAACGCCACCGGCGTCAACGTGTCGATCGAATGATCGTTTCCCGGCAGGAGATAGGCGAACGCGTCGCAAATCTCGCCGGGGAGGATGAAATTGACGATCTGACGCCGCCCATCCTCCAGGAGCTTGTAGCGGGATAGCCATCCAGCCAGGATGATACGGATACGATCGGCGCGCTCGCCTTCGGAAATCAGCGTTTCGCCGGCCGCGGCATGCAGAACCCGCCTGCGGATCGCCTTGTCGAAAGCTGTGGCCGCGGCTTCGGACAGCTGCCTGACAGCATTGAGCCGCCGCATCACCGGCTGAGTGAGGCCGCCGTCGAGGCGCACGATGCTCATCGTCTCTCCGTCGGCCGGGCATGAACGATCTGCCGGGTCAGCGGTATGGTGATCGTGCAATGCACGCCGGTGGCATCGAATCGCAGCGTGGTTTTGGCCTTGAACTCGAAGGCCAGCGTTCGCTCCAGCATCTCGGTCCCAAAGCCCTTGCGCAGCGGCGGCGCCACCCGCGGTCCGCCTCTCTCGCGCCAGTCAAACACCAGTTCATCGGGACTGTTGCCCTTCTGGACCTGCCAGGTGACGTCGATGCATCCGGAAGGCTGGCTGAGCGCGCCATATTTCAGCGCGTTGGTCGCGAGCTCATGGAGCGCGAGGGCAAGCGTCTCGGCCGCCTTCGGCTGCAGGCGGATCGCAGGGCCGGTGATCCGGAGCAGTTCGCCGTCACGGGCATTGTAGGCCGCGAGCTCCTCGGCGACCAGATATTCGAGATCGACGCCGCTCTCGGGATCCCGTGTCACCATGGCCTGAGTGCGGGCGAATGCGTTCAGCCGTCCGTCGAGATGCGAGGCATAATCTTCGACCGTGCTGCTGGTTTCCGCCGAACGGCGTGCGATCGATCGCACCACGCCGAGGGTATTGCGAACGCGGTGCTGGAGTTCGGCAAGCAGCAGCCGCTGGCGGTCCTCGGCGCGGGTAACTGCCGTGACATCGATGAAGGTGATGACGACGCCCGCGATGAAATTGTCGATGCTGCGGTAGGGCAGGATGCGGACGATGTAGCGTGTGCCGCTGTCGGGTGCCGTGAGCTCGCGCTCGGCGCTCGCCAATGTTCGCAGCACGCGCCGGACGTCCTCATAGAGCTCCTCGATCGCGATCTTGGCCTTGATGTGCGCGATCGGCCGGCCGACATCGGTTTCCACGAGGTGCAGCACCTGGGTGATGGCAAGCGTGAAATTCATGATGCGCATGTCGTTGTCCAGGAAAACCGTCGCGATCTGGGTGCTTTCCAGGAAGTTCTTGAGGTCGCTGGTCGCCCGCGTCAGTTCCCGCACGCGGTGCGCCAGCTCGCCGTTGACAGTGGTGAGCTCCTCGTTGAGGGATTGCAGCTCCTCGCGGGAGGTCTCCAGCGCCTCATTCGCCGACTGCAGCTCTTCGTTCAGCGACTGATATTCCTCGTTGGAGGACTTGAGCTCCTCGTTGGTGCTCTCGACCTCCTCGATCGTCGCCTGCAACCGCTCGCGTGTCGCACCGAGCTCGCTCTCCAGCCGTTCGACGTGCTCGCTGCGGACCAGCGCGGCCGCGTTGCTGTCCGATCCGTCGGCGGCGCGGACCGGTCCGTCCTTGAACAGCACGACGAAGTTGCGGTGGCCTTCCGGCCCATCCGGGATCGGCTCGACCATAATGTCGACCAGAACCTTGTGTCCATTGACGGCCAGCGCAACCTGCTCCGCATGCGAGCCCTCGTTGGTTTCGCGCGCACGAGAGAGGGCCGTGCGCAATTCCAGTCGCAGGTCGCGGTGGACGAGGCTGAGCAGGTCGAGCGTCGCCGTCCCGGCCGTCGGTTCGATATAGCGCCCGGTGCTGCCGGAGAAATGCAGGATGTGGAAATTCTCGTCGGTGATGACGTAGGCCGGCGCATAGCGTTCGGCAATGCGCTGGGCGCGGCGTTCCAACCCGACATCGCGGCCGAAGTTTTGCACCCGCGGCACTTCGACCGCCGCGCGTCCGGCCGCCGTCGCGATCGGAAATTCCGGCGGCAGGCGCGTGCCGGTCTCCAGCTTCCGGAAGATCCGGGCGCGCCGGTCCACCGGTGCAAACAGCTTTGGATGCCTTGTGACGTTCTCCGAATTGCCCAGGAACAGGAAGCGGTCCGGCAACAGGGCAAAGTGAAACAGTGGAATGACGCGATTCTGCAGCTCGGAATTGAGATAGATCAGGAGATTTCGGCACGACACCAGATCAAGCTTGGAGAACGGTGCGTCCTTGATGACGTTGTGCTGCGAGAAGATGCACATCTCGCGCAGTTCCTTGATCACGCAATAGGTGTCGCCTTCGCGGACGAACCAGCGCGCCAGCCGTTCCGGCGTCATTTCGGCTTCGATGCTGGTGCGATAGCGGCCGACGCGGGCGGCGGCGAGGGCGCGTCCGTCGATATCGGTCGCAAAAATCTGGATATGGGACGGTGGGTCCAGCTTTGCGATGTGCTCGCGCAGCAGGATTGCGATCGAGTAGGCCTCCTCGCCGGTCGCGCAGCCAAGCACCCAGACGCGCACCTGTTGCCCGCCTTGCTTGCCTTCGAACAGTTTTGGGATCACGTCGGTTTCCAGCACCTCGAACTCGCGCTTGTCGCGAAAGAATTCGGTGACGCCGATCAGGAGGTCGTTGAAGAGGTGCTGGACCTCGTCCTTGTCGCTGCGCAGGAAATCGACATAGGCCGCAAAGTCGGAAATCCGAACCACCTGCATGCGCCGCTGCACGCGCCTGAGGAACGTGTTCTGCTTGTAGCCGTGGAAGTCGTTGCCGGTCTTGTTGCGCAGGATGTCCGCGATGCGTCCGAGCGAGGTGGATGCGGCGGCAAGGACGTCGTCAAAAACCTGCTTCTCGTCCACGCGGCGCAGATGCTGCGCATAGACCTGGATGTGCTCCGGGATATCCTCCGGCGGCAGTACGAAGTCGGCGATCGCGGCGGCCGAGTTGCTTTCCGCGAAGTGTTCGGAGCTGCTCGCCGCGCTGCGCTCGGCGATTGCCAGCCCTCCATGGTCCTTCAGCGTGGCCACGCCCAACGTGCCGTCACCGCCGGTGCCGGCCAGGACCACGCCGATCGATTGCTCGGCGCGATCCTCGGCGAGCGAGACCAGGAAACTGTCAATGGTGGCGCGTTCGCCGGGCGCCTGTTCGGCCTTGCGAACGGCAAACCGATCGCCGTGCAGGGTCGTGATCATGTTGGTGGGGCAGAGATAAATCGTGCCGCCTTCAACCTTGGCGCCGTCGACGACATCGGTGAGGCCGATCTCGTGCACCTGCTTGTTGTTGCCGAACCAAGCCTCGTCGAGCGACTCCCGGTGCTGCAGCACGAAGACGATCGCCTGGTTGGGGCCAACCACGAGCTTCGAGAAGAACCCTTCCAGGCTGTCCTTCGCCGAAGCGGACGCGCCGACGCCGACGATCACGACCTTTTCCGTGCGGCCGTCCTTGTCCTGCATTTGGCCAGAGTCAGTCATTGTTCGCGGAACCTTCGTCATTGGGCGCCCAAGGACCTTTGCCACTCGGTCCTGCCTATCGCGGTCTACAGCGAAACCTGCGTCCGAGGCAAACACCGGCCGGCGTCGCGCCCGCGTGCGGCGCCTCCGGAGCCCGACCGGCAAGCACCGAGGTCAGAGGAAGACCTCGCGCTCGAGGTGGGCAATTCGCTGCTCGATCAGGGCGCGATGGCGCTGCCATTCGACCAGCGTCTGCTCCATGAGATGCACCAGCCGTTCGGCCTCACGGGTGTTTTCACCGGCAGCCCGCAGCGATGAAAGCAGATCCTGCTGGTTGCTGATCCTGGTCAAGCCCGCTTCGATGTCGGCGTCGGCCTTCACAAGGAGGCGCTTCTCGCCTTCGAGTTCGCTGGCTCGCTTTTCGGTGGATCTGTCCGCCATGACTGAAGACCCATCACGCGTCTGTGGGCTTCGGATCGAGCGACTGTAGCATAGCCCGCCGGAGCGTGTCGCCATATTCGCGATATTCGGCCGCCTTTGCATCGTAGATTCGGGCGACCGCCAGACGCCCGCTGTGCCGTCCGTCTTCCGCCATCCGATGAACCAGGTCCGCACGCTCCTCGATGATGCGCAAGGCGATGCGCAGGGCTTCGTCGATCCGGCCGTCCTGCCGGCTGGCCAACACGTCGGCCGTAAAGGCGTGGCCGACCTGG
>Ga0207699_10000343_pt1 | contig 24716 bp, 24 predicted proteins | sample LARL51metaG_FD_184344 | JGI IMG/M metagenome (GOLD analysis project Ga0207699, IMG submission 184344) | Corn, switchgrass and miscanthus rhizosphere microbial communities from Kellogg Biological Station, Michigan, USA - LAR L5-1 metaG... | ecosystem: Host-associated > Plants > Roots >...
GCCAGCTTGCTGGATCGGTCAGATCCCAATCATGTAGCTCGCCCGAGGCGCTCAAATCCCCATAGACCCCTGCGGCACGCCCCACGTTCCCATTCCCGCGGTTTCCTCCCTTGGAGGTTTTCGGAGGCCGGCCGCCCGAATACGCCGCGCCGCATTTCATGCAGCCGGCATCCGAAACCCTTCACAAGAGCTGCCGATCCGGCACGTTCGGCCCAAATCGAGGCGCTGCTTGGCAATGATGGTCAAGTCTCAAAGCCCTTCAACCCTTTTGCGCGAGCGCATTCGCGCCCGCTGGCTCCGACGGCTACCATCAATCGCAGAAGAGCGCTGGCGATCGACATTGCAAGTGCTTTCGTTCGCGCTTGGATCAGCAGAGCTGTGCGAGTGCGTGTGAAGAGGTGACGCTTTCCACCTCCGCCAGTTGAGCCTGCCGGTCGACAGTCAGTTATGTCCCCTGCCCTCGCAAACCCTTGTCAGATCCTGAGGAACAGCCTGAGGTCTTCGTGATCGAAGATGTGCCCCTACGTCGGCAATGCCGGTCCGTCCAATCAAGTCTTGCCTTGCTCAAACCGGCAGTAACAAGATCTTTCCTGATCTCCCGGTGCACACGCCGTGCACACGCTGCCCTTCAAGTTATTGAAGAACTTGAACTATCGCTCCAATCCATCATGGACAAGTCTGAGCTAGCACCAGCAATTGATGTCCAGTCAGATCCAATCAGAGACGGTGTCATCCCACCCATAAACAAGCGCAGAAGTCTGGATACAATGGAGAAGTAATGCGACGGAGAGAGTGTCAGTCAATCCCCGTTGAAAGCTAAAGCATTTTCGACCTTCCTGGATCAAGGCCCACCGGTTGAGCCACGACCCGAAATGGGGTTCGACAACGCAAGCAGCTTCAGTCGAGCCCTTCACATTTCAGATCGCGGAGTTGCTTGTCGACCCATGACGGGTTGTGCGTGCCGGCCTCGATATTGGCGATCTGCTTCTGCTCCGCTTCGAACTTCGCAGTCGCGGCCTTGAATACCGCCTCCGTTTGATCGAACGGCACGCAAAGCAATCCGTCGTCGTCACCGATGACGAGGTCCCCGGGCTCGATGACCATGCCGTCGATCGCGATCGGGACATTGATTTCGCCTGGGCCATTCTTATACGGCCCACGATGTGTCACCCCAGCCGCAAAGACCGGGAATTCCTGGCTTCGTATGTAGCCGGCATCGCGGATCGCGCCGTTGATGATCAGGCCAGCAACCCCATTCTTGATCATCTGCATCAGCATCATCTCACCGGTGATGGCGTTCGTCAGATCGCCGCCGGCATCGACCACGATGATGTCCCCAGGCTCGGCGACCGCGATCGCCTTGTGGACCATCAGATTGTCGCCGGGCGGCGCCTTCACCGTCAATGCGGGACCCGCAAGCCCACCGGAGCGGTGCATGGGACGAAGTCGGGCGCCGCCACCCGTCATCCGCGACATGCTGTCGCTCACATTCGCCACCGGCAAGCGCGCGAAACGCTCGACCGTACCGGTGTCGACTTTCCGTTGCCGCTTCAGAATTCTGAACCCTGCAGACATGATGCCCTCTTGGCGAATTGAGTGATGTTAGAAGCCGAACAGCTCGACGGGATTTTCAACTAAGATGCGCCGGCGCGTTCCCTCGTCCGGCGCCCAGTCGGACAACAGGTCGACCAGCAGCGCGTCATCCGGCTTGGTGTCGCGCTGCGTCGGATGCGGCCAGTCGGTGCCCCACAGGATGCGTTGCGGCGCCGCCTGCACATAGGCCCGTGCAACTTCGCTGGAATCCGCGTAAGGCGGCCCGAGCTTGCTGTCCTCATAGGGTTCGGTGACCCTCACCCAGGTCCGGCCCTCCTCCAGCATGCGACGCACGGCCGCGAAAGCCGGATGCCGAACGCCGTCCGGCTGCGGGACGCGTCCGAGATGATCGATGACCACCTTGGTGGACAGTGCCCGGATGACGGCTTCATGCTTCGCGATCTGGTCGCCCGTCATCAATATCTGGACATGCCAGCCGAGCGGATCGACCCGCTTCGCCAGCGTCGTCAACATCTCTGGCGTTGTCGTCCCCCACGTCTGCGGCGACACGAAATTGACACGGATGGCACGCACGCCGGCATCGTTCAGCGCCCGGAACTCCGCGTCCTTGACCTCGGTATCAACGACGGCGACACCGCGCGCGGCGACTCCGAGCTGGCCTAACGCGTCGATAAAACATCGATTGTCGATTCCGTAAGTCGACGGCTGCACCACCGCGCTCCTGGTGGTGCCAAGACGCCGCTGCAGCGAACAATAGTCCGCGACGGTCGAAACCTGGCGGAAAGCCCTGGCGCCAATGCGGCGACACCGGAAACCGTCCGTCATAGATGTGATGATGGCAGTCGCATGCGCTCGCCGGAACATCGAGACGCGGCGGCGCCGATCCGGTGCTGTTCGGCACGGCCTGCTCGACGCCAGCCGCCCACGCGCCGGTGCTGCAAACCAGCATTCCCGTAAGCACGCCACGCCGGCTGACGAAATGTTCAGGTCTGTTGCTCCGCGCGTTCATGGCTTCACCGCGGCCAGTTCCGCAGCACGCGCGGCGCTTCGCCCAAGCACGAGGACGCTGACTGCGGCCACTGCGCAGAGCAGCGCCAGCGGCAACATCCCGAGCACAAAGCTGCCGGTCGATTGCTTGACCATGCCGACCACATTCACCATCAATCCGCCCCCGATCAGATTGGAGATCGCGTTGATGCCGGCGAGACCGGCCGCGAGCGTGCTGGCCGAAAGCCAGCTCGCCGACAGCGCCCAGAAAGGTCCCTTGAAGGCGTAGGCGCCCACAAGACAGCATGTGACCATGATGATGGTCGGCACGACCGCCGTTCCGGTCATGCCCAGCGCGGTGAAACCGCCGGCGGCAAGCAAGAGCGGGATGGCGGTGTGCCAGCGGCGCTCGGACGTCTTGTCCGAATGACGGCCCCACAGCACCATGACCACCGTCGCAATCCCGTATGGAATGGCATTGACTGTGAGGAACGACAACAGACTGTGACGACTAGATCGGGACCCAAGCGCGCGCGCTTGCCGTTGCCGACATCAACCCTCGGGCACCCCGGCCATGCGCATGCCCTCATACGTGCGCTCGCGCGCCGCGAGATATGCCGGATGGTGGCTCAGAACCAAGGCCCGGAAGCGGCGGATGGTGAAGCTCGGATCGAGCGCAAGCCCCTCTTGCACGGCAGCGCGTGCTTGGTTCAACTCGCCTAGCCGCGCCAAGACGGCGGCGAGATGGAAATGCGCGACGGAATAATTTCGATTAGCTTCGAGTCCCCGGCGCAACCAAGCGACCGCTTCGGTGTAGGCACTGAGCTGAACCTTGGCGAAGCCGACCCACACCATCCATCGGAAGGCACTGGGATCGCGAGGAGAAAGCCGGAATGCCTCCTGGATATGGGTTTCTGTCTCTGCGCCGCGGCCGAGAAAGAGCTTGGCGAAACCGATCAGAGCGTGAGCGTGGACTAGATTTCGATCGAGGGCCAACGCCCGCTCGTATTCGCTAATGGCTTGATCCGCTCGGTCCGTGACCATTTGGACAAAGCCCAAGCAAATATGGGCCTCGGCATGACTCGGCGCGAGGGAAAGAGCCTTGATCGAAGCCGCCTCGGCTGCCGCAAGCCGCGCGGTGCCGTCGTCGGTCATAAAGGAGGCTCCCACTGATCCATCAACGGTCGCCATGCCGATCAGCGCCACAACGTTGCAAGGATCGAGCTCCAAGGCGCGCTGGAAAAACCCACGCGCTCGGTCCATGTATTCGCGAGTCGTCCCTCTATTCAAGCAGGCGCGCCCCTGGAAATTCAAGTCCATCGCATCAGGATGCTGCATGCGCTCCGCGCGTCGCGCCTCAGCCGCAACAAGCTGTACGTTAAGCGTGTAGGCGAGCCCCGATACGATTTCGTCCTGCATATCGAAGAGGTCGGCGACAGGCTTGTCGAAACGCTCGGCCCATAGGTGACTTCCCGTTTCGGCCTCGATGAGCTGCACACTCACCCTCAACCGGTCGTTACCTCGCTGCACGGAGCCCTCGAGCACATAGCGGACCTTCAACTCGCGCCCGACCTGTTTTACATCGCGGGCCTTGCCTTTGAAAGTAAATGCGGTGTTGCGGGCGATCACGAACGAGTCGCTAATGCGGGACAAGTCCGTGGTCAGGGCCTCCGTTACGCCATCGACCAAATAATCTTGTTCGGGATCGCCGCTGAGGTTAGCAAAAGGCAGCACAACGATGGAAAGACGGGGTGGTGACAGTGCGCCCGACCTAATGGCCTCAGCCTGTGCCACGGAGGCATGTCCATCCCGAACCACGGAATAGGCCCGGATCGTGCGACCGATATTTTTGAGGTTCTGCTCTCCGAGATCGACGAACTCGACTTCAACTCTGCCTCGAACTTGATCGTAGACCGCAGACGAAACGCAAATGCCGCCGGGTTCGGCGATGCTCTCAAGCCGTGCCGCGATGTTGACGCCATCTCCGAAGATGTCATGAGGCTCGACGATTACGTCGCCGATGTTGATCCCCACGCGGAAGGCGATACGCCTGTCTTCCAACTCGTCGATTGTAAGTTCCCTGATGCGGGCCTGGAAATTTACGGCGGCCCGCACCGCCTCAACCGCACTCGGAAACTCCGCTAAGAACCCGTCCCCGGTGTTCTTGACGATGCGGCCACCGTGTTCAGCGATTGCCGGGGCGACGGTGTCCGTCAGGAGCGCTGTGAGCTTGGCATGGGTAGCCTCTTCATCATCGTGCATGAGGCGCGAATAGCCAGCCACGTCAGCGGCCAATATCGCAGACAATCTGCGCTCAACCCGAACTGGCCGTTCCTGCACCATGGCGCGCGATCCAACCGACGAGATATTGTACGACGGATTGGGTGACCGGGCCACACGGCAAATGTCAGCCTTTGTGCCCATCGCGGAAGTGACGCGACCATCCAATGTCGGTATGCAAGCCGACACTCCGGTGACGCAAGGCGCAAGGTTAGCTGGTAGGCCCCATCTTCACAAACCCACCGAAAACGCCCATCCCTGGTCCCATCAGTGCTTGCTTCCAGAGTGCCTCTCCAGGAAGTCCTCCAGGTAAGCCGGTGTTTCGTCGAGATCGGCGCACCGCTCGCGCAGCTCGTCGGCAACATCTTCGGTAACGTCGCGCGACCAGCCCTCAGCGAGGTTGAATGCCACGATGCGAACAGGGTCCTCATACTGCCCGTCTAATAAATCCTGGAGCAGTGCCCCGCGCTCAGTGTCCGCTTCGCCAGTCTCGCGCCAGCCCAACCCGATTTCTCCAAGGCTGTCCAGCACGAGGTACGTGTCGCGGTCCTCAGGTTGTCGTACGATTGTGAGCAAGCGGCACATGACACAATTCCAGAAAGCCCCGCCTGAACAGCGGCGGGCCATTTTTGGTTCAAACAACAACGATAGGAGGATCCCTACAATCAAAATACCGAGCGACAGAAGTAATAGACCTAACCAGATGTTCGCCCGCGTCTGACGGTATCGCGGCTCTCTTGAGGGGCTGAACCCCACACGTTGATTAGGCAGCGTGGTTAAAAGCAAATACTACGATGAATGGCACGTGATTTTTTCGTAAGGTCTGACACGCAAAACATTCCACACGCGACTGTTTGCCGCAACGACCCCGCTCAATTATCCGAAATGGAAGAGACTCGCACCCGCGACGCGTAAAGACTACCTCGAAGCATTTGAATGGCTGCGCGATGAGTTCGACATTCTGCTGATCGATATCACCCAGCCCGATCTTTACGACTTGCGAGACAAATGCGCCCGGCAGAAATGGCCGCGCTTCGCCGACCAGATGACCGCGGCGCTGTCGTCGATGTTCAGGCAGGCAGTGAGGCGAAGCAACAAGACCGGCATGACCATCAATCCCTGCCTGGGAATGGACAAGGCGCATGAGGCCGATCCGAACGCCAACAGGGAATGGCACCCGGAAGAATGGACGGCGGCAATCAAGGCAGCGCCGATGGAAATCAAGATCGCACTGATGCTTGCCCGCTTCGCAGGGCTGCGCGGCCAGACCATTGTCGCCGTCGGCTGGAAGCAGTACCGTGACCACGATCTGACCGGAAAGTGTTTCCGGTTCGTGGCGGCCAAGAATAACGAGAACGGCTTTGTTCCTGTGATGCCGGAACTGCAATCATTCCTTGCTGGACTGAATCGCAGCTCTACGCTAATCGCGGTCCGTGACGGTGGCTCTCCTTGGGCTAGCGAGGTGGACATGCAGACCCGCGTGAGCCATTACTTTCGCGACCTTGAGCGCAAGGGGCTGATCGGCGCCGGGACCACGTTGCACGGGCTATGCGGCGTGGCTGAAGAGGCACGGCGCGAGTGATGCCGAGATCGCCGGCGCGCTCACGGATAGGTCGTCACGGATGGGTGGCCACTACTCCCGACACGTCGAGCGCGAGGCGAACGTAGTGCGCGCCTTTAAACGGGTGAGGGACGCAAAGTGAACAGGTTTTGCATAACATCGCCGGGGTTTTGCATAACGTTTGCGGGGTGAGGCCAAAAACCCTATACAAATCAACGACGCGGACGTGGCGGAACTGGTAGACGCAAGGGACTTAAAATCCCTCGATGGCAACGTCGTGTGGGTTCGAGTCCCACCGCCCGCACCACGCTCCGCCCTGATGGGCTACGCGTGGCGCGGCCACGCCGGGCAGTCGGGGCGAAGCGCGTCCGGCGTAGCCTGAGCCTTGGCGAAGGCGAAGACGGACTTAGCGGGATCGACGTCATCCGAGGTCTCAGCATGCCCTCCCTCACCACGATCACCACCGCCCCGGACCTCAGCTTCGACGCCCTGATCGCGGGCGAGGCCGGCGCGCCGCTGGTGCTGCTACTGCACGGCTTTGCCGAATCGATGCAGTGCTGGCGCGCGCAGCTCGCTGCGCTCGGCGACATGGGTTTTCACGCGATCGCACCGAGCCAGCGCGGCTATTCTCCGCGCGCCCGCCCGGATCCGCGCGATCATCCGAGCTATCACATCGACCGCCTGATGGATGACGCCATCGCGATCGTCGCGGCGTCAGGTTATCGCGACAAGCGGTTCCATCTCGCCGGCCATGATTGGGGCGGCAGCATCGCCTGGGCGCTCGCCGACCGCCATCCGGAGCGGATCGCCTCGCTCACCATTCTCTCGAGGCCGCATCCGAACGCGTTCAACCGGGCGCTGCGCATGGCCGATGGTGAGCAGGCGCGCCGCTCGCAGCATCACACCGCCTTCCTCGAGGTAGATGCCGCCGATATCGTGCTCGCCGACGACTGCAGATGGCTCCGGGACCGCTGGGCGGTCCAGGGCATGCCGGCGGCGGCGATGCAACAGCACCTCGCCGTGCTCGGCAACAAGGACACCATGGAGGCCGCGCTTGCCTGGTATCGCGCGCGCGGCGCGATCCGCAGCCCGCTCGGCCCGATCCACGTGCCGACGCTGTTCATCTGGGGCGATGCCGACGACACGGTCGGCCGCACGGCGGCCGAGGGCACGGCCGATTTCGTCGCCGCGCCCTATCGCTTCGAAGTGCTGCCCGGCGTCGGCCATTTTGCCGCGGACCAAGTGCCGGACCGCGTCAGCGAATTGCTGCTCGCGCATCTGCGCGACCACCCGGCGTGAAGCGACGCGCCGTCGCTGCGGACGATACGCCTCACGCCGCCTTCGCCATGTCGGCGACGCGCTCCCAGGTGGTGGCGGCAAAGCTCGGCCGCGCCTGCATGCGCTGCAGCCAACCGACCAGGTTTTGATGGGGCGCGCCGAGCTCGGCCCATTCCGGTGTCAGCGTGAAGAAATCCATCTGCGGCATGATGTGAAGATCGGCGAGCGACAGCGCGTCTCCGGCGAAGAAGGGTTGCGCGTCCAGCAGCCGGGCGAGCTCGGCGAACACCGCGCGCGCCCGCGGCATCGCGGCCTCGATGGCGGCTTCGTCGGGCTTCAGCCCCATCAGCTTCGGGCCCACCACGCGCTGAAAGCCGATCACGCTGCCGCAGCCCTGAAACAAGTACCAGTCGCAGACATTCAGCACCTGGTCCATGCGCGCCGCGCGCCTGGGATCGGCGGGCGTCAACGATGGCTCCGGCACCACGCGGTCGAGATAGCGCAGGATCGCCTGGGTCTCGTAGAGCCGAAAACCGTCGTGCTCCAGCACCGGGATGCGGCCGAACGGATGCAGGGCCAGATGATCAGGCGATTTCAACGTGCCGGGCATCACCGGCGCAAGACGATAGCGCGCGCCCTTCTCTTCCAGCGTGGCCATAACGGCACGCCCGAACGGGCTGCCGGGAATCGAGTGGACGATGAATTCCGACATGAGCCTCTCCCTCCCTTACGATTGACTGCGTTCGGCTTCGGCGACAAAGCGCGCGATCAGGCCCGGCCAGCCGCCGTCGACATCCCGCCGCATCGAGGCGCCGGCTTCCGCGCCCATGGTCTCGAACCTGTGGTGCAGCAGCTCGACATGGGTCGCCTCCGGCCCGTCGGCCGTGAAGCGCACATCGACCTCCGATCTCATCGCGGCATCAGGCGTCCACTGCGCGCTGATCTGCCACAGCATGACGAAGCGGTGCGGCGGCTCCCACAGAACGATGGTGGCCGCGCAGGTCTCGGTCCCGTCCTCCGCAATTTCAAGCCAACGGCCGCCGAGCCGCGGCTCCATCGTCACGGTCTTGATCGGCTTCTTGCCGATGCCATGCGTGGTCGGCCACCAGCGCGACAGCCCTGACGTGAACACCGCGAACGCATGGTCGATCGGCGCCCTGACGTGGACGGATTTTTTCACCGGGGCGAGACCCGCGAGCTCATCCATCTACTTTCTCCCGCGCTCTTTGTGCGACCGCTCCGCTTCGATCTTGAACGCGTCGAGCGCATCGCCCCAAAAACTGTCGAGCCAGTCGCGCAGCTCGGAAAGCCCTTCGCGGCGCACCGAATAGATCCGCCGCACCCCCTCGCTGCGCTCCTCGACGAGTCCCGCCTGCTTGAGCACCCTCAGATGCTGCGACACCGCCGGCCGCGACACCGGAAGTCCGGCCGCGAGCGCATTGACCGCGCGTGGGCCCGTGCGCAGGCGCTCGAACACCTTTCGCCGCGTCGGATCAGCCAGCACTGCCAGCGCCGTTCCGTAAGCCATGACTAACGGTAAGCCATAACTTACACAGATGTCAAGGCGAGTTGGCGCGATGCAGCCACGCGCGGCATGGCGTAACGACGCGCACAGAACAACCGCAGGTAGCTCATGATCGCGCGCTGCCGAAAAAACCAGCCCGTAACGTATTGAGTCGACGCGTTTACTTAAGCGCGAATTTACAAACGTGGCTGAAGAATGAACGCAGCCGATCGCTGCGCGACGCGCGGCGCACCGGCCAAAAGGCCCGATCTTGCGAAGCGACCACCCGCCGCCCCTGCTCCCGCCCCCCGCACATTTTCCGGAATGCCCGCCATGAAACTCACGATCTCCCGCCGCCTCGGTCTGCTGGTGGCGCTCGCCATCCTGGCAAGCCTCGCCGTCATCGCCGTCCAACTCCTCGCCTTGCGGAGCTCGCTGACGCAGGAGCGCCAGTTCGCCGTGAAGTCCGAAGTGCAGACGGCCGCCTCGATCGTGAAGAATTTTGTGGCCGCCGCCGAGCGCGGCGAGCTCACGGTCGCCGAAGCGCAGGAGCGCGCGAAAAAGGTGATCCGCGAGATCCGCTACGGCAACAATGATTTCTTCTTCGTCTATCTGCCCGACGGCAACACCATCGTGCTCGGCACGCGGCCGGATCTCGAAAACAAGATCCGGATCGACACCACGGATGCCAACGGCGTGCACTACGTGCGCGACCTGATCGCGGCGGCGCAGCGCGGCGGCGGCTATGTCAGCTACCAGTTCCCGCGGGCCGGAAGCATGGACCCGGCCGACAAGCTGAGCTACGCGACGCTGATCCCGAACTGGAACTGGATCGTCGTCACCGGCGTCTACGTCGATGACCTGGACGCGGTGATTTATGCCGCCGCGCGCAATGCGCTGTTCTGGGCCGCCGGATTGATCGCGCTGCTCTGCGCCTGCGCGGTGCCGCTCGCCCGCGGACTGGTGCGCCCGGTCCGCGCGATCACCACGACGATGAGCGAACTCGCCGACGGCAAGCTCGACGTCGAGATTCCCGGCATCGGCAGGTCCGACGAGATCGGGGAGATGGCAAAAGCGGTCGGCATCTTCAAGGCCAATGCGCTGGAGCGCGAAGAGCTGCAGCACCAGCAGAAGGACGCGGCGGTCAAGGCCGAGACCCAGCGCAAGACCGAACTGCGGCGCTTCGCCGACCAGTTCGAATCCGCGGTCGGCGGCATCATCGCGACGGTGTCGGCGGCATCGACCAGGCTCGAGAGCGCGGCCCAGACCCTGACCCAGACCGCCGATCTGACGCAGAAGAAATCGCTGGCGGTGAACTCGGCCTCGAACGATGCCTCGACCAACGTGCAGGCCGTGGCGGCCGCGACCAACGAGATGACGACGTCGATTGCCGAGATCAGCCGCCAGGTGCAGACCTCGAGCCGCATCGCGACCGAGGCGGTGCGGCAGGCCGACAAGACGAATTCCAATGTCGGCGAGCTGTCGCTGGCCGCAAGCCGCATCGGCGACGTGGTCAAGCTGATCACCGCGATCGCCGAGCAGACCAACCTTTTGGCGCTCAACGCCACCATCGAGGCCGCGCGCGCCGGCGATGCCGGCAAGGGATTTGCCGTCGTCGCCCAGGAGGTCAAGGCGCTGGCCTCGCAGACCAGCAAGGCGACGGAGGAGATCGTCGGCCAGATCCAGAGCATGCAGGCGACGACGCAAGGCTCGGTCGCCGCGATCAAGGAGATCGGCGGCACCATCAACCAGGTGGCCGAGATCGTCTCCGCGATCGCCGCCGCCGTCGAGGAGCAGAGCGCGGCGACCGCCGAGATCTCCCGCAACATCCAGCAGACCTCGTCGAGCACGGCGCAGGTCGCCGAAAACATCACCGACGTGAGCCGCGGCGCGGCGCAGACGGGCACCGCGTCCGGCGAGGTGCTGAGCGCGGTCGGACAGCTCGCGACCGAAAGCAATCGCCTGGAGCTCGAAGTCAGGAAATTCCTGTCGAGCGTCCGCGCCGCCTGATCGCGCGGACCACCCCGCACCATTAAGCCTCCGTTCCGTCAGGCGGAACGGAGGCTTTTTGTTTGGATGCGAGCCAATCCGCATTTTGATGCTTGAAGTGCGGCTGCGGACGTCGTTTCCTTGCACCGCTCATTCACCCGTCATCGGGCTTGTCCCGGCCATCCACGTCTTTGATTCAGAGCAAGTGAAAGCGTGGATGCCCGGGCCTTCGCCACGCCGAAGGGGCTTCGGCCCCGCAGGCGGGTCAGGCCCGGGCATGACGAGCTATGAGCAGCGATCTGCGCGTCAAGGAAGCCCGAGCAAGAGATTCCCATGAACCCGGCCAACCTTCCCTTCGATTCCGAAGCCATGCTGCAGGGGCTGCGCGGCTGGGTGGCGTGCGAGAGCCCGACCTTCGACGCCGCGGCCGTCGAGCGCATGCTCGATCTCGCCGCGCGCGAGATGGCGATCATGGGAGCCGCGATCGAGCGCATCGCAGGGCGCCAGGGTTTTGCGGGCAGCGTGCGCGCCCGCTTTCCCCATCCCAAGCAAGGCGAGCCCGGCATCCTCATCTCAGGCCATCTCGACACCGTGCATCCGGTCGGCACCATCGAGAAACTCGCATGGCGGCGCGAGGGCAACAAATGCTTTGGTCCTGGCATCTTCGACATGAAAGGCGGCAACTATCTCGCGCTTGAGGCGATCCGGCAGCTTGCGCGTGCCGGCTTCACCACGCCGCTGCCGATCACCGTGCTGTTCACGCCCGACGAGGAAGTCGGCACACCTTCGACCCGCGATCTCATCGAGGCGGAAGCGGCGCGGAACAAATATGTGCTGGTGCCGGAACCCGGCCGCGCCAATAACGGCGTCGTCACCGGGCGCTACGCGATTGCGCGCTTCAATCTGGAGACATCAGGCCGTCCGAGCCATGCCGGCGCCACGCTGTCCTCGGGACGTTCGGCGATCCGCGAAATGGCGCGGCGCATCCTCGAGATCGACGAGATGACCTCGGAGGACTGCACGTTTTCCGTCGGCATCGTGCATGGCGGGGCGTGGGTCAACTGCGTCGCCACCACCTGCACCGGCGAGGCGCTGAGCATGGCCAAGCGCCAGGCCGATCTCGATCGCGGCGTCGAGCGCATGCTGGCGCTGTCGGGCACCGCGAACGACGTCTCGTTCAAGGTCACACGCGGTGTGACGCGGCCGGTATGGGAGGCGGATGCCGGCACCATGGCGCTCTATGAAAAGGCCCGGCAGGTGGCCCGGGAGCTCGGCATGGATCTGCCGCACGGCTCGGCCGGCGGCGGCAGCGACGGCAACTTCACCGGCGCCATGGGCATCCCTACCCTCGATGGCCTCGGCGTGCGCGGCGCGGACGCGCATACGCTGAACGAGCATATCGAGGTCGACAGCCTCGCCGAGCGCGGCCGCTTGATGGCCGGCTTGCTTGCGACGCTCGATTAGGACACGCGGAGGGGCCGATGACCGCATTCAAGACGATCCGCGCCCGGGCGGAGAAGCGCAAGGGCGGGCCCGCCGCGCTGAAAAAGCTGCTGCCGGAGGAGCCGGACAAGAAGGCGCTGACAAGGCTGGCCGACGATCGTGTGCTGGCCGAGATCACCCAGCGCGTGTTCTCGGCCGGCTTTGCCTGGAGCGTTATCGAGCAGAAATGGGACGGTTTCGAAGCGGCCTTCCTCGGCTTTCAGTCGAAAAAGCTCGTCGTGCAGAGCGATGATTTCTGGCACGATCTGACCCGCGATCAGCGCATCGTCCGGAACGGTGCAAAAATCATGTCGGTGCGCGACAACGCGCAATTCGTGCTCGATATTGCCGCAGAGCACGGCAGCTTCGGCAAATTCTTGGCCAACTGGCCGTCGTCGGACGAGATCGGCTTGCTGGACCTGTTGAACAAGCGCGGCAGCCGGCTCGGCGGCAACACCGGGCAGATGTTCTTGCGCTTCATCGGCTGGGACGGTTTCGTCACCTCGAAGGATGTGGTGGCCTGCCTGCGCGATGCCGGCCTCGACATCGGGGAAGAGGTGAAATCCAAGGGCGACCTCGCCAAGGTGCAGGCACAGTTCAACGCATGGGCCAAGGAAACCGGCCTGCCCTATGCTCATTTATCTCGCATCTGCGCACTGTCGATTGGCGAGAATTACGGCACCTAGGTACGGAGCCCTGTCCGACTCATGACCGTTGTCGGGCGCGTCATGCAAAAGTGGCGGGGGTGATCGCTTGCGCTGCCGTCGCCGTCGCGCTTAACGTTCGCGCGACATTGAACCCGAGACCTGATTGATGCCCGGTATCCCGTCGGCAAGGGGAAGGGTCAAGACTACTCACCCGCAACCGGATAGAGGACATGCCGACCATCGACCGCATCCAAGGCTACGCCGACGAACTCACCGCGATCCGCCGCGACCTGCACGCGCACCCCGAGATCGGCTTCGAGGAAGTGCGCACCTCGGGCATCGTCGCCGAAAAACTGAAAACATGGGGCATCGAAGTGCATCGCGGGCTCGGCGGCACGGGCGTGGTCGGCGTGCTCAGGGGCAAGGGACCCGGCGACAAGCGCATCGGCCTGCGCGCCGACATGGATGCGCTGCCGATGGAAGAAAACACCAATCTGAAATGGCGTTCGACCATCCCTGGCCGCTTCCATGGCTGCGGCCATGACGGCCACACCACCATGCTGCTAGGCACCGCGCGCTATCTCGCCGAGACGCGCAATTTCGACGGCACCGTGCATTTCATCTTCCAGCCGGCCGAGGAGGGTCTTGGTGGCGCCCGTGCCATGATCAAGGACGGCCTGTTCGACAAATTCCCCTGCGACGAACTGTACGGACTGCACAACGCGCCCGACCTCAACCACGGCGAGATCGCGATCCTGCCTGGTCCCGCCATGGCCGGCGCCGACTTCTTCGACATCAGGATCCATGGCTACGGCGCCCATGGCGCGATGCCCGAACGGTCCAAGGACGCCGTGGTGATCGCGATGACGCTCGGACAGGCGCTGCAGACCATCGTCAGCCGCAACGTCGAGCCGCAGCAGGCGGCGGTGCTGTCGATCACCCAGATCCATTCCGGCACCGCCTACAACGTGATCCCGGCCGAGGCCCATCTTTGCGGCACGATACGTACCTTCTCGGACGAGGTGCGCGCGTTGATCCGCGAGCGGATGCGCACGCTTTGCGCGGGGATGGCCGCCGCGTTCCAGGTCGAGATCGAGGCCGACATCCGCGACGGGTTCAGCGTGCTGGTCAACCAGGAGGAGCAGTCGCGCGTCGTCGCGGAGGTCGCGCGCACGGTGGTCGAGCCCGCAAGCGTGTTCACGCGCGCGCAGCCGAAAATGGGCAGTGAGGATTTTGCCGACATGCTGCAGAACATCCCCGGGGCCTATTTCTGGGTCGGCCATGACGGCTCCGTACCGGTCCACAATCCCGGCTACATCCTGGACGACAAGATCCTGCCGATTGGCGCCAGCGTCTTCGCCCGCATCATTGAAACCCGACTTCCGGCCAACTCCCATGCATAAGCCAGCTCCGCGCGACGACGTCGCCTCCCTGCATGATCTCAGCGCCGCCGACATGCTCGCCGGCTTCCGCAGCCAGCAATTCTCGCCGTCCGAGGTGCTCGACGATCTGCTCTCGCATGTCGCGGCCTGGGAACCGCATCTCAAGGCGCTCTATGCCTTCGATCCCGACGGCGCGCGTGCCGCCGCGAAGGCCTCGACCGAGCGCTGGCACAAGGGCGAGTCCGCCGGCAGCCTCGATGGCGTGCCGGTGACGATCAAGGACAATATCGCCACCAAGGGGGTGCCGGTGCCGCTCGGCGCCGCCAGCGTCAAGCTGACGCCCGCGGCATCGGACGCGCCGCCCGCCGCGCGGCTGCGGGAAGCGGGCGCGATCATCTTCTCGAAAACAACGATGCCCGATTACGGCATGCTGTCGTCGGGGCTCTCGTCCTTCCACCCCTTGACCCGCAATCCGTGGGATCTCACCAAGAATCCCGGCGGCTCAAGCGCGGGCGCCGGCGCGGCTGGGGCTGCCGGCTATGGTCCGCTGCATGTCGGCACCGACATCGGCGGCTCGATCCGCCTTCCCGCCAGCTGGTGCGGCCTGGTCGGCCTGAAACCGAGTTTTGGCCGTGTGCCGATCGACCCGACCTATCTCGGCCGCGTCGCAGGTCCGATGACCCGCACCGTTGAGGATGCGGCGCTGATGATGTGCGTGCTGGCGAAAGCGGACCGCCGCGACGGCATGTGCCTGCCGCCGGATTCGCTGGCCTGGAAGACGCTGGAGAAGTCGCCACGCAAGCTGCGGCTCGGGCTAATGCTTCGTCTCGAGGCCGGCGATCCCCTGCAGAAGGAGGTCCGCGAGGTCACCGTCAAGGCGGCAAAGGCCTTCGAGGCGGCCGGCGCCGTCGTCACCGAGGTCGACGGTTTCATGACGCACGAAATGCTAGGCGGCCTCGACAATTTTTGGCGTGCCCGGATGTGGGACGACCTGTTGAAGCTGCCCGAGGAGGAGCGCAGCAGGGTCCTGCCTTATATCTACCAATGGGCGGAGGCTGCGACAAAGCTTTCCGGCCTCGACGTCTTCCGCGGCTACAATGTCACGATGGCGATGCGCGCCGCGGCGGCCAAGCTGTTTGGCGAGATCGACTATCTGATCTCGCCGGTGTCGCCGGGCGTGAAATTCCCGGCCGAGTTCGCCTCGCCCGTCAACGATCCGGCCAAACCGTTCGAGCACATCTGCTACACCGTGCCGTGGAACATGGCGGAAAACCCGGCGATCTCGATCAATGCCGGCTACGACAAGGATGGCTTTCCGATCGGCGTGCAGATCGTGGGCCGCCGGTTTGACGACATCGGCGTGCTCGGCATGGCGAAAGTGTTCGAGTCCCTGCGCGGACCGCAGCGCCCCTGGCCGACCCCGCCGAAGCATTAGTCTCTCAGTGGACTTCGTTATGGCCGGTCAAAAGCGCGAAGCGCGTCTTCGCGCAGATGTCCCGGCCATCCACGTCTTGGACCTTTCTGCGAAAGCAAGACGTGGATGCCCGCGACAAGCGCGGGCATGACGACGTTGAAAGATCGGTCCATAAAAGCAACACAAAAAGAGGAAACGCCCATGGCCTACGAGACCATCCTCTATGAGGTCGCCGACAACATCCTCACGATCACGCTGAACCGGCCGGACAAGCTCAACGCCTTCAATGGCACGATGCAGGCCGAGATGATCGACGCGTTCGATCAGGCCGACCGCGACGACAGCATCCGCGCCATCATCGTGACCGGCGCGGGCCGCGCCTTCTGCGCCGGCGCCGATCTCTCCTCCGGCGCCAACACCTTTGATCGCGACGCGCGGCGCGGGCCGGTGAAGCGGCAGGCGGACGGCACCGTCGACTATTCCGATCCCAATGTGCGCGACGGCGGCGGCCAGGTCACGCTGCGCATCTTCAAATGCCTCAAGCCTGTGATCGCCGCCGTCAACGGACCGGCGGTCGGCATCGGCGTCACCATGCAGCTTGCGATGGACATCCGCATCGCGTCAGAAGCCGCCCGCTTCGGTTTCGTGTTCTCGCAGCGCGGCATCGTGCCGGAGGCGGCCTCGAGCTGGTTCCTGCCACGCATCGTCGGCATCTCGCAGGCGCTGGAATGGTGCTTTACCGGCCGCGTGTTTCCGGCGCAAGAAGCGCTCGCCGGCCGCCTCGTCAGCAAGGTGGTGCCGCCGGATGAGCTGTTGCCGACGGCGCGCGCGCTGGCGCGCGACATCGCCGACAAGACCGCGCCGGTGTCGATCGCGCTGATCCGGCAGATGATGTGGCGCATGCTGGGCGCCGACGACCCGATGGAGGCGCACAAGGTCGACAGCCGCGGCATCTACACGCGCGGGCGTTCCGAAGACGTCAAGGAAGGCGTGACGGCGTTCCTGGAGAAGCGCCCCGCGCAGTTCAGGAACCAGGTCTCGGCCGACATGCCGGACTATTTTCCGTGGTGGGATGAGCGGGCGTACAAATAACACCGGCTGTTGCACGCTTCTCGGTGGTCATCACCCGCGAAAGCGGGTGATCCAGTAGGCACCGTCGTCTCGAAAACGATGACCGCCACGGCGTAATGGATGCCCCGCCTTCGCGGGGCATGACCAGTTATTCCATCATCAGCGCGACGCGGCCGATCGCCTTGCGCTCGATGAGGAGCCGCATCGCCTTGGCATAATCTTCCAGCGGCAGGCGATGCGAGACATGGGGGCGGACCTTTCCGGCCTCAGCCCATTGCAACAGCTCGCGTAGCCGCCTCTCGCCGAGCTCGGGGTTTTTTCGTGCCGCTTCGCCGGCGCGCACCCCGAGCACGCTCGCCCCCTTGATCAGCACGAGGTTGGTGCGCGCAAGCCCGATGCCGCCGGTGAAGCCGATCACCAGCAGCCGCGCGCCCCAGGCGATGCAGCGCAGGCTGTCCTCGAACACTTTTCCGCCCACCGGATCGAACACGACATCCGCGCCGCGCCCGTCGGTGATGCGCTTGACCGCATCGCGAAATGGTTCACGCGAAGTGAGCACGACATGGTCGGCCCCGCGTGCGCTGATCACCGCGAGCTTCTCCTCGTTCGAGGCGGCCGCGATCACGGTCGCGCCGATGAGTTTTCCGATCTCGACCGCGGCAAGCCCGGCGCCGCCGCCCGCGCCATGCACCAGCAAGGTTTCGCCTGATCGAAGCTGGCCGCGATCGACGAGGGCATGATGGGCGGTGCCATGCGCGGCAAGAAAGCTGGCGCCTTCCGCGTAATCGAAGTTTTTCGGCAGCGGCGTGAGCTGGACCGGCGTGACCACGGCCTCGTCGGTATAGGCGCCGTGCCGCATGCGGACGATGACGCGATCGCCGATCGCACATCCGCTGGCTTCGGCGTCGACCTCGATCACATCGCCGGCCGCTTCCACGCCCGGCGTGAACGGCAGGTCCGGCTTGAGCTGATACTCGCCCGCCGCCATCAATATGTCCGGAAAGTTGATGCCGGCGGCGCGAATGACGACGCGCACCTGCCCTTTCCCGAGCGAAATGCGCTCGGATGTTTCGAGCCGCAGCCGTTCGGGCGGACCGAGTTCGCGGCAGACGACGGCACGCACCATCAGGCGGCACGCTCCTTCCGCCGCGCCAGCGCCTCGCGGACCAGCGGCAGGCGGTCGTTGCCAAAGTACATGTCGGACGTGTCGACAAAGATGGTTGGCGAGCCAAAACCGCCGCGTGCCATCACCTCGTCGGTGTTGGCCTTGAGCTGGTCCTTGATCGACTGCTGGGCGATGCCGGCAAAGAATTTTTGCGGATCGACGTCGACCCGCCTGCAGACCTCGGTGAGCACGGCGTCCTGCGAGATGTCCTGGTCTTCGCCCCAGTAGATCTCGAACACGCTTCGTGCAAACGGCACCATCTCCTGCCCGAGGAGGATGCAGCCGCGCATCGCCTTCACGCTGTTCACCGGGAATACGGTCGGGCGCATCTTGATCGCGAGCCCCGCGGAGCGCGCCCAATCCGCCATGTCCTTCTTCTGGTAGGCGAGCTTTGCCGGCACCGGATTGTCCCGCGTGGCGTAGACGCTGGGATTGATGGTGTTGAAGATGCCGCCGACCAGGATCGGCCGCCAGAAGATCTCTTCGCCGAACTCTTTCGCCAGCGGCTGGATGTTGTGGAAGGCGAGATAGGTCCAGGGACTGGAGCAGTCGAAGAAGAACTCGATCATGGGCGTTTCCTTTGTTGCTTCTGTTCTGGTTGTTGTTTTGCGCCTTCATTGCGAGGCGCATCGCGCCGAAGCAATCCCAGAAATCTCACCAGCGGAGAAACTCTGAATTGCTTTGCTTCGCTCGCAATGACGGGTGGAGGGATCTCATTTCCGCTCCGCCATCTCCCTGGCGCCGGCGCCGAACATGTTGCGCCGCGCCTCCTCATCAAAGGGCTCCTTGACGAATTTTCCGACCGCCAGTCCGGCCTGCAGTTTTGGCCGTGCGCGCAGCTCCGCATACCAGCGCCTGACATTCGGATAATCGTCGAGCGAAAACCCTTGCGCCTTGTGGGTCATGGTCCAGGGGAAGCAGGCGATGTCGGCGATTGTGTAGTCGTCGCCCGCGACATAGGCGCCGGTCTTGCCGAGCTGAACATCGAGCACATGATAGAGCCGCGCTGCCTCGTCGCGATAGCGCGTGATCGCGTAGGGGATTTTTTCCGGCGCGTAGAGCGCGAAATGGCCGTGCTGGCCGAGCATCGGCCCGAGGCCGCTCATCTGCCACATCACCCACTGGATCACGCGCGAGCGCAACCGCATCTCCTTTGGCAGGAAGCGCCCGGCCTTGTCGGCGAGATAGATCAGGATCGCGCCAGTCTCGAAGACCGAAAACGGCCCCCCGCCGTCATCGGGCGCATGATCGACGATCGCGGGAATCCGGTTGTTCGGGCTGATCGCAAGAAATTCCGGCTTGAACTGATCGCCGGCGCGGATGTTGACCGGAATGACGTGATACGGAAGCCCGAGCTCCTCCAGCATGATCGAGATTTTCCAGCCGTTCGGCGTCGGCGCGTAATGCAGGTCGATCATGCCAGTCCTCGGGGCCGCCGCGCCGGATGAAGGCAGGGGCGACTTTTGTTCTTCTGTACCCCGACCATAAGACATGGCAGAGAGGGGTTCAAACAGAACCTATCCGGGGAGGGTATCCATGTTGTTTCCAACCACGATCGCGGGCTCGCTGCCGAAGCCGGAATGGCTGGCCGAGCCCAACATGCTGTGGGCGCCCTGGAAGGCCAGCGGCGACGAGCTGTTGCGCGCCAAGCGCGACGCCACGCTACTGGCGGTGAAGCTGCAGGAAGACGCCGGCATCGACATCATCACCGAGGGCGAGCAGGCCCGGCAGCATTTCGTGCACGGATTTCTGGAGAAGATCGAAGGCATCGACTTCGCCCACAAGGTCGAGATGGGCATCCGGAAAGATCGCTACAAGGCGATGGTGCCGCAGGTGGTGGCGCCGCTCCGCCTGAAGGGCCGCGTCCATGCCGACGAGGCCCGCGCCGCGCGCACCCACACCACGCGCAAGTTGAAATTCACCCTGCCCGGCCCGATGACCATCATCGATACCATCGCCGACCAATATTATGGCGATCGCATCAAGATGGCGTTCGCCTTCGCCGAGCTGCTCAACGAGGAGGCCAAGGCGCTGGCCGCCGACGGCGTCGACGTCATCCAGTTCGACGAGCCCGCCTTCAACGTCTACATGGACCAGGTCCGCGACTGGGGCATCAAGGCGCTGGAGCGCGCTGCGGAGGGGCTGACCTGCACGACGGCAGTGCACATCTGCTACGGCTACGGCATCAAGGCCAACACCGACTGGAAAGAGACGCTCGGCGGCGAGTGGCGGCAATACGAAGAGACGTTTCCGACCATCAACAAGAGCGCGATCCAGCAGGTCGCGATCGAATGCCGCAACTCGCACGTGCCGCTCGATCTTCTGGCGCTGCTGCCGAACAAGGTCGTGCAGGCCGGCGTGATCGATGTCGCCAGCGACGAGGTCGAGACGGCGGAAGACGTCGTCAAGGTGATCGAGGCGGTGACAAGATTCGTGCCGAAGAGCCAGATCGTCGCGACCACCAATTGCGGCATGGCGCCGATGCGCCGCGACATCGCGGAAGCCAAGCTGATGGCGCTTGGTGCCGGCGCAAAACTGGCGCGCGAGCGGCTCGGATGAGGTGCCGGTGAGCCGCGCCGCCACCGTGTTGCGCGCCGTGCCGTTCGCCGCGATCCTGGTCGCCGCAAGCGTGGCGCATGCATCGCCCGGCGAGCGCGACAAGCTCAATGCCTGTCAGGCGCTGGTCGCGCGCACGGCGCAAGGGCGGTCGGCAAGCCCACCGTCCGACGCTGCGCCTCCTGAGATCGAGCTCGCGCGCTGCCGCCAGATCATCAGGGAGTGGACCCTGCGCGACTCCCGCATGAGCGTCGACGAGCAAGGCCGGCCGCTACGCTGAAGTGCACATGGCACTCGGGAGCTGCGCTCCCTCACCACGCAGAGCTGCATTCCTTCCCCGCTTGCGGGGGAGGGCGAGGGTGGGGGCAGCCGCACGAGCGGTGCTCGTGAGGCCCCTCTCCAGCTCTCCCCCGCAAGCACAGGGCTATCGCATTTGGTTCGGAAGTACGGCGGTGCGGAGAGATGGGAGCTCTGTTGCCCATCCCTCGATACGCATCGCTGAAGCGATGCTCCTCGGGATGAGGCAGTATTCTGGGCCGTAGACCCTCATGGTGAGGAGCCGCGCTCTTGCGCGGCGTCTCGAACCATGAGGCCCGGGGGTAATGATCTCGCGTGACTGGCCATATGCGATTCCCCGCCCGCAAGCGGGGGGAGGGCGCACCGAGTTCGCGGCGCGGACGTTGCCTCGTTTAGCCGCAAGCAGTGCTACTGCCCGGCGGTCGGATGCAGCGCCGGGCGGTAGCCGGCGCTGAGCGCCCGCACAGTCGACGGCGGCGTCAGCAGCATCACGGCCTCGCCCGCGAGCTCCGCGGCGCCATAGCCGGCGGGCGACCAGCGAAATGCCCTGCCCCCCGTGATCAGAAAGCTCTCCGCATCCTGCTGCACCATTGCGCCGTCCGGCAGTTCGCGAAGCGGCGCGGGCAGCGGATGCAGCCGCTTCGTGCCATGCTCCAATCGCTCACGATGCAGCACACGGTCGATGTCGCCTGCGCGAACGGACATCACGCGATTGCCCTCTTGCCACGCCGCGCGAAAGCGGTTGGCATCGTCGCGCCGGCAGAAGAAGCAGGGGCGGTGGCCCGCGGCGAGCGCGGTGGCCTCGTCGAGAAAGAACAGCTCGGTCCAGCTCCGCCTCGCCATCACGTCGCGGCGGCGGCCGCGAAATTCCAGCACGCAGGTCAGCCACATCGGCGTCGACCAGCGCTTTCGCAGCAGGGTTTTGGTCGCGGGATCATGGATGATGCCGCGATTGCCGACGAACAGGCCGCGATGCGGCGTCGCGATGATGTCGCCCGTGGGCGTGACGCGGTTCTGCAAGACCATCTTGAGTGCTCAGCGAGTGCTACACGCGTCATTGCGAGCCACCCGGTCCGCGCAAAGCGCGGCCGGATGACGGGCTCCGCGAAGCCATCCAGAGTACCTCCGCGGTCAGAGTCTGGATTGCTTCGGCACGCGCCTCGCAATGACTTCTACGCCGCGCCGTCGCGAATCGGCGGCTGGAACGACAGCGCGGTATCCCAGGGAAAGAAGATCCAGGTATCCTGCGACACCTCGGTGATGAAAGTGTCGACCAGCGGCCGGCCCTTCGGCTTGGCGTAGACGGTGGCGAAATGTGCATCCGGCAGCATCTCGCGAACCATGCGTCCGGTCTTGCCGGTGTCGACGAGGTCGTCGACGATCAGGAGCCCCTTGCCGGTGCCCTCGCCGAGCCTCGCCACCTCGGCCGAGACGCCTTTCAGGACGTTCAGCTCGCCCTGCTTGGTGTGGTCGTAGCTCGCGACGCAGACCGTATCGATGATGCGAATGCCGAGTTCGCGGGCGACGATCGCCGCCGGCACCAGGCCGCCGCGGGTGATTGCAATGACGGCATGGAACGGGCCGGCCTCGTTCAGCCGCCAGGTCAGCGCGCGGCAATCCCGGTGGAACTGGTCCCAGGACACCGGAAACGCCCTGCCCGCCTTGTCCTGCGGGCTTAGTTCTGTGTTTCTTTCAATCATTCAATATCCAATCTTTTGGCTAGCTGCGCGTGATGTTCAGTCCCGCCAGCATCTCCTTCACCGCGTTCATCGCCGCATCGAGCTTGTCGGGGTCGCGCGAACGCACCACGAGATTGGTGTTCGGTTTCTGATTCTCGTCAAGGAACGGATAGCTGCCGATGATGGTGTCGGGGTGGGCGGCCGCGATCTCCCGCAGGGGGCCGCCGATGTCGCCCTCCCGTGCATTGGCGCGAACCGAATCGGACAGCATCTTGACGCCCGACTTCAGCTTCGGCGCCACGATATCCATCATCGCCTGCATGATCGAGGGCACGCCGGCCATCACGATCACGTTGCCGATCTTGAAGCCCGGCGCCATGATGGTCGCGCTCTGGATCAGTTCGGCGCCATCGGGAATCCTGGCCATGCGCAGCCGCGCCTCGTTCAGTTCGCCGGGATTCTTGAAGCGCTCCTTGAAGCGGGCCACCACCTCGGGATGGTGATCGATCGAGACCCCGAAGGCCCTGGCCACGGCATCGGCGGTGATGTCGTCATGGGTCGGCCCGATGCCGCCGGTGGTAAAGACGTAGGTATAGCGGCCGCGCAGCGCGTCGAGCGCCGCGATGATATCGCCCTCGTCATCGGCCACCACCCGGACCTCCCTGAGATCGATCCCGATATTGGTCAGGTATTCGGCGATGAAGCCGATATTCTTGTCCTTGGTCCGGCCGGACAGGATCTCGTCTCCGATGACCAAAATCCCCGCGGTGACGATCTCGCTCATGCTCTCTCCCAGTTCTTCTCACCATTGTCGCCGAGGCCGCATCCCAAAGTCACGGCCCTTTGCCGCCAAAATGAGCGGCCTGGCGCCATTTTTTCGGGCAGCGATCCCCCGATTCCCCCGGCAAGCGCCGTTGTCCAATGCATATCGCGCTGGCCCGGCCCTTGCTACCATCCCAGGAAGTCATGCAGTGTGTAGCATGGCTGCAAAGACCGGGGATGCATGGCCCTTGCTTTCGACGAAATGAACGGCCTCGGCGGTGACCTCCGCCCGGCCTACCAGGAGCTGTCCCGCTGGCTCGAGGAGACGCCGCCGGATGCCCTGGAATATCGCCGCCACGAGGCAGAGCTGCTGTTCCGCCGGATCGGCATCACCTTCGCCGTTTATGGCGAGTCCGAGGCCCAGGAGCGGCTGATCCCCTTCGACGTCATCCCCCGCATCCTGTCGACCCGGGAATGGGCGATCCTGGAAAAGGGCCTGCGGCAGCGCGTTCGCGCGCTCAACATGTTCCTGCGCGACATCTATCACGGCCGCGACATTCTCCGCGCCGAGATCGTCCCGGACGATCTGATCTTCCAGAACCCGGTGTTCCGGCCCGAGATGAACGGCCAGGACGTCCCGCACGACGTCTATATCCATATCGCCGGCATCGACATCGTCCGCGTCGATGCCGAAAACTTCATCGTGCTGGAGGACAATGCGCGCACGCCGTCGGGCGTGTCCTACATGCTGGAAAACCGCGAGATCATGATGCGGCTGTTTCCGGACCTGTTCGCCCGGCACCGCGTCGCGCCGGTCGAACGCTATCCGGACGAACTGTTGTCCGCGCTGCGCTCGGTGGCGCCGCATGCCGCCTCGTCCGAGCCGACGGTCGCGCTGATGACGCCCGGCGTCTACAACTCGGCCTATTATGAACACTCCTTCCTCGCCGACAAGCTCGGCATCGAGCTGGTCGAGGGGCGCGACCTCATCGTCAAGAACGACGAGGTGTTCATGCGCACCACCGAAGGTCTGAAGCGAGTCGACGTAATCTATCGCCGGGTCGACGACGATTTCCTCGACCCCCTGACCTTCCGCCCGGACTCGGCG
>Ga0207699_10000345_pt1 | contig 24666 bp, 26 predicted proteins | sample LARL51metaG_FD_184344 | JGI IMG/M metagenome (GOLD analysis project Ga0207699, IMG submission 184344) | Corn, switchgrass and miscanthus rhizosphere microbial communities from Kellogg Biological Station, Michigan, USA - LAR L5-1 metaG... | ecosystem: Host-associated > Plants > Roots >...
CCCGGCGAGATTCTGGTCCGGATTCCCGGCCAAAGTGCGCCGGCCATCGGGGCGCGGATCAGGGCGGTGGCCACGCGTGACAAATTGCATGTTTTCAGCGCCGACGGCCGGCACCGGATCACGCTTTAGGCGGATGCGGCCTGCAAGCCGCTTTGCACAGGGTTTGCATGGGGTTAGCGCAAGGGTGCTTGAAGCGTTGCGGTCTCGTGCCCATATTGCTTCGCAAGGGGTGCCGTCAGGGCCCTGAAACAACAAAGTCGCTTCGAGAGGACTTTGGAAACTATGTCTCGTGTTCCCACGTTATCCAGTCCGTTCCTTCTGGGGTTTGACGAGATCGAGCGTGTGCTCGATCGGGTCGTCAAAGGCGCCGACGGTTATCCTCCCTACAACATAGAGAGGTGCGACCGCGCGGACGGCCAGCCCGAACGGCTGCGGATCACGCTGGCGGTGGCGGGTTTCACCCGCGACCAACTCGATGTCACCATTGAGGAAAATCAGCTTGTGATCCGGGGTCGTCAGCAGGACGACAAGGCTCGGCAATACATCCATCGCGGCATCGCCGCGCGCCACTTCCAGCGCACCTTCGTGCTGGCGGAGGGGATGCAGGTGCTTGGCGCGGATCTGAAGAACGGGCTGTTGTCGATCGATCTTGCCCGGCCTGAACCGGAGAGGGTCGTTAAGACAATCGCTATCAATGAGCACGAATAATGCACAGAGGAGCGGACTCGACCGCTTAGGTATCGCAGAGGAGTCGAGACCATGACTGAAGGTAATGTTGTGTTGGAGCCCCGTGCCTCCCTGGAGTCGCTGGCGACCCTGGGTGAGGGGCACATCGCCTATGTGAAGCAGATCCGCTCCGAGGACGTCCCGGGCCTGTTTCCCCAGGCTCCGAAGATCGCGCCGGGCCTAAAGCTGTTCGCGCTACATGCCGCGGACGGCACGCCGATCCTGCTCACCGACAGCCGCGAGGCCGCGGTGGCCAATGCCTGGAGCCACGAATTGCAGGCCGTGAGCGTACACTGATTTCGTTCTCGCTGCGGCGCGCGTCGCCGCGCACTGGATTTCAGATATGCGGGTTTGTCCCCGAGAGGCGGACAGCCCGCATATTTTTTGACCCGTGCACATGACCGATTCGATCGTGCAAACCATCACCGCGGAGGATGTCGCGCAGGCAACGCCGCTTGCCGCTGCGATCCTGGCGCTCAACAACAGCCACGCGCAAGAACTGTCCTGGCTGGACCCCGCGCGGCTCGAGCAGCTAGTTGCACAATCGTTTCTCGCGCGTCGCATCGGGTGTCTCGATGCCTTTTCTCGCGCTCGATCAGGACGCATCCTACGACAACCCCCAATTTCCTGTGGTTCCGCGACCACTATCGGCGCTTCGTCTATATCGACCGGATCGTCGTCGCGGCTTGGGCGCGCGGACTGGGGTTTGCGCGGCTGCTCTACGGCGGCCTGTTCGATGAAGCTCATCGCCGCGGCCATGCGCAAGTCGCCTGCGAGGTCAATCTCACCCCGCCCAATCCGGCGTCGGATGCCTTCCATGCCGCGCTCGGATTTGTCGAGGTCGGGCGCGCGAGCATTCACGACGGCAGCAAGACCGTCCGCTATCTGCAGCGGACGCTCGAGGTCACGGACGCTCGGTGATGTGGCTTCAGGCCGCGCTCGCGGGCGGCAGGGCCAGCACGGAATAGATCGCCTGCGCATCGCGCGAGGCGCGCAGCTTCTTGGCGACATCCTGATCGCGGAGCAGCCGCGCGATGCGGGCCAGCGCCTTCAGGTGATCGGCGCCCGCCCCTTCCGGCGCCAACAGCAGGAAGATCAGATCGACCGGCTGGCCATCCATAGCCTCGAAATCGATCGGGCGCTCGAGCCGGGCGAACAGGCCGAACAGCTTTTCCAGTTTCGGCAGCTTGCCATGCGGAATGGCAACGCCGTATCCAACCGCGGTCGTTCCAAGCTTCTCGCGCTGCAGCAAGACCTCGAAAATGGAACGCTCATTCTGTCCGCTCAGCTCGGCCGCACGCGCGGCGAGTTCCTGAAGCGCCTGCTTCTTGTTGTTGACCTTCAATGCAGGGAGAATCGCCTCGGGTGCGACCAGATCGGTAATCAGCATAGGGCTTTCCGAGGTGAAAATTGAACCGTCAGGTTGCGAAATAGGCCTTCAGCGGCCGTGGTCAAGGAACTGAGGCGGGATGCGAGCGGTCAGCCCGGGGCCAGAGTCGGGGGGCTTCTACTCCAACCCGGCGGCGGTGCCAACACCTCTTCAGAGCTTGCGACAACCTATCCTTAAGATGGTCGAGGCGGCCGCCAATGGCTCCCGTAGAGGACCGGAACGGTGGATTTCAGCTCCGAACACCCGGCCGATCAGGCCTTGACCAGGGGCGGATCGATCCAGCCGATATTGCCGTCCGCACGGCGGTAGATGATGTTGACCCGGCCGCTGACGCCGTGCTGGAACACGAGGCAGGGCGCACCCGACAGGTCGAGTTCCATGACCGCCTCGCTGACCGAGAGCCGTTTCAGCGACGTGGTCGCTTCCGCGATGATGACGGGATTGTAGCCCGTGACTTCCTCATCGCCTTCGGCCGGCGGTTCGATCACGTAGCTTGGCGCGTCCAGCGCCGGCGCGACGATTTCGGCCATCGCGGCGGAGGCTGCATAGGCCTTGCGCGCGGAGCGATCCTTGAGCCGGCTCTTGTAGCGGCGCAGCCGCTTCTCGATCATCAACAACGCCTGGTCGGCGCTGGCATAAGCATCTGCGGCGATCGAATCCGCCTCGAGCGTGATTCCCGAATCCAGATGCAGCGCGCAGTCGGTGCGGAAGCCGAAGCCGTCCTTGCTGAGCGTGATGTGGCCGGAATAATTGCCGTCGAAATATTTTCGCAAGACTTCGTCGGTGCGCTCGCTGACGCGCCCGCGCAGAGCCTCGCCGACGCTGATGCTTTTTCCGGAAACGCGCAGGGTCATTGTGAAGCCTCGATTGGGATCAAGCTCGCGAGATCGGCCGCAGCCCTGGCCAAAGATTTGCTGCAATCCGACAGATTTTTCGAACTGTCACATTAGCGCAAATCCGGTCTCGATTGAAACGGAACCGGCGTGCTAGGGCGTTGTTTTGACGCGATTTCTTCACGCGAACGATTTGCCGCACACACGCGGCCACACGCAAGACGGGCTCACGCCGGCTCGGTATCCCGGGACCGCGGCACATGGCCCAGCGCTCCCTGTTTCTCGCGCCGCCGCTGCACCGAAGAGGGAATTCGCATCGCCTCGCGATACTTGGCAACGGTCCGCCGCGCAATATCGATGCCGGCTTCGCGCAACCGCTCGACAATGGTGTCGTCGGACAGGATCGCCGCGGGATCTTCGGCATCGATCAGCCGCCTGATGTGGTGACGGACCGCCTCCGCCGAATGTGCTTCGCCGCCATCGGCGGACGCAATCGAGGCGGTGAAGAAATATTTCAGTTCGAAGGTGCCGCGATTGGTCGCCATGTATTTGTTGGCAGTCACGCGCGACACCGTCGATTCGTGCATCTGGATGGCGTCCGCCACGGCCTTCAGATTGAGCGGACGCAGATGCGCGACGCCGTGGGTGAAGAAGCCATCCTGCTGGCGCACGATCTCGGTTGCGACCTTCAAAATGGTGCGGGCGCGCTGGTCGAGCGCGCGCACCAGCCAGGTCGCGTTCTGCAGGCAATCGGAGAAGTAGGATTTCTCCTCGTTCTTGCGCACCGTCTTCGACAGCTGGGAATAATAGACCTGATTGACGAGCACGCGCGGCAGCGTGTCGCTGTTGAGCTCGACCTGCCAGCCGCCATCCTGACGCGGCCGCACATAGACGTCGGGCACCACGGTCATCGTCCGCGTCGTGCCGAAGCGCAGGCCGGGTTTTGGATCGAGCCTGCGGATCTCAGCGATCATGTCGGCGAGATCCTCTTCATCGACCCCGCAGAGCTTGCGCAGGCCGGCGAAATCCCGTTTGGCGAGGAGATCGAGATGCGCGACGAACGCCTGCATGGCGGGATCGTAGCGATCGAGCTCGCGCAGCTGGATCGCCAGGCATTCGGAGAGATTTCTGGCGCAAATGCCCGGCGGATCGAATCTCTGCAGCACGGCAAGGACGGCTTCGATATCCGCGGATGTCGCGCCAAGCCGCTCGGCAGCCTGCCCCAGATCCGGCGGCAGGTAGCCGGCGTCATCGACGAGATCGATCAAATACTGGCCGATCATGCGCTGGGCGGGGGCGGCGAAGGCAACCGCGAGCTGCTGGGCCAGATGGTCGGCCAGCGTCGCTTCGGCGGCGACGAAGGCCTCGAGATTGTAGTCCTCGTCGCTCGACGCACCTCCGCCCCACTCGGTGTAGGTCGTCGGTGCCGCGTCCTGGGCATTTCGCGCCGCAGTCTCGGCGGGTTCCTCGGAAAAGACGTTGTCGAGCCCGGTGTCGAGCGTCTGCTCGATCTCGGTGCGGCTGCCGAGGTCCCGGCTCATCCAGTCGTCCTGGGCCACCTGGAAGCCGTCCTCGGCGTTTCCCGAGGCTTCGCCGTAATCCGCCCCGCCAGCCTCGGCAAGCTCGCCGCTGTTTTCCGAAAATTCAGCGCTTTCAGGGGCTTGCTCACCGGCCACGGGCGACTCATGGGAGTCGCTGGCGCGATCCAGCAGTGGATTGCGCTCCAGCTCCTCTTCGACAAAGGCCGACAGATCGAGATTGGACAGCTGCAGCAGCTTGATCGCCTGCATCAGCTGCGGCGTCATCACCAGCGACTGGGTCTGCCGAAATTCTAATCTCTGCGTCAGCGCCATGGAGGCAAGAACGATCCGTTAAAACTGGTCCGATTCTTGCTTATCTTAGTCTTGTCGCGATGTACATGACTTGACGGATAGGAAAATCTGGCTAAGGCGCGATCGCGCCAAGGGTGGTTACCACGGGATTGCGACCAAATCCGATTCAAACCCCGAATGATTAAAGACGGAATTCCTCGCCAAGATAGAGCCTGCGCACATCCGGATCGTTAACGATGTCGTCGGGGCTGCCTTCGGTCAGGATCTGGCCGGCATAGACGATATAGGCGCGATCGGTCAGGCCGAGCGTCTCGCGCACATTGTGGTCGGTAATCAGCACGCCGATGCCGCGGTTGGTCAAATGCCGCACGAGATCCTGGATGTCGCCGACCGCGATCGGATCGATGCCGGCGAAGGGTTCGTCGAGCAGCATGTAGTTCGGCCGTGTCGCCAGGGCGCGCGCGATCTCGCAGCGGCGCCGCTCGCCGCCGGACAGCGCAATCGACGGCGTCTTTCGCAGCCGCGTGATGTTGAATTCGTCGAGCAGCTCATCGAGCTTGATCTCGCGCTTCTTCCTGGAGGGCTCGACGACTTCGAGCACCGCACGGATGTTCTGTTCGACCGTCAGGCCGCGAAAGATCGAGGCCTCCTGCGGCAAATAGCCGATGCCGAGCCGGGCGCGCTGATACATCGGCAGCTGGGTGACGTCGTGGCCGTCGAGTTCGATGGCGCCGCGATCGGCCTTGATCAGGCCGGTGATCATGTAGAACACGGTGGTCTTGCCGGCGCCGTTCGGGCCCAGCAGGCCGACGGCCTCGCCGCGCCGGACATAGATGGAAACCCCGCGTACGACCTGGCGGGTGCCAAAGCTTTTTTCCACGCTATGCACAGCCAGAAACCCGGGCCGCTGCAGGAGCTGGGGGGCAGCGGCCCCGTTGCTCGTCTTGGCGGGCCGCGCCGCAGCCTTGGGTCTTTGCCGCGGCTTTTCCTGTTGCGGTTGCCGAACATTTTGAGCCGGCTCCGGCGGCCGGGTTGCATCGTATCCAGCCACGGGAGCCTCGCGCGCAATCGGCGGGGCGTCACGCACCGTGCCCGACAGCAGCTCTTCCAGCGACTCCTCCATGTCGGTGATGTCGGCGGCGGTGCGGGGGCGGCCAAAACCCTGCTTGCCGCGCTTGGCGGGGCGGCGGCGGAACAGGCCGAGGAAATCCATCATCTCCGCTCGCCCTTTCACGGCGACCCCGCTGCCCAAATCGGCGGATTTAATCCTGCGCTCAGCATGATCGAACGGATGTCCCCCGCGAAGCGGAGCATCCGCCACACCGGATAGGTTAGATACAGGCTGCTGTCGCCGGCTTCAACCATAGCGGGCTGGCTCAGCATACAAGCGATTGATGCTATTTGGGTTTATTCGAACTGGCCGGTGCCGGCGAGGTTGGCGACGGACTAGGTCCGGGAAGCCCCGGTCCGCCCTGCCCCGACGAGATGAACAACCCCTGCACCCTGCCCGAATCGGATTCGACGCGCGACACGCCGGTGGTCATGTCGACCAGCAGCCGATCGCCGCGCAGCACGTTTCCGCCCTGGGTCAGCACGACGCCACCGAGCATCGTGATCAGGTTGGTCTTGGTGTCGAACACGGCCTTTTCTCCGGTCACGACCTGGTCCTTCTGGGTCACCTTGACGTCGCCTCGCGCCTCCAGCCGCTTGATCGACGAGGCCCCGCCGGGTCCCGGCGTGGACGACTGCATCGGAGGCGCCGCTTTCGCCGCCGCCTTGGGAGCAGCCGGCTGCCCCGAGGCCTGACCCGACTGGCCTTCATAAAACACCACCAGCGTCTTCGACGTCATGGTGGTGTCGCCCTGGATCACCTTCACGTTGCCGGCGAACGTCGCCTCCTTCTGCTTGTCGCGCATCTCGAGCGAGACAGCTTCGATCGAAATCGGCTGGTCGCGATTCTGCGAAAAACCCTGCATCGCGTTGGGCACGCCCTGCATCGTGCTCTGGGCCGCGGCATGGCTGACTGCAAGCCAGGCGAGGGCCGAAACGACCGCGCCGGCACAAGCCGCAACACGCCTGGTCAAGGAGAAAAACATCGCCGCTGGCCTCATTACTTCGGATTGCCGGACTTTCCGGAGCCCGCGCGGGGCCGGGCCGGCGGCGCCGCGTCCGCGGTCCTGGCCGCGTCGCCGTCTGCCGGGGTGTTGGTCGCGTCCAGGTGATCCAGATGCATCACGACATTGCCCTCGAATCGGACCACCTCGCCGCCGCCGGTGATCCGGAGCCGGTCGGACGACAATGTTCCGTTGGTCAACTTGACGTCGACATGTTCGTCGGAGGTGACCGTACCCTTGCCCATGTCGACGAATGCCTGGCTGAGGCGCGCCTCATAGCCGGTCGACGTCTGCAGGAAGATGTCCTTGTGCAGGTCGAGGGTCTGCTGCTTGTTGTCCAGCATGCCGGTCCTGGCATCCAGGGTCAGGGTCGACTGATCCTCCATGAGGATTTTGGCCCTGAGCGTCCTCAGCTCGACATGGTCGGGATCGGTCACATCCTGGATCGCGCTCTTGGCCCAGAGTTCGTAGGGCCGCTGGTCGGTCGTGAAGCCCGACAGGTGCGGTGATTCCATGGTCACCTTGGTACCGGACACGGCGACACCATCCCAATTGGCCGGCAGCTTCTGCATCACAATGCGGTAGGGATTGAAGACCGAGATCCCGATGATCAGGGCCATTGCGAGCCCGACGGCAGCCGGAACCCCGATCCGCAGCACGCGGACCATCCGGCTGTGGCGCGCGGCGATGGCAAAGCGCGTCTCCATGGCCGCTTCATAGGCTGGGTTCTGCACCGAGGTCACAGTTGCTCCGCCGCGCGAGCCCCGCGCGAATTCCGCCAATGCACGCTCCACGTCCTGCCCTGAAGGCAGCCGCGGTCGCTCAAGAAGGTCTAGTGCCTGTCGACCATCGGGCACACGACCGGATGCAAGACCAATGCCTCCCTTGGCCGGTCCACGCTGTGCCATCTTATCGGGCCTCGCCGCATTATGCAGCCCCCGAACTGGCTTAACGACTTTGACCGAAACGGGGCATTGGCCGCGGTCCCGGTCACGAATGCGCGAAGATGTCCTCCGCCTCGAACCCCTCGAGATCGAGCCGTGCCCGGGTCGGCAGGAAGTCAAAGCAGGCTTGCGCGACCGCGGAGCGGCCTTCCCGGGCCAGCATGGCGTCGAGGCGCACCCGCAGGGCGTGCAGATGCAGGACATCGGAGGCCGCATAGGCTAGCTGCGCCTCGCTGAGGCCCGCCGCCCCCCAGTCGCTGGACTGCTGCTGCTTCGACATGTCGACGTTGAGGATTTCCCGCACCAGGTCTTTCAGGCCGTGCCGATCGGTATAGGTGCGCGACAGGCGCGAGGCGATCTTGGTGCAATAGACCGGTTGCGGCATTACGCCAAAGGCGTGGAAAAGCACCGCGACGTCGAAGCGGGCGAAATGGAAGATTTTTGTGATGTTCGGATCGCCGAGCAGCGCCTTCAGGTTCGGTGCATCCGTATGCCCCTTGGGGATCTGCACCACGTCGGCGCTGCCATCGCCGCTCGACAGCTGGACGACACAGAGCCGGTCGCGATGCGGATTGAGCCCCATGGTCTCGGTGTCGATGGCCACCGAGCCGGAGTAGCGGGAAAGGTCGGGCAGGTCGCCGCGATGCAGGCGTACGGTCATGGCGTCGAAAACCTCGTCGAATCAGCAGAGCGCCCAAGCTACAGCGGGCGCGTCAGCAGGCGAACGGTGGCGGGGAGGGCATCCAGTGAAAAATGGTGCCCAGGAAAGGACTCGAACCTTCACGGCTGTAAGGCCACTGGCACCTGAAGCCAGCGCGTCTACCAATTCCGCCACCTGGGCATGGGTGCGGTTACTACGGATCAGCGACGCGCTTGTCAAATTGGCGATGTGCGGACCAATTGGGCTATACAGCCGGAAGCCGATCGCGTATCGCGACTCCGGGCGATCGATCCCTTAATTCACCGGCAGGAATGACCCATGGCATCGAATCAGGACACCCTCGTCACGGTTTTCGGCGGATCGGGTTTTCTGGGACGGCACGTGGTCCGCGCGCTGGCCAAGCGCGACTACCGCATCCGGGTGGCGGTCCGGCGGCCCGAACTGGCCGGCCACCTGCAGCCGCTCGGCCGGGTCGGCCAGATTCACGCCGTGCAGGCGAACGTGCGTTACCCTGCCTCCGTCGAGGCGGCGATGCGTGATTCGCACCTCGTCATCAATCTCGTGGGAATCCTGACGGAGAGCGGCGAACAGACCTTTCAGGCCGTGCAGGGGGGCGGGGCCGGAACGGTGGCGAAGGCCGCGCGCACCGCCGGTGCCAATCTGGTGCATGTCTCGGCGATCGGCGCCGACGCGCAATCCGCTTCGCACTACGCGCGCGCCAAGGCCGCCGGCGAACAGGCCGTTCTGGCGGCGACACCGGACGCCACGATCATGCGTCCCTCCGTGGTGTTCGGTCCGGAGGACCAGTTCACAAACCGTTTTGCTGCGCTGGCGCGGATGGCGCCGGCACTGCCCCTGATCGGCGGCGGCGTCACGCGGCTGCAGCCGGTCTATGTCGGCGATGTCGCGACCGCGGTCGCCGATGCTGCCGATGGCAAGACCAAGCCGGGCGGCATCTACGAGCTCGGCGGCGCCGAAGTGCTGACCGTGCGCGAGATCATGGAGATCATCCTTGGGATCATCGAGCGCAAGCGGATGTTGCTGTCGCTGCCGTTCGCCCTCGCCAAGCTCCAGGCCGCGTTCCTGCAATTTGCGCCGGGCGCGCTAAAACTGACGCCGGACCAGGTCGAACTGCTGCGCGTCGACAACGTCGTCTCCGACGCCGCGAAGTCCGCCGGACTGACCCTGCAGGGCCTCGGCATCACGCCCGATTCGCTGGAGGCGATCGCCCCGCAATATCTCTGGCGCTTCCGTGCCGCCGGACAGTTTCAGCGGAAGAACGCGTAAGTCGAAGGCACTGCGAACCGAGCGGGGTAGGGTGGGCAAAGACGCTCTTGCGCCGTGCCACCATGCTTCAGCGAGCGATGGTGGGCACGCGGAGCCTGTCATCAGGCAGCGCTTTGCGCGAACCCGTTGGCTTTGCCCACCCTGCAGACCCTCAGTTAATCGCAGCCTTTCAGAATCCGAGCGCCAGCGCGACCAGCCCGAGCGTGCCGACGATGACGCGCCACCAGGCGAACAGCTGAAAACCGTGGCGGGTGACATAGCCGAGGAACGTCTTCACGACGATCATCGCGGTGATGAAGGATACGACGAAACCGATCGCGACGAGGCCGAGGTGATCGGTCGTCAGATCCGCACGGCTCTTGTAGAAATCATAGGCGAACGCGCCGACCATGGTCGGGATGGCGAGGAAGAAGGAGAACTCCGCGGCGGCGCGCTTGTCGGCGCCGAGCAGCATCGCCGCGACGATGCTGGCGCCGGAACGCGACACGCCCGGGATCATCGCCAGGCACTGTGCCACGCCGATCCAGAGATACATCAGCAGCGGAAATTTCGTCGCATCATGCTCATGCGGCTTGTGATCGATCTGGTCGACCCACATCAGGACCGCGCCGCCGACGATCAGCGAGAAGCAGACGACCCAGGGATTGAACAGGATCTCCTTGATGTATTTGCCGGCGATCAGCCCGATGATCACGGCCGGCAGAAAGGCCACCAGCACGCCGATCACGAAGCGCCGGTCCTCGTCGTTGGAAAACATGCCGAGCGCGATCTTCCACAATTTCTGAAAATACAGCGCGACGATCGCCAGGATCGCGCCGAGCTGGATCAGGACGTCAAAGGTCTTCCAGAAACTGTCCTCGCCAAGGCCGAAGAATCGCCCTGCCAATAGCAGATGACCGGTCGAGGAAACGGGCAGGAATTCGGTAACGCCCTCGACGACGCCGAGAATTACGGCCCGCAACGCATCTGATATCATGATCCAATCCGTACTGAATCGGTTTCCGCCAAAAGGGCGCGCTCTTCTCGCGCATTCGGACCCCTGCCGCAATCTTTAAAAAACGCCAAATATCGGTTGCCTCACCGGCGGGTGGCACTAGTGTCGCGAATCTTACCGTGGCGTCCCGAACTACCGTCGCGTTTCTCAATCCCACACCGGCCGCGAAACCGATCAAGACCGCATGTATACGCTGTTCCACCACCCGTTCTGCCCGCATTCGCGGTTCGTCCGCCTCCTGATCGGCGAATACGGGCTCGACCTGCGGCTGGTGGAGGAACGGGTGTGGGAACGCCGCGAAGCGTTTCTGACGCTTAATCCGGCCGGCACGACGCCGGTGCTGTTCGCCGAAGGCCAGTTTGCCATTCCGGGCGCGGCGATCATTGCCGAATATGTCGACGAGGTTCACGGCGCCGAGATGGGCGACCGCAGGCTGTTGCCGACCACGATGGCCGAGCGCATCGAGGTGCGTCGGCTGATGGCCTGGTTCAACGAAAAATTCTTCGAGGAGGCCTCCGGTCTGCTGGTCACCGAGCGGATCTACAAGCGCTTCATGGCCGAGGAGAATGGCGGCGGCGCGCCGGCAGCGGAGGTGATCCGCGCGGCCAAGACCAATGTGCGCTATCATCTCAACTATATCGGCTGGCTGGCGCAGCGGCGGAACTATCTCGCCGGCGAGCGCCTGACCTATGCGGATCTCGCCGCCGCAGCGCATCTTTCGGCGATCGATTATCTGGGCGACGTGCCATGGGTCGAGGACGAGGCAGCAAAGAACTGGTACGCGCGGGTGAAGTCGCGTCCGTCGTTCCGTCCGCTGCTGAGCGAATGGCTGGCGGGCGTGCCGGCCTCGCGGACCTACGTGGATCTCGACTTCTGAACATGCCCGCCGCGGCGGATGCCACCGGCCTGAAGGCCACACTGTTCGAAAAGTCGCGTGCACTGGGATTCGATTGCATCGGCGTGACCGCGCCGGACCGCATCGCGCGGGCGCGGCAGCACCTCCTCGAATTTGTCGGCAGCGGCGCCTATGGCGACATGGAATGGCTGGCCGCCAATCCCGAACGCCGCGCCGACCCGCGCGCGCTGTGGCCGGATGTCCGCTCAGTGATCATGCTGGGCGTCAATTACGGCCCCGACCAGGATCCGCTTGCCCTGCTGCAGGAACGCACGCGCGGCGCGATCTCGGTCTACGCCCGAGGCGATGACTACCACGACGTGATCAAGAAGAATCTGAAGGTGTTGGCGCGCTGGCTGGTCGCTGCGGCATCCTGCGACGTGAAGGTGTTCGTCGACACTGCCGCGGTGCTCGAAAAGCCGCTTGCGCAAGCCGCGGGCCTCGGCTGGCAGGGCAAGCACACCAATCTGGTGTCGCGTCAGTTTGGCTCGTGGCTGTTTCTGGGCGCGATCTTCACGACGCTGGAGTTGCCGTTCGATACCGCGGAAGTCGACCACTGCGGGACATGCCGCGCCTGCCTCGACATCTGTCCGACCGCGGCCTTCCCTGTGCCATACAAGCTCGATGCGCGCCGCTGCATCTCCTATCTGACCATCGAGCACAAGGGACCGATCCCCGGAGAATTCCGCAAGGCCATCGGCAATCGCATCTACGGCTGCGACGATTGCCTTGCGGTTTGCCCATGGAACAAGTTCGCGCAGGCCGGACGCGAAGCGAAACTCGCCGCCCGCGACGCGTTGCGTGCACCGGGATTGGCAGATCTCGCACGGCTGGATGACGCCGCGTTCCGCAGTTATTTTTCGAAATCGCCGGTCAAGCGCATCGGCCGCGACCGTTTTGTCCGCAATACGCTGATCGCGATCGGCAATTCCGCCGACGCTGAGCTTGCAGCCAGCGCGAGGCCGCTGCTTGATGATACCAGCCCGCTGGTGCGGGGCGCGGCGGTGTGGGCGCTGTCGCAAGTGCTGGCGCCGGATGCATTCAAAGCCATCGCGGCGCGAGCCTTTCCGGCGGAGACGGACGATGGCGTGCGTGCGGAGTGGACGGCCGCATTGGAGGGTTGCTCCACGCCTGCTTGATTTTGCGGCGTGATCCGGCCGAAGGTCGCGCGCCATGAAAAATCAGCCCTTCTTCACACGCGACGGCGCTGCCTTCGTTCCGACCGAGGTCGCCAACGGCCCCTGGGATCCGCAGTCGCTGCACGGCCGCGTCATCATCGGTCTGCTCGCGTTCGAGATCGAGCAGCGTCACGGCGCCGCGGATTTCGTCCCGGCGCGGCTGACCGTCGACATGTTTCGTTTGCCAAAACTCGTACCGATCGAGATCAAGACGAAGCTCGTGCGCGACGGGCTGCGCATCAGGGTGGTCGAGGCCGAATTCTTCTCCGGCGGCGTCTGCATGGCGCGCGCCTCCTGCCAGCTGCTGCGCAAGACGGAGAATCCCGCAGGCCATGTCTGGTCGCCGCCGAACTGGGATGTGCCGCGGCCCGCCGATATCGCCAAACCCACCGACGTCAGGCTCGGCATGCACGGCAAATGGACAACGCGTCCGATCGTCGGCGCCATGGGCGCGCTGGGCCCGCGCCGGCTATGGATGAGCGAGGTGCGCGAGCTCGTTGCCGGCACGCCGGTGTCGCCCTTCGTGCGCGTCGCGGTCGCGGCTGATTTCGCGAGCCCGTTCGCCAATGCCGGCGACCAGGGCCTCGGCTTCATCAACAGCGACGTGACGCTCTACCTTTACCGGCTGCCGGTGACGGAGTGGGTCGGCTTCGAGGTGGTCAACCATCATTCGCGCGACGGCATCGCCATCGGCGAGTGCTGGCTGTATGACGAGGAGGGCGCGATCGGCATCTCGACGGTGGCGGCGCTGGCGCAGCGCAAGCCGATGCCCAATCCGGCCCATCGCGACGTCATTCCGCCGAAGCCGTAGAGAGCAGAGCGGGGCAGGACGAGGAGCGGGCTGAAGCTAGCCCATCTCCGCGACGGCGGCGAGAATGCGGGCGATATCCTGCGGCCGCGAGAGCCGGTGATCACCATCCTGGATCATGGTCAGCACGACATCCTCGGCCGGCAGGCGATGGGCGAGGGCGAGGGCATGTTGCCAGGGAACGTCGGGGTCCTGCGCGCCCTGCAGGATGTGCACGGGACAGCCGATCTCGATAGCGCGCCCAAGCAGCAGGTGATTGCGGCCGTCCTCGATCAGGTCACGGGTGATCGGGTAGGGCTCGCCATACTCCGACGGCCGCAGCCAGACGCCCTTGTGTTCGATCTCTCGGCGAATTTCCGGCGAAAAACCCTTCCACATCAGTTCTTCGGTGAAGTCGGGCGCCGGCGCGATCAGGACCAGCCCTGCAAGCGATGCGTCCATCGCCCTCTTGGCGATCTCGCGGGCAAGCAGCAGCGCCATCCAGCCCCCCATCGATGACCCGACCACGACCTGCGGTCCGCGACAGAACTGCGTGAAAACGGCCACGCTGTCCTCCAGCCAGCGGCCGATCGTCCCATCGACGAATTTGCCCCCGGACTCGCCATGGCCGGAATAGTCGAATCGCAGGCAGGCGCGGCCGCGCTCCGCGGCCCAGGAGTCCAGCGCCTGCGCCTTGGTCCCCTTCATGTCGGAATTGAAGCCGCCGAGCCAGAACAGGCCCGGCCCTGCGCCGGCACGGGCCCTGACCGCAATCCGGCGCGTCGAATCGCCCGCGCCAACCTCAATGAAGGCCGGCTCATCGGCCGGTCCCGGTGAACTGGTCATGGAACATTTACCCTTGGGACAGCTTTCTGGAGGAGCAGAGGGCTTGGCGACGGATGCCGCCGCCGATGCGATGGCACTCCGTACTTGCGGAACGATCAATCTGCCTCTATTTCCGCCCGGCTTGATGGAAATGGCCCGGCATTTGTGGCTTTTTGTCTCGGATTGCGCAAGTTTGCTTGCTCGCTGCGGCTTCTTCCTTCAAACTATTGCCCTTCGTTCACAACTTTGGAGAACCACCCATTCGCCGTCCCAATAGAGCCCCGCCCGCTGCCACTAAAGACGGGCCGCGCACCAATGATGAAATCCGCAATGCGCAGATCCAGCTGATCGATCAGAACGGCACCAACCACGGCACCGTCGAGACTATGCTCGCGATCAAGATGGCCATGGAAGCCGGCATGGACCTGGTGGAGATTTCGCCGAACAACGTCCCTCCCGTTTGCAAAATCATGGACTACGGGAAGTACAAATATTCGGCGCAGAAGAAGGCTGCGGAAGCCCGCAAGAAACAGAAGGTTGTCGAGATCAAGGAGATCAAGCTGCGGCCGATGATCGACGATCACGACTACGACGTGAAGATGCGCGCGATGCAGCGCTTCTTCGAGGAAGGCGACAAGGTCAAGATCACGCTGCGCTATCGCGGCCGCGAAATGGCGCACCAGGAGATCGGCACGAAACTCCTGGACAAGATCAAGAGCGATGTCGCCGCCGTCGCCAAGGTGGAGCAGGACGCCAAGTTCGAGGGCCGTCAGGTCGTGATGGTCCTGGCGCCGCGCTGATTCGCGCGCTTGCCCCCATCCTTGTGTCCCCGGCCCACGGGGACCGGGCACCCGGCGGAGCCGGACATCGCTGGAAATCCGCCGGGACGGTGAGCCGGGTAGGCGGGCCCGCAGGCTCAGCCTCCGATGGCCGCCCGGCCGCCACCGCGCGGGTTTTCGCGGTTCAGCATTGCCAATTCGCGCTGGCTCTGCCATAAGCGCAGCCTTCGTCGCCCGGCTGATTTTCGGGCTGCCGTGGCGACGTCCGTGCAGGGCTTCCTCCGGGAAGTAAAATCCTCGCACTTTCAACGCTCTAACGAGCATTTTAGCCGACCTGCCGCCCTCATCGGGCGGTTTTGTGTTGCGGCATCAAGGAGAGCCAAATGCCCAAGTTGAAGACCAAATCCGGCGCCAAAAAGCGCTTCAAGGTGACGGCCAACGGCAAGGTCATGCATGCCCAGCGCGGCAAGCGCCACGGCATGATCAAGCGTACGAAGAAGCAGATCCGCCAGCTTCGCGGCACCCGCGTGCTGTTCAAGACCGACGGCGACAACGTCAAGAAATACTTCTTGCCGCACGCCTGATCGCGTCCGCTTCCTCGCCAAAGCCAGTCCGCGCTCGCGCGGACCACCATCACCTCCGAAGCAAGGATATTCGTCATGTCTCGCGTCAAACGCGGTGTGACCGCTCACGCCAAGCACAAGAAAGTTTTTAAGGCCGCCAAGGGCTATTACGGCCGCCGCAAGAACACGATCCGTGTCGCCAAGCAGGCGGTCGAAAAGGCCGGCCAGTACGCCTTCCGCGACCGCAAGCGCAAGAAGCGCACCTTCCGCGCGCTCTGGATCCAGCGCCTCAACGCGGCGGTGCGCCCGTTCGGTATGACCTACAGCCGATTTATCGACGGCCTGTCCAAGTCGGGCATCGTGGTCGACCGCAAGGTGCTGTCGGATCTCGCCATCAACGAGCCGGTGGCATTCCAGGCGATTGCCGAAAAAGCCAAGGCGGCACTGGCCGCCTGAGGCGGCTAGCGCGCGCTGCCCGCCGTCTTCAGGGCGCGGCGCGAATAGCGCTGGGCGACTTCGGCCCGGCAGAACGCCGTGAAGGACAGATACATGGTGCCGGACTCGTTCCGGTACTTGCGGTCGCAGACGCGCATCTCGCGCTGATAGGACAGCTTTTCGGGCGCCTTGAGGCGGACGAGAAAGTTGGCTTCGCACTTCTTCTCGACCACGGCGCCGAAATCGACATCGCCGCTCGCACCATATTCGCAGGCTCCGAACACCTTCATCGCGGCGTCGCAGCCAGACGCCTCGTTCAGCGCGGCGACGATGTCGTCCATCGACGTCGACTTGGCGGGGCAGTCCTCGGCGAAAGCGCCGGCCGGGCCGAGCGCGAGAATGACCACCAGGGCGGCCGCGCAAGATTTTGGGCTCATCACAACGTCCTCCTCGGTGAGCTTGGTGCCCCGTCGGCCGAACGGGTTCAAAGCTTGAGAACATCAGGCCATCGCAGGATTCCGGCATCGGCGTTTTGGCCTTGACGTTTCCGCCCGGGAATGGCCACAACCGGCCGCCCTCCAAAGCCATGGAATGACCGTGTCCGACCTCGCAAAGCTCCAAGAGACCATTTTGGGTGAGATCGCCGCCGCCGGCGACGAAGCGGCCCTGGAAGCCGTGCGCGTCTCCGCGCTCGGCAAGAAGGGCTCGATCTCGGCGCTGCTTGCCACCCTCGGCAAGATGTCGCCGGACGAACGCAAGACTCAAGGCGCGGCCATCAACCAGGCCAAGGACGCGGTGACTGCGGCGCTCACCGCACGGCGCGACGTTTTGAAGGCAGCCGCGCTCGGCGCGCGCCTTGCCTCCGAAACCGTCGACGTCACGCTGCCGACGCGGGAGCCTGCGGCCGAGGCCGGCCGGATTCACCCGCTGAGCCAGGTCTTCGAAGAGGTGAATACGATCTTCGCCGACATGGGGTTTTCGATCGCCGAAGGCCCCGACATCGAGACCGACGACTACAATTTCACAAGACTGAATTTCCCGGTCGGCCACCCGGCGCGGGAGATGCACGACACCTTCTTCTTCCCAGCGAAGGAAGATGGCTCGCGCATGCTGCTGAGAACCCACACCTCGCCGGTGCAGGTGCGCACCATGCTGACACAAAAACCGCCGATCCGCGTGATCTGCCCGGGGCGCACCTATCGCATCGACTCGGATGCCACCCACACGCCGCAGTTTCACCAGGTCGAGGGCCTCGTCATCGATAAGTCTTCGCATCTCGGCCACCTGAAATGGATCCTGCACGAGTTCTGCAAGGCGTTCTTCGAGGTCGACCACATCAACATGCGTTTTCGGCCGTCGTTCTTCCCGTTCACCGAGCCGTCGCTCGAAGTCGATATCCAGTGCCGCCGCGACAGGGGCGAAATCCGCTTTGGCGAGGGCGAGGATTGGCTGGAGATTCTGGGCTGCGGCATGGTGCATCCGAACGTGCTGCGCGCCTGCAACCTCGATCCCGACGTCTTTCAGGGCTTTGCCTGGGGCATGGGCATCGACCGCATCGCGATGCTGAAATACGGCATACCCGACCTGCGGCAGCTGTTCGATAGCGATGTGCGCTGGCTCTCGCATTACGGTTTCAAGCCGCTCGAGCTCCCGACCCTGGCGGGAGGACTGAGTTCGTGAACGTGGATCCATATCATCTAACCCTCCCCCGCAAGCGGGGGAGGGGACGACCCACCGGCGCGGGGATATAGGCACTATGAAATTCACGTTGTCCTGGCTGAAGGACCATCTCGACACCGACGAGCCGGTCGAAAAGCTCGTCGACCGCCTCACCATGATCGGGCTCGAGGTCGAGCATCTCGAGGACAAGGCGGCGCTGCTTGCACCGTTCACGATCGCGCGCGTCATCTCCGCCGAAAAACATCCCAACGCGGACAAGCTGCGCCTCTGCATGGTCGATCCCGGCAATGGCGCCGCGCCGGTGCAGGTCGTCTGCGGCGCGCCGAATGCGCGCACCGGCATGATCAGCGTGTTCTCGCCGCCGGGCACTTTCATCCCCGGCAAGAACATCACGCTCTCGGTCGGCACCATCCGCGGCGTCGAGAGCCGCGGCATGCTGTGCTCGGAGGCCGAACTGCAGCTGTCCGAGAACCACGATGGCATCATGGATCTGCCCGCGGACGCGCCGGTCGGAAAGCCCTATGCCGAATGGGCTGGGATCGGCGACCCCGTGTTCGAGATCAACCTGACACCGAACCGGCAGGACTGCACCGGCGTGCACGGCATCGCCCGCGACCTCGCCGCCGCCGACATGGGCAAGTTCAAGGATCCCACGATCAAACCGGTGAAGGGCGAGTTCGCCTCGCCCGTAAAGGTGAGCATCGAGGATGCCGCGCTGTGCCCGGGCTTTGCGCTGCGCCTGGTGCGCGGCGTCAGGAATGGCCCGTCGCCCAAATGGCTGCGCGACCGCCTGACCTCGATCGGCCTGCGTCCGATCAATGCGCTGGTCGATATCACCAACTTCATGACCTACGACCGCGCGCGCCCGCTGCACGTGTTCGACGCCGCCAAGGTGAAGGGCAATCTCGTGGTGCGGCGCGCCCGCGACGGCGAGAGCTTGCTGGCACTGGATGGCCGCACCTACGCGCTCGACGGCACGATGTGCGTCATCACCGACGAGACCGGCATCGAATCGCTTGCCGGCATCATGGGCGGCGAGGCCTCCGGCTGCGACGAAAACACCACGGACGTGCTGATCGAATCGGCGCTTTGGAACGAGATCAACATCGCCCAGACCGGCCGCAAGCTCGGTATTAATTCGGATGCGCGCTACCGCTTTGAGCGCGGCGTCGACCCGGCCTTCATGGTGCCCGGGCTCGAAATGGCAACGCGGCTGGTGATGGAGATCTGCGGCGGCACGCCGTCGGAGAATGTCGTCGTCGGCAACACCTTTGGCGATGACCGGATCATCGATTTCCCGCTGACCGAGGTGAAACGGCTGGCCGGCATCGAGGTGCCTCTGGTCGAAATGCGCCGCATCCTGACTCATCTCGGCTTCATGGTCGCCGGGAACGGTCCGGTGGTGAAGATCGCGGTGCCCTCCTGGCGAACCGACGTTCATGGCAAGGCCGATATCGTCGAGGAGATCGTGCGCATCGTCGGCGTCGACAAGGTGCCGATGACCCCGTTCGAGCGTGGCGAGGACCCGCGCAAGCCGGTGCTGACGCCGATCCAGCTGCGCACCCGCCGCGCCAAGCGCGCGCTGGCGGCGCGCGGCATGGTCGAAGCTGTGACCTGGTCGTTCATCACAAAGCCGGCCGCCGAACTGTTCGGCGGCGGCGCGCCTGCGCTCGCGCTGGCCAACCCGATCGCATCCGACCTGTCCGACATGCGGCCGAGCCTGTTGCCCGGCCTGCTCGCCGCGGCCCAGGCCAATGCGGATCGCGGCATCGGTGACGTCGCGCTGTTCGAGGTCGGCCAGGTGTTCAAGGGCGATCGTCCGGAAGACCAGTTCACGGCAGCCTCCGGCGTCCGCCGCGGGATGGCCTCCGCGCGAGGCATCGGACGACACTGGACCGGATCGGCGGCCGCTGATGTCTTTGACGCCAAGGCCGACGCGCTGGCCGTGCTGGCGGCGGCCGGCGCGCCGATGCAAGCGCTGCAGATCGTGCCGGGCGGCGCGCCCTGGCTGCATCCGGGACGTTCCGGCACCATCCAGATGGGACCGCAGAACGTGCTGGGCCATTTTGGCGAGATGCATCCGCGTGCGCTCGAGGCGCTGCATGTCGACGGTCCGCTGATGGCTTTCGAAGTGATCCTCGAACGCATCCCGGCCGCCAAGCAGAGGCCGACCCGTGCCAAACCCCTGCTGGACCTCTCGGCCTTCCAGCCGGTGTCGCGCGATTTCGCCTTCATCGTCGACCGCGCGGTGAAGGCCAGCGACATCGTGCGCGCCGCGCAAGGCGTGGACAAGAAGCTGATCACCGACGTCAGCGTCTTCGACGTGTACCAGGGCAAGGGCATCGACGAGGCCAAGAAGTCGATCGCCATCGCCGTGACCATGCAGCCGCGCGAAAAAACCATGACCGATGAAGAGATCGACGCGGTCGGCGCAAAGATTGTCGCCGAGGTGGCCAGGAAGACCGGCGGTACATTGCGGGCATGACGCTTTCGGGCCTGATCCCTTCCGAGGTCGGGCCCAGTGCCGCGATCGCCATCTGCGTGTTCGCGTTCATCGCCGGAACCTCGCGCGGCTTTTCCGGTTTTGGCGCGGCGCTGATCTTCATGCCGCTCGCCAGCAGCGTCGCGCCGCCGCGCCTCGCCGCCGCCCTGCTGCTCATCATCGATTTCGTCAGCGCGGCACCACTGATCCCCGATGCCTGGCGCGAGGCCGACCGCAAGGCGACAATGATCATGGTTTTGGGTTCGGCGGTCACCATTCCCCTCGGCACCTATTTTCTCACCCGGCTCGATCCCGTCGTCACGCGCTGGATCATCTCCGCATTCGTGGCCGCCTTGCTGCTGCTCCTGTTGTCGGGCTGGCGCTATCGCGGCAGGGACCACGCCGCGCTCTCGGTCGCCATCGGCGCCGTCTCCGGCTTCTGCAGCGGGCTCGCGCAGACCGGCGGCCCGCCGATCGTCGGCTACTGGCTCGGCCGGCCGATCCTCGCGAAGGTCGCGCGCGCCAACATCCTGTTGTTCTTCGGTGCCTCCGACGTGTTTGGCGCCATCAGCTATGCCGTGAGCGGACTGATCACGCCGCAGGCGATCGGCTTTTCGCTGATCGTCGGCCCGGTGTATGCCGTGGCGATCTGGCTTGGCGCAAACCTGTTCGGACGCGCCAGCGAACAACTGTTTCGGGCGATCTGCTATGGCCTGATCGTGCTCGCGCTCATCGTCGGCCTGCCGGCGCTGGATGGCATCATTCGCTGACGTGACGGATTCCCTTCGTGGTCCCCGGGCGTCAGTAGCGCGCGGCTCGCGACGGCGCTGAGCGGCGGTGCGGCTTGGCCGGCTGCGCCGGCGCGGCCGGCGTCGCGTCCTTCAGCGCCCCGATCTTCCTCAGCGCGGCATCCGCGGCACGCTCGCCGCTTTCCCAGGCGCCATCGACCGTCCCCCACAGCGTGTCGTGGGTGGCTTCGCCGGCAAGGAAAACCGCGCCGACCGGCTCGGCCAGCACGGCGCGCGACGGCTGGCCGCCGGGGCTCGCCGCCGACATCGCGCCCAGCGCGAACGGCGCTGCGTTCCAGTGCGTCGCCGCCGACTTTTTCACCGCCGCACCGGCATCGCTGCCGAACAGTTTGGTCAGCCATTCGACGGCGAAGGCGACCATCGCCTTGTCGCCCTGGCTCGACAGATCGCGGCCGAACGCGCCTCCGACGTCGATCGAACACACCGTCGAGCCGCCGATGTTGGCAAGCAGCAGCGCCGTTCTGGTCGAATTGCTCTGCTCGATGATGGCATCGTCGCGCGAAAGGCCGAGCGGATTGCCGGCAAGCTGCAGGAAAATGTGATCGAAGCTGCCGAGACCGAGTTTTGCGGCCGCATCGAGCTGGCGCTTGGGCAGGTCGGGGGCGAACTTGATCGCGCCCGATGCGAGCACGTTGGTGGAGACGGTCAGGATCGCGGCGCGGGCCGCGATCCGCCCCGCCGCGGTCTCGACCGAGACGTCGCGATTGCTCCAGGCGATGCGGCTCGCCGGCGTCGACAGCGCGAGCGGGATCTGGTCGGCAAGCTTTGCCATCATGGTGCCGAGACCCAGGCGGCAGGCGATCAGCGCGCCGCGGTCGCCGCCGCGCACCTTGTCGATGACGGAGAGGTCCCTGAGGTCCTTTCCGGTCGTACTCGCGCCGAGCACGAACTCCGCCGCGCCCGCCCAGTCGCCGAGGTCCTTTGGCAGAGCCGACGCACAGGCAATATCGACCTTGCCGCGCGAGGCGTCCTCGATGGCGCGGTTGGTGCGCACCAGCGCCGCCAAAAATTCCTCGGTCTCGCCGGGACGCGCATTGCGGCGGCCGATGCGGATCTTCTGCCCGACCGGCGCGACCACCATTTCCAGCGCGAGCGCACGGGCGAGCTTGACCAGCGGATTGGCGTCCGGATTGTGCAGCCAGCGCGCACCGCGATCGACGGGAACGTCGAACGTCGTCGAGTCGGTGAGGCAACGGCCGCCGATCTCATTCGCGGCCTCGACCACGATCACCTTGCGACCCGCGGCCACGATGCGCCGCGCCGCCGCGATGCCCGCCGCTCCCGCGCCGATCACGACAATGTCGGCCTCGCGCGGCAACGGCGCAGCCAGACCGGGTGCACCGAACAGCGGAGCTGTCGCAAGACCGGCGGACGCGATGAGGAGGTCGCGGCGCGTGATGTTCATGTCATGGTTTCCGGGGCCTGAGGTGCGAACAGGAGTTGCCAGCGTCGCAAATTATCTTTGCGTTTGCCATACGCGGTTCAAGGGCATTGGTGGCCACAATCACACTGAGCACGGGATTTTCCAAAGCCCGTAACAATCCCGGATTCCCGACGCCGATGGCGCGACAGTCTAACTCAAAATTCATGATGGCCATGACCGCTTCTTCTGATGCAGCGCGGCATGACCGTGGGGACCTTGGAGACCCGGCACACGCCGGAACCAATGAACCAAATTGCAACGGCTCTTGAGCATGATAAGAGATGGGAACAGGCGGCCAGAAGGGCCGCGGGGAGACCTCATGGGCGTGATGCTCGATCAGATCGGCAAGCTGATCGCCGGCTACCTTGAAAAGGAACTGCCGGGGTATGAGCCGTTCACGCCGAGCGATCCGGACTATCTGCGCGGCGACATGCAGCCGGGCGACGTGCTGCTGGTCGAAGGCAACAGCCGCATTTCCGGCATCATCAAGTACCTGACGCAATCGACCTGGTCGCATGCGGCGCTCTATGTCGGGCCCGTCGACGGCGCCAGTGAAGCCGACGGCGAGGCCCATGTGCTGATCGAAGCCAATGTCGGCGAAGGCGTGATGTCGGCGCCGCTGTCGAAATATTTCTCCTATCACACGCGGATCTGCCGGCCGGTCGGCCTGTCCTACGAGGATCGCCACACCGTCTGCCGCTATGCCATCAACCGGATCGGTTTTGGCTACGACACCAAGAACATCACCGACCTGATGCGCTATCTGATCCCGCTGCCGGTGCCGCAGCGCTGGCGGCGGCGCATGATCGCGCTCGGCTCCGGTGATCCCACCAAGATGATCTGCTCAGCGCTGATCGCGCAGGCGTTCGATGCCGTGCGCTATCCGATCCTGCCAAAGATCACGCGCGCCGGCTCCCGTCGCGCCCGCCGCGAGATCCTGCACATCCGCGATTCCTCGCTCTACATGCCCCGGGACTTCGACATCTCGCCCTATTTCGAAGTCGTCAAGCCGACCATCGTGCACGGCTTCGACTACACCGCCTTGCACTGGGCCGACAAGCAGAAGCCGCTCCCGGAGGTAGCGGGCGAGTTCGGTGTGTTTCCAGAAGCGAAATCGCCGCCACTTGCTCCTGAAGAGGCTGACCAGGAAGCGCCGCTTACGGCTTAGAAAATAGCGCTTACGGCGCTGCTCGGGTTCTGATTCAATTGCCAAACGGTCAAGCCGGGCGATCCAGTATTCCAGAGACGCCAGTGCTTGAGCCGATAGGCCGCGGATTACTGGATCATCCGCTTTCGCGGGTGATCCAGTAGCGTCGGGGTGTCAGGACCACACGACTTCTGCGTCCGTGCCGCGATCGTTCGTCTGCGCTACCCTGAGCGCTGCGACCGGGCACGTCCACCGCATCCCGCGCTCAACGTTCGTGACGATCGCGAAGCGCCCCTCCTGAGCGAGCACGGGACGCGCGGATAATGCACGTGATTTGGGATCGAAGTCAAGTCTGATTCTGGAAATCAGAACATGTCGCCTGCGGCGGATTGGCGCGACCGGCAGGTTGTGCAGGGCGCGCATGCGGAAATTGCCCGTCGTGCACGCGCACTGCGCGGCACGCGACGCAGAACACAATCTCGCATTGTCGTTCGACCGTGGCGGTCGTCGCCACCGAAACCGTTTGGCGCATAACGGCCCCAAACAGGAGATAACGAAGCCCCATTCTCCGTCTCTAGTCTTCCCGGAGGACACGGACCGCTGGTGCCACAGCGGTCTTCCGGCGCGGGGGACGGATCGATGTCGTTTGTCGGCTGCGGAGACCAGTGGATCCCCTGGGGTCCAGGGCATGTCGATCGACCGGGCCTTGAGGTTCGTGATCGAGCCACGCCACTGACGGCTGCGGACGACGGAGTTTCATGACCGTCGTCCTATCAACACCGATCGCAGCGCAACCTCTGTTCAGCTTGCGGCGCTTCACCGCCACCAAGACGTTGTTCTGGGCCTGCGTCGCGATCGTCGTCGCGGTCACCATCCTCCGCG
>Ga0207699_10000352_pt1 | contig 24405 bp, 25 predicted proteins | sample LARL51metaG_FD_184344 | JGI IMG/M metagenome (GOLD analysis project Ga0207699, IMG submission 184344) | Corn, switchgrass and miscanthus rhizosphere microbial communities from Kellogg Biological Station, Michigan, USA - LAR L5-1 metaG... | ecosystem: Host-associated > Plants > Roots >...
CACGCACCTGCCGTCCCATCGGCACGCCGCCGATGGCGAGGGCCGAGGTCACGCCGATGTGGCGGCCGTAGGCGTTAAAACTGTCGAGGATCTGCCCCGACAATTCGCGGGTCGGGCTCAGCACGAGGACGCGGCAGGTTTTTGGCGACACCTTCGTCCGCCGCTCGAGCAGGCGATGCAGAATCGGAAGCGCGAAGGCCGCGGTCTTGCCGGTGCCGGTCTGCGCGATGCCGATGACGTCGCGCCCTGTGAGCGCAAACGGAACGGTCTGGGCCTGGATCGGGGTGGGCGTCTGATAGCCTTCCTCGCGAAGGGCACGCGTGATGGCGTCGGCCAGGCCGAAATCCTGAAAGGAGGTCAAAAGATGGATCTTTCCATGAAGCAGTTCAGCCGCTGCGGGCTTGAATGCCGAAGCGGACGAAACATCAAAACCGCCCGCGTGCCGGGGGCGTCGTTTTGGTTGGGTGATAGGGGCAAGCCAGAAGCCCTGCATTCGCGGGCTTAAGAACACGCGGCTCGCATCGACCGGATGATTCACTCGGTCCTGCCGCCGATATGGAACAGTATCGCGGCGCTTTCAAGGTCAATCTGGAGAATATGCTGCGATCGCGAAGAATTTTCACGAGATCGCCAATTTCTCGCCAAGATTGCGGCCGCCGCGCCTGGTCATCTGCTGCCAGAAAATTAGACATTCGGCTAATACCGCACAATAATTAGCCGTTTTGCCGAGAAAGCATACAGTTGCACTGGTCAGGAAATAGGCAGCGAGACTGCGCGGCGCCGCCAAAATGTGGGAAATTCTCGAAACAAATCATTGACTTGCCGCGCCTGCGGTCGATGGCATGGTTCTTGCGATTCCCTTAACGCAGGCGGCCGTGGGGCCGTTTCGCAGCGTTCAACGCCTGCGTCAGGGAGATGACAACCTCATGCTTACTTCCATCAACCACGATATAGCGACGTCGTTCAGCCGTCGTCGCTGGCTGGCGGCCGCCGCCGGTCTGGTCCTCGGCCTGACCGGCTTCACCGGTGCGAAAGCCGCCGACGACACCATCAAGGTGGGCGTGCTGCATTCGCTCTCGGGCACCATGGCGATCAGCGAAACCACGCTCAAGGACACCATCCTCTTCCTGATTGACGAGCAGAACAAGAAGGGCGGCGTTCTCGGCAAGAAGCTCGAGGCGGTGGTGGTCGACCCGGCTTCGAACTGGCCGCTGTTTGCCGAGAAGGCACGCGAGCTGATCACCAAGGACAAGGTCGCGGTCGTGTTCGGCTGCTGGACCTCGGTGTCGCGCAAGTCCGTGCTGCCGGTGTTCAAGGAGCTGAACAGCATCCTGTTCTATCCGGTCCAGTACGAGGGCGAGGAGAGCGAGCGCAACGTGTTCTACACCGGCGCCGCGCCGAACCAGCAGGCGATCCCGGCCGTCGACTATCTGATGAAGGAAGAGAAGGTGAAGCGCTGGGTGCTGGCGGGCACCGACTACGTCTATCCGCGCACCACCAACAAGATCCTGGAAGCCTACCTGAAGTCCAAGGGTGTCGCGCAGGACGACATCATGATCAACTACACGCCGTTCGGTCACAGCGACTGGCAGACGATCGTCGCCGACATCAAGAAGTTCGGTTCGGCCGGCAAGAAGACCGCCGTGGTGTCGACCATCAACGGCGACGCCAACGTTCCCTTCTACAAGGAGCTCGGCAACCAGGGCATCAAGGCCACCGACATTCCGGTGGTGGCGTTCTCGGTGGGCGAGGAAGAGCTCGCCGGTCTCGACACCAAGCCGCTGGTCGGCCATCTCGCCGCCTGGAACTACTTCGAGTCGATCAAGACCCCGGCGAACGAGAAGTTCATCAAGGAGTGGCAGGCCTACACCAAGAATCCGAAGCGCACCACCAACGACCCGATGGAAGCGCATGTGATCGGCTTCAACATGTGGGTGAAGGCGGTCGAGAAGGTGAAGTCGACGGATCCCGACAAGGTGATCGACGCGCTGCCCGGTACCGAAGCGCCGAACCTGACGGGCGGCGTCTCAAAAATGCTGCCGAACCACCACATCACCAAGCCGGTGTTCATCGGCGAGATCAAGGCCGACGGCCAGTTCAACGTGGTCTACAAGACCAAGGATCTCGTTCCCGGCGATGCCTGGTCGAAGGAGCTGGACGGCTCCAAGGACCTGATCGGCGACTGGGTCGGCAAGAAGTGCGGCAACTACAACGTCAAGACCAACAAGTGCCTCGGTTCGGGTTCCTGATCGCAGTGTAGTTTTTCAAGATTGGAGAAGGCGGCGCCTCGCCGCCTTCTCTTTATCCTCTCGCCGGGGGTTTTCAGTGCTTGCCTGTCTTCGCGCATTCGCGCTCTCACTGCTACTGGTCGCCTTTGCGGGCCCGTGCCTTGCCGGCCCGTTCGAGGACGCGGTCGCAAAACTCGCCAACGACGATTTTTCCGACACCGAGGAGGCGATTGGGACCATCGCGAGCTCCGGCAATCCGCTCGCCTATCCGATCATCGGCGCGCTGAAGGACGAGCGGCTGTTCGCCGACGGCGAAACCAAGAAGGTCTTTATCAAGCAGGACGATGGCAAGGTAATCGATGCCGCCACCGGTGCGGCTATTGATAGTCTTCCCGACAGCGCGAGCGCCGTGAGCCTGAACAACCGGCTGCGCCGCACCGTCGATGCCGCGCTTGGCGGCCTGACCCTGCTGTCGCCCGATCTCGCCACGCGACTGGCTGCCGCACAATCGGTGTTCAAGTCGCACGAGGAGGCGGTGCTGCCGACCGTCGAAGGCGCGCTCGCCAAGGAGACCAACAGGACCGCAAAGACGGCGCTCGGCGAAGCGCGTGCGGCCATCCTGCTGTTCAAGTCCGACGCCTCCGAGGTCGACAAGCTCGAGGCCGTCGCCACGATCAAGGCGCGCGGCGACCAGGAGGCGATGGCGATGCTGAGCGACGTCGGCGGCGACCAGCCGGTCGCCGTCGCCAAGGCGGCCGCGGCCGGCGTGGCTTCGATCCAGAGCACGCTGGCGATCTGGTCGACGGTGCAGAACGCCTGGTACGGACTGTCGCTCGGCTCGGTGCTGCTGCTCGCTGCGATCGGGCTCGCCATCACTTTTGGCGTGATGGGCGTCATCAACATGGCGCATGGCGAGATGGTGATGCTCGGGGCCTACACCACCTTCGTGGTGCAGGAGGTGATCCGCACCCGCTATCCCGGCATGTTCGACTATTCGCTGGTGATCGCGGTGCCGCTGGCCTTCCTGGTCTCCGGCGCGGTCGGCATCCTGATCGAGCGCAGCATCATCCGCTTTCTCTACGGCCGGCCGCTGGAGACGCTGCTCGCGACCTGGGGCCTGTCGCTGGTGCTGCAGCAGGCGGTCCGCACCCTGTTCGGGCCCACCAATCGCGAGGTCGGCAATCCCTCCTGGATGAGCGGTGCCTTCGAGCTCGGCCACATGACCATCACCTACAACCGGCTCTGGATCCTCTGCTTCACGCTCGCCGTGTTCGTGATCCTGCTCGCGATGCTGCGCTTCACCTCGCTCGGCTTGCAGATGCGCGCGGTGACGCAGAACCGCCGCATGGCGGCCTCGATGGGGATTGCGACGTCCCGGGTCGATGCGCTGACCTTCGGCCTTGGCTCGGGCATCGCCGGGATCGCCGGTGTCGCGCTGTCGCAGATCGACAATGTCAGTCCCAATCTCGGCCAGAGCTACATCATCGACAGCTTCATGGTCGTGGTGTTCGGCGGCGTCGGCAATCTCTGGGGCACGCTGGTCGGCGCATTCACGCTCGGCATCGCCAACAAGTTCCTGGAGCCCGTCGCCGGCGCCGTGCTCGGCAAGATCGCCATTCTCGTGCTGATCATCCTGTTCATCCAGAAGCGACCGCGCGGCCTGTTCGCGCTGAAGGGCCGGGCGGTGGAAGCATGATGGACCATATGCTGACGCGCTCGCTGGACCGCGCCGCGACCACCTTCATGATCGTGGTGGCTGCCTGCGGCATCCTGATTCCGCTGTCGAACATGCTGCTGCCGGCCGGCTCCATGTTCCAGGTGCCGACCTATCTGGTGGCGCTGTGGGGCAAATATGTCTGCTACGCGATCCTGGCACTCTCCATCGACCTGATCTGGGGCTATTGCGGGATTCTCTCGCTCGGCCATGGCGCGTTCTTCGCGCTCGGCGGCTACGCCATGGGCATGTACCTGATGCGCCAGATCGGCGCGCGCGGCGTCTACGGCAATCCTGACCTGCCCGACTTCATGGTGTTCCTGAACTGGCAGAAGCTGCCGTGGTACTGGTACGGCTTTGACATGTTCCCGGTGGCCTTGCTGATGGTCGTGCTGGTGCCCGGCCTGCTTGCCTTCTGCTTCGGCTGGTTCGCCTTCCGCTCCCGCGTCACCGGCGTCTATCTGTCGATCATCACCCAGGCGATGACCTACGCGCTGCTGCTCGGCTTCTTCCGCAACGATTTCGGTTTTGGCGGCAACAACGGCCTCACCGACTTCAAGGACATTCTGGGCTTCAACGTGCAGGCCGAAGGCACGCGCGCCGCCTTGTTTGCGCTGAGCTGCCTCGCGCTGATCATCGCGTTCCTGATCTGCCGCGCGGTGGTGAGCTCGAAACTCGGCAAGGTGCTGATCGCGATCCGCGACGCCGAATCGCGCACCCGCTTCATCGGCTATCGCGTGGAATCCTACAAGCTGTTCGTGTTCACGCTGTCGGCCTGCATGGCCGGCATCGCCGGCGCGCTCTATGTGCCGCAGGTCGGCATCATCAATCCGAGCGAATTCGCGCCGGGCAATTCGATCGAGGCGGTGATCTGGGTCGCGGTCGGCGGCCGCGGCACGCTGATCGGGGCGGCGCTCGGAGCCGTCGTCGTCAACTACGCAAAGACCTTTTTCACGTCGGGAGCGCTGGCGCCCTACTGGCTGTTCATGCTGGGCGCGATGTTTGTGCTGGTGACGCTGCTGTTGCCAAAAGGCATCGTCGGCACCTTCAACAGCTGGTGGGAGCCATTTCGGGCGCGGCGGCTTACTGATGCGAGCGCCGCGCGCGAGGACGGCGTCAGCGCACCCAAGATGGCGGAGTGAGCGGCATGAACGTCATGGACAACCGCGCCACCTCGGCACTGCTTTATCTCGACGGCGTCCACGTCGCCTTCGACGGCTTTCGCGCCATCAACAACCTGTCGCTGACGCTCGAGCCGGGCGAGATGCGCGCCATCATCGGCCCGAACGGCGCCGGCAAGACCACGATGATGGACATCATCACCGGCAAGACCAGGCCCGACCAGGGCACGGTGCTGTTCGACGGCGTGACCGACCTGACCCGGCTCGACGAGACCCGTATCGCCGAACTCGGCATCGGGCGGAAATTCCAGAAGCCGACCGTGTTCGAGAGCCAGACCGTCGAGGACAATCTGCTGCTCGCCCTCAATGTCGACCACAGCGTCAAGGCGACGCTGTTTTGGCGCGGCAGCAGAGCTGAATCCGAGCGCATCGACCGCGTGCTGGAAACCATCCGCCTCACCGATGCGCGCAATCGTCTTGCCGGCAGCCTGTCGCATGGCCAGAAGCAGTGGCTCGAGATCGGCATGCTGCTGGCGCAGGACCCAAAACTGCTGCTGGTGGACGAGCCTGTCGCCGGCATGACCGATGTGGAAACCCACCAGACCGCCGAGCTCTTGAAGCAGATCAACCGCGACCACACCGTGATGGTGGTCGAGCACGACATGAGCTTTGTCCGCGCGCTCGGCGTCAAGGTCACCTGCCTGCATGAGGGCAGCGTGCTGGCGGAAGGCACGATCGACCAGGTCTCGGCGAACGAGCGGGTGATCGAAGTGTATCTCGGACGATAGCAGGCGAGGCGCATGCTCAAGGTCGACAACATCAACCTCTATTACGGCGCGGCGCAGGCGCTGCGTGGCGTCTCGATCGCGGCCGAGCCGGGCAAGGTCACCTGCGTGCTCGGCCGCAACGGCGTCGGAAAAACCTCGCTGCTGCGCGCGCTGGTCGGCCAGTATCCGATCGCCTCGGGCGCGATCACCTTCGACGGCGCCGACATCACGGCCCTGCGGCCCTATGAGCGCGCCCGGCGCGGCATCGGTTTCGTGCCGCAGGGGCGCGAGATCTTTCCGCTGCTGACGGTCGAGGAGAACCTCAAGACCGGTTTTGCGCCCTTGAAGCGCGATGACCGCAGGATTCCCGATGACGTGTTCTCGCTGTTTCCGGTGCTGGAGTCGATGCTCCGGCGGCGCGGCGGCGACCTCTCCGGTGGCCAGCAACAGCAGCTCGCGATCGGCCGCGCGCTGGTGATGCGGCCAAAGCTGCTGCTGCTCGACGAGCCGACCGAAGGCATCCAGCCCTCGATCATCAAGGACATTGCGCGCGCGATCTCCTATTTGCGCAATCTCGGCAATATCGCCATCGTCCTGGTCGAACAATATCTCGACTTTGCCTGCGAACTCGGCGACAAATTCGCGGTCATGGATCGGGGTGCGATAAAATTTTCCTGCGATCGCGCCAGCATGGATCCTGCCGAAATCAGCCGCCAGATGGCGCTGTGAGAGGCGCGCCGGCGGCGCTTACCGCTGCGCGGGGGAGGCAATGCAGAGCGGCACTTCGGGCGCAGCCTCGGCGGCTTTCGCGGCCAACCGGGCGCGCGGCGCGGTCCATTTCGACGTCGCGCTCCGCGACGGCGTGACCCGCCGCGGCACGTTGCATGAGTCCGGCTCGCTCCGGGTGCGGTTTCCCTCGCCCGAGGATACCGGGCTTTCGGCGGTGCTGGTCAATACCGCCGGCGGCATTGCCGGCGGCGACCGTTTCGACATCGGCATCGCGGCGGCCGAAGGCGCGCGCCTGACCTTGACGACGGCGGCAGCGGAAAAGGTCTATCGCGCGCCCGGCGCGGCGGCCGAGCTCAACATCGGCTTGAAGGTCGCATCATCAGCGCATCTCTCCTGGCTGCCGCAGGAGACCATCCTGTTCGATCGGGCCCGGATCGCGCGCAGCATCGATATCGATCTGCAGGCCGGCGCCTCACTGTTGTTGTGCGAGATCGCCGTGTTCGGCCGCGCCGCGATGGGCGAGACCATGCGCCGCGGCAGTTTTGTCGATCGCTGGCGGGTGCGCCAGGGCGGCCGGCTGGTCTTTGCCGAGACCGTGCGGCTCGACGGCGAGATCGGCTCGAAGCTGGCAAGGCCTGCAATCGCCGGGGGCGCGGGCGCCGTTGCAACCGTCCTGGTGGTGCCCGGCGACGAGAGCCTGGTCGCGCGCATCCGCGACACCTGCGCGTCGCTTTCGGGCGAGGTTGGGCTGTCCGCCTGGAATGGATTTGCAATGGCGCGCTTCTGCGCCCAAGATGCGTCAAGACTTCGCGCTGACGTGATGGCGGTGCTCGCCGCCACCGGTGCGCAGCTGCCGCGCCTGTGGCTCAACTAGATCGGTCAATCCCAAAGAGATTTTTCGCATGAACCTGTCTCCCCGTGAAAAGGACAAGCTCCTGATCTCGATGGCCGCGATGGTGGCGCGCCGCAGGCTCGAGCGTGGCGTCAAGCTCAACCACCCGGAGGCGGTGGCGATCATTTCCGACTTCATCGTGGAGGGCGCGCGCGACGGCCGCACCGTGGCCGAGCTGATGCAGGCCGGTGCGCAGGTGTTGACCCGCGACCAGGTGATGCCGGGGATTCCGGAAATGATCCACGACATCCAGGTCGAGGCGACGTTTCCGGACGGCACAAAACTCGTCACCGTGCACGCGCCGATCCGGTGATGCGCGTTTCGTCGTTCCGGGGCGGCCGGAACGGCCGAACCCGGAATCCAGAAGTTATCGATTGAGATTCCGGGTTCACGCTTCGCGCGCCCCCGAATGACGGAGAGAGAAGAACATGATCCCCGGCGAATTCTTCATTCAGGACGGCGAGATCGAGCTCAATGCCGGCCGCAAGACCGTGACGCTGACGGTGGCCAATACCGGCGACCGGCCGATCCAGGTCGGCTCGCACTACCATTTCTTCGAGACCAATCCGGCGCTGAAGTTCGAGCGCAAGAAGGCGCGCGGCATGCGGCTCGACATCGCGGCCGGCACCGCGGTGCGCTTCGAGCCGGGCCAGACCCGCGAGGTGCAACTCGTCGCACTCGCGGGCAAACGCACCATCTACGGTTTCCGCGGCGACGTGATGGGGAAATTGTGAGCTGGCCTCAACGCGTTCGCCGTGGTCGAGCTCCTTCCCGCAAGTGGAGGGGGAACGGCGAGAGCGGTGTCCTTGGCGAAGCAGAAGGGAAGATGTGAGGCGATGCTGACGCCGCTGCGTCTCGTTTCCGAAGCTGCCGAGCTTGCGGCGCGCCGGCATAGCGGCCAGCAGCGCAAGGGCCGCGGCGATGAGCCGTATCTCAATCATCTCGCCGAGGTCGCCAATCTCTTGTCGGTGGCCTGCAGTGGCGAGGATGCCGAGCTGGTCGCGGCAGGCTGGCTGCACGACATGATTGAAGACACCGAGACCACCCATGACGAGCTCGCGCAGCGGTTCGGCCTGCGCGTCGCGGGTCTCGTGGAAGAGTGCACCGACGACATGAGCCTGTCCAAGAGCGAGCGCCGCGGGCGGCAGGTGGCCGACGCGCCGCACAAATCCGATGGCGCAAAACTGATCAAGATCGCCGACAAGATCAGCAATGTCCGCGCCCGCATCTTTCCGCGCCCGAGCGATGAGCAACGCGGGGAGCTGGCGGATTATCTCGCCTGGGCCGGGCAGGTGGTCGCCGGCTGCCGCGGCGTCAGCGCCGCGCTTGATGCGCTGTTCGATGAGGCCGTCGCCAATGCGAGGGAAACGCTGTGAGCACCGGCACGCCTGAGCAGGGGGACACGGCGGGAGCGGGCTCGTCATCGGTGCAGCCCGAACCCGGGCGACATGACACAACGAGACGGAGGCAGTGATGGGCGCCGACGTCGCCATTTTGATCATTTGGGTGATCCAGGCCGTTGCAGTGCTCATGCTGGCGACGCGCGCAGCCTATCTTCGCCGATGGCCTGCTGCGGCAGGACTGGTGCTGGGAGGCCTGATCGGCTTTTCGCCTCAGATCCTTGCGCGGGGACAGATCGGGCCGGAAGCCGCGGCAACCGTTTTCGGAGCCTCGATCATTCTGGTCTTGTTGTCGGCCGTGGCGCTTGCGGTCGCCTATGGTATCGGCCGGCGCTGGAGCGCGCTACTGGTGGTTCTCGCGATTCTTGGCGTCCCGAATCTCTACATGCTGGCGGGCATCAAGTCTTTTCCACCGTCGTCTAGCCCCACCTTTCTTGGGCCGCTCGAGGCGCTCGGCGAGCTCAACTTCTTTCTTGCGCCGATTGCTTGCGCGCTTGCATTCCGGGAAATTTTCGCCGGGATCGGCGGGCTGATTACAAATTGGAAGGAGCGTGCCGCATGAGCACGAGGATCAAACGTTCCGTCTATGCCGACATGTTCGGTCCCACCACCGGCGACAAGGTGCGGCTCGCCGACACCGACCTCATCATCGAGGTGGAAAAGGATTTCACCACCTATGGCGAGGAGGTGAAGTTCGGCGGCGGCAAGGTGATCCGCGACGGCATGGGGCAGTCGCAGGCCACCAACAAGCAGGGCGCGGCCGACACCGTCATCACCAACGCGCTGATCGTCGACCACTGGGGCATCGTGAAGGCCGACGTCGCGATCAAGGAGGGCTACATCAGCGCGATCGGCAAGGCCGGCAATCCCGACATCCAGCCGGGCGTCACAATCGTGATCGGCCCGGGCACCGACGTCATCGCGGGTGAAGGCAAGATTCTCACAGCGGGCGGCTTTGACAGCCACATCCATTTCATCTGCCCGCAGCAGATCGAGCACGCGCTGATGAGCGGCGTCACCTCCATGCTCGGCGGCGGCACCGGTCCCTCGCATGGCACCTATGCCACCACCTGCACGCCGGGACCGTGGCACATGGCGCGCATGATGCAGTCGTTCGATGCATTTCCGGTCAATCTCGGCATCTCCGGCAAGGGCAATGCGTCGCGGCCGGCCGCGCTGGTCGAGATGATCAAGGCCGGCGCCTGCGCGCTGAAACTGCACGAGGACTGGGGCACGACGCCGGCCGCGATCGACAACTGCCTGTCGGTCGCCGACGATTACGACGTTCAGGTCATGCTGCATTCCGACACGCTGAACGAGTCGGGTTTCGTCGAGGACACGGTCAAGGCCTTCAAGGGCCGCACCATCCATGCCTTCCACACCGAAGGCGCCGGAGGCGGCCACGCGCCCGACATCATCAAGATCGCCGGCTTAAAGAACGTGCTGCCGTCCTCGACCAATCCGACGCGCCCGTTTACGCGCAACACCATCGACGAGCATCTGGACATGCTGATGGTGTGCCATCATCTCGATCCCGGCATCGCGGAAGACCTCGCCTTCGCCGAAAGCCGCATCCGCAAGGAGACCATCGCGGCCGAGGACATTCTGCACGATCTCGGCGCGCTCTCGATGATGTCGTCGGACTCGCAGGCCATGGGCCGGCTCGGCGAGGTGATCATCCGCACCTGGCAGACCGCGGACAAAATGAAGAAGCAGCGCGGCGCGCTGCCGCAGGACAAGGGCAAGGACAACGACAACTTTCGCGTCAAGCGCTACATCGCCAAATACACCATCAATCCCGCGATCGCGCATGGCGTGTCAAAACTGATCGGCTCGGTGGAGAAGGGCAAGCTCGCCGATCTCGTGCTGTGGTCGCCGGCCTTTTTCGGTGTCAAGCCGGACTGCGTCATCAAGGGCGGCTCGATCGTCGCAGCCCCGATGGGCGACCCGAACGCTTCGATCCCGACCCCGCAGCCGGTGCATTACCAGCCGATGTTCGCAGCCTTCGGCAAGTCGCTGACGGCCTCGTCCGTCGTGTTCACCTCGAAGGCAGCCGTCACGGCACGGCTCGGCCGCACGCTCGGCATCTCGAAGGAACTCTACGCGGTCCAGAACACGCGTGGAAAGATCTCGAAGAAGAGCATGATCCATAACGATGCAACCCCCGAGATCGAGGTCGATCCCGAAACCTACGAGGTGCGTGCCGATGGCGAGCTGCTGACCTGCGAGCCCGCCGAGGTGCTGCCCTTGGCGCAACGCTATTTCATGTTCTAAGGTCTTCCCCTCTCCCTTGCGGGAGAGGGGTTCAAGCCAGAAAGTGCCGGGAGGATTGTTGTGATCTACGTCATTGCCACCACGCCCATGAAGCCGGAATGTCGCGAAGACTTCATCAAGGGGCACAAGGCGTGCATCGTCGAAACCCTGAAGGAAAAGGGCTGCCTGTCCTATGAGGGGCATGTCAGCGTCAATGACCCGAACCTCTATGTCGTGGTCGAGCGCTGGGAGACCCGCGACGATCTCAATGCCCACGGACGAGCGCCGCACATCAAGACCTGGCGTGAGTATTCGACCCCCCTGCGCGCCGCGCCGACGGTGATCGAGATCATCAGCGACGGCAAGGTCGAAAAATTCTGATGCGCCTTTTCGTGTTTCGCCCGGGGTTGATGGCATGATCCGCGCCACCAGAGTCACAGTGCAGCATCGCTGGCAGGACGCGCCGGCCGACACCGTCGTGCTCGACTTCGACGATCGCCACCGGCGACGAATGGCGATGACCGGCACCCGCGGCCTCGAATTCCTGCTCGACCTCGAAAACGCCGTGACACTGCGCGGCGGCGACGCGCTGGTCCTGGAAGATGGGCGGCTCATCGAAGTGGTGGCGGCTGCCGAGCCGCTGCTCGAGATCAAGGCGCGCGATCCGCAGCATCTGGTCCGTATCGCCTGGCATCTCGGCAACCGGCATCTGCCGACGCAGATCATGGCAAAAGGCCTGCGCATCCGCAGGGATCACGTCATCGACGCCATGGTCAAGGGATTGGGCGCGCGCGTGATCGAGATCGAGGCGCCATTCGACCCGGAAGGCGGTGCCTATGAAGGCGGCGGCCATGAGCATGCGCATGGCGACGCGCACGATCATCAAGACCATGAGCACGATCACGCCCATGGTCATGCGCACGGCCATGACCATGACCATGACCATGATCATGATCATGATCATCATCACGATGAGCATTGCGGTCACGCGCATCACGACCATGGGCACGATCACGCTCACGGCGGTCACTCCCATGCTCATGACCACGACTAGGCCGGAGCCTCCCGAACTCAGCGGCGGAATGGCCCCGGGAGAAGCAGCGGCGCTCTATCGGCTGATGACCTTCCTGTCGCCGGCCTTTCCGGTCGGCGCCTTTTCCTATTCCAGCGGCATCGAGTGGGCGGTGGAGGCGGGCGACATCGTCGACAGGGCCTCCTTCGGCGATTGGCTCGCGGCGATGCTCAGCGACGGCTCCGGCCTCTGCGACGGGATCTTCTTGTGCCACGCCTACCGCGCCGTCGAGGCGGGTGACGATCGCGCGCTGCGCGATGTCGCCGAGCTTGCCGCGGCCTTCGTGCCGTCGCGCGAACGCCAGCTCGAGACCATGGCCCAGGGCCGTGCCTTCATCGACACCATCAGCGCCGCATGGTGCTGCGACGGCTTTGACCAGGCGATCGCGTGCTGCGAGGGACCGATCGTGTATCCCGTCGCGGTCGGGCTTGTCAGCGCGGTGCACGCGATCCCGCTTGCGAGCGCGCTGCACGCCTTCCTGCATGCTGTCGTGTCCAACTGGATTTCCGCCGGCGGCCGTTTGATTCCTCTTGGCCAGACCGATTGCCAGCGTCTGCTCGCGATGCTTGAGTCCATGGTCATGGCGACCGCGCAGCGCGCGCTGGCCGCAACGCTGGACGATCTCGGCAGCGCCACCTTCCGCGCCGATCTCGCAAGCCTCCGGCACGAAACACAGTATACGAGGCTGTTCAGGTCGTGACCCATTCTCCACTGTCGTCCCGGCGAAGGCGGGGACCCACAACCACCGGCCTCCATTATTGCGCGCGCTGTCTGCCATCGTGCGCCATTGAGAGATCACGCGGTATGGGTCCCGGCGTTCGCCGGGACGACATTCACTGAGGACTGTTCACATGGCGAAATCTCACGGACCGCTTCGCGTCGGGGTCGGCGGACCGGTCGGCTCCGGCAAGACCGCGCTGATGGATCTGCTCTGCAAGACCATGCGCGAGCGCTATGACATCGCCGCGATCACCAACGACATCTACACCAAATGGGACGCGGAATTTCTGGTGCGCTCGGGGTCGCTGACGCCGGACCGGATCGCCGGCGTCGAAACCGGCGGGTGTCCCCATACCGCAATTCGGGAAGATGCCTCGATGAATCTGGCCGCCGTGGCCGACATGCGCGCAAAATTTCCCGGCCTCGACCTGGTGCTGATCGAATCCGGCGGCGACAATCTCGCGGCGACGTTTTCGCCCGAGCTCGCCGATCTCACCATCTACGTCATCGATGTCGCGGCCGGCGACAAGATTCCCTCGAAAGGCGGCCCCGGGATCACGCGCTCCGATCTTCTGGTCATCAACAAGATCGATCTCGCGCCTTACGTCGGTGCCTCCCTGGAAAAGATGGAGACCGATGCCCGTCGGATGCGCGGCGAGCGGCCGTTCGTCATGACCAATCTGAAGAAGAGCGACGGGCTCGACCGCATCGTGCGCTTCATCGAGACCAAGGGCGGGCTCGCGTCTTAAACCATGATGGCTTCTACAGAATCGATCTGAGCGCGAGCTCCGGTACCCTTCTCGGGGTGAGAGGCGGCACCCTCGAGCTGCTCCGGTTCAATCGACTCATCAAGCTTTGGCGCTCGGCCCGCGTTAACGCTAACGACAGGCACGAACCGGGCCGGCCCGCCCGGTCGCGGGCAATGCGGAACAAACGTGCCTCGAAAGCGTTGTCGTCTTCCGGATTCTGCTTGGGGGCGAAACTTGGGCAGGGCAGTTAAGCAACAAAGCGTACCGCGATTGCGTACCGTTAATGGCCCCCTCATTATACGTCCGCTTGGCTCTCGTCCCCAGTTGCTGAGTTGCCCTTCCGGCGGACCTTCGATGACGACCCGACTTCTCTTCCGCCAACTCCAGATGACCGAGTAGACGTGTGGCTCGGCTGGGCTTCATCATCGGCTTTCTTGCACTGATCGGCGCGTCGCTGTCCGGGCTTGCGGCTTATCGCGTCTATCGTCAGGAGCTCGCGATCGACGGCATTGCGCTGGCGCGGGCGATCGACGTGAACGCCAGCCTGGTCCAGGACCGCCTCACCGAGCGCGAACTTTTGGCGCGCGTCGCCTCCGGCCTGTTCCGCGCCCCGTCGCTCACCAAGGCCAACATGCTGGAGCCGCTGAGGTCCGCGATCTACGCCTTCAAGACCGATTTCGTGGTCGCCGGATGGATTGCGCGCCTGTCGCCGAGCGATCTCGACACCGCCCGCAAGGAGCTCGTCAAGGCCGGATTTCCAAACCCGACAATTCGCGATTTCGACGACAAGCCGCTGGACCCACGCTCGCTCGACAAGCCGATCGACGTGCTCATGGACCTCGAGCCGCGAAATGCCGAGACCAAGGCGTTGCCGGGACGCGCCCTGGATCGCAATCCGGCGCTCGGGCCGGTGCTCGCGCGCGCACTCGCCGAGGCGAAGCCGGTCTCCTCGGACCCGACACCGATGGTGCGTCAGACCGGCCCGATCGGGCTCGTCCTCGTGGCTCCCGTGGTCCAGGAAGGCGCCACCGCGCCGGTCGGGTTCGTGACGTTCTCCTATGAGCTCGGTCCGCTGATGCTCACCAATGACGACCTGTCATTGTTCTCGGTGGCGCTCAAGGACCCGCGCAGCGCCGATGGCGAGCTCATCGCCAACGAGCAGGGCGTCGTGACGGCGCGCACCCGGAGCGCGGATGATCCGGCGCCGTCGGCGACGCGCACATTGGTGTTCGGCAATCGCGACTGGTCGCTCGACTACTACGCCAAGACCAACGCGCTGCGGCGCGCCGAGCAGCTCGCCGGCATCGTTGCGGTGATCGGTGTCGCGCTGACCGGCATTCTCTGCGGCCTGTTCGGCTATGTCGCCTACAACAATCTGCGGCTCAGCCGTGAAATCCAGGTCAGGATCGGTTTCGAGCATCGGCTGACCGCCGTCATCGACGAGCTCAACCACCGCGTGAAAAACATTCTCGCCGTGATTCAGTCGATCGTGACGCGGACGCTGCGCCATGGCTCGGACATCGACAACGCGCGTGAGCTGCTGATCGGGCGCATCCACGCAATGTCGAACGTCGTCACGCTGCTGAGCGAGAGCCAATGGCAGGGCGTGCAGCTGAAGGGTCTGTTCGAGGCACGCGCCATGCCGCACCCGGAGCGCATCGCGATCGGCGGCCCGGATATCGCCGTCAGCGCGCGGGCGGCGCAAAGCCTCTCGCTGCTGTTCTTCGAACTGGCCTCGCATGCCGACGAGGGCCTCTCGCTGGTCGGCAAGCACCCCCACATCGTGGCAAAGTGGGACGTCGTCGGAGACGAGCCCGACGCGACCTTTCATTTCCGCTGGGAAGAGTTCAACACCAGCGAGCTCACCCGCCGCGCCGACAGCGACTTCGGCCTGATCCTGCTCGATCGCGTCGCGCCGGAAGCGCTCGGCGGAACGTCAAAGCGCTATTTCACCGACGTGAGCTATGTCTACGAGCTGATCGCGCCGATGGCGACCGTGGTCGACATGACCGAACGCGACCGCACCGAACAGTTTGCCGCGCCGGTGCGGCCGGCGCGTTGAGATCCTGCTAGGGACTGAAGTCGCTGCCCCGGACCGATGAAGACCGGACGAAGCGGCCGGGCGTGGCGGCCGCTCCGAGGGTTGTTGCGGGGAAGGTCAGCCGCCGCTGCCGCCCATGACCGCCCGCACCGTCTCGTCGGGGCCGAAGTCTTCGGCGCCGTCAACATACAGCAGCGCCGCAAGCTTCGAGCGCGCGCGATTGACGCGGCTCTTGATCGTGCCGATGGCACAGCCGCAGATCATCGCCGCATCCTCGTAGGAAAAGCCGGAGGCGCCGACCAGGATCAGGGCCTCCCGCTGGTCCTGCGGAAGCTTGTCGAGCGCGGCGCGGAACTCCTCGAATTCGAGGTGCGCACCCTGCGCCGGCTGCGTCTTGAGCGTCTTGGCGTAATTCCCTTCGGCATCCTCGACCTCGCGCCGCCGTTTGCGATAGTCGGAGCGGAACAGGTTGCGCAGGATCGTGAACAGCCACGCCGGCAGGTTAGAGCCGGGCTGGAAGGAATCGATGTTGGCGAGCGCCCGGAGTAGCGTTTCCTGGACGAGGTCATCGGCCCGGTCGGCGTTGCCGCAGAGCGATATCGCAAATGCGCGCAAGCTCGGGACCGACGACAGGATGTCGTCGCGAAGGCTATCTGTGAGAGGCATCAGTCCCTCCCGTCATTCTGGCCATTATCGTTTCCGCTTTCGCCCGCATGGGGCGTTGCCGCCGGCCCGTCGAGTTTGCGGACCAGTTCCACGAACCGATCCGGTACACCCTGGCGAACAACATCGTCGTACATCGCGCGGAGTTGATGGCCGATTCTCGACTGAATCTCGGCACTGAGCCCGCCATGCTTGCCCGGCGCCGCATTCTTGCTGGCTTGAGACTTTAAATCACTCATGATTGCGTTCCACGTTGGTCCCCGCGAGTTAAGTCCCTGTAGCTCAAGAATTATTGTCGATTCCGAGGCCTTTCGCAGGAGGCTAATTCGAACTTCGCCGAAAAGTTCCAGCCCGATACAGGAACTTTTTTCGGTGTCGGGCGTAGTCAGGCGTCAGGGGAACCCGGGCCACCCCTTCGGATGCATGGCCCAAGAATTGGGATGGAGTAGGGATGACCCGATCACAGGTTGTTGCTGAACATTTACCTCTGTTACGACGCTATGCACGGGCCCTCACCGGCAGCCAGGGGTCCGGTGACGCCTATGTCGGGGCCATGCTGGAAGCCCTGCTGCAGGATTCTTCCCTGCTCGACGAGCGGTACGGCGCACGCGCCGGGCTGTTTCATCTGTTTACCCAGATCTGGAACTCCGTGTCGCTCAACGACAATGCCGAGGTGACGACCTTGCCGCTGCCGCCGGAACGCCGGCTGTCGAATATTACGCCGCTGCCGCGCCAGGCGTTCCTGCTGTTTTCGCTCGAAGGCTTTTCAGAACAGGAAGTGGCCTTCGTTCTCGGCGTCGAAGTGACCGAAGCGCGCAGGCTCGCCGAGACCGCGGGACGGGAACTCGCAGCCGAGATTGCGACCGATGTGCTGATCATCGAGGATGAGACGTTCATCGCGATGGATCTCGAAAGCCTGGTCAAGAATCTCGGTCACAACGTCATCGGCGTGGCGCGGACCCATTCCGATGCCGTTGCGCTCGCCAAGAACAAGAAGCCCGGCCTGATCCTTGCGGACATCCAGCTTGCCGACGGATCCTCCGGCCTCGATGCGGTCAACGAGCTGCTGCGCACCTTCGAAGTGCCGGTCGTGTTCATCACCGCCTATCCCGAACGCTTCCTGACCGGCGAGCGTCCGGAGCCGGCGTTCCTGATCTCAAAACCGTTCCAGCCGGCGATGGTGTCGGCGGTTGCAAGTCAGGCCCTGTTCTTCCAACGCAACTCGCGCAATCGCGTTCCGAAGGCGGCGGCGTCCTGATCGCGGGGTGGTTTGTTTTGAGTCTAGTTCGGCGCGCCTGACGGCGCGCCGTTTTTTTTCGGGAGGTCGCACGGCTTAGCAGTTGCGGCAGACGTTGCGAGACTCAAGAATCGCAAGCCGCCCCCAAGTGTAATGTTTCCTCATCGCCTTGCCCGCGTGCAACAGGCGGCTCTCGCGCCGAAATTGCATCGCGCGGTATTTCCAAACCGGATGACAGAGCTGAAATGGAGAGGGCAAAAATAACCAGGGCGCGACTGACATCATCCACAGTCGCGCCCTGGATCGCCGGTCAATGGGGGCAGGGGGGAATAACCGGCTGCCGGGATGACGCACGGCGCCATGAGTTGTTCCTACCGCGCGCCAAAAAATCTTAAGACACGGTTAAGTGATCGCCCGTCTGAAAACCGCTGTCCCACGACCAACGTTAGAACGGTGACCGCATCAGGCTCGCTCCCGCCGATCTGACTTTGAACGCAGTGAAAGCAGGATCGGGCCCAAGGACCTCGGCAACAATCTTGGATCGAGCGCGGCAACGGATAACAGGTTAGCGGGTACCCTTCACTTTTCGAAACGCTCGCGAAGGTGGGTGCTGCAACAGAGTACATGTTTTGAAAAGTGGGCGCGAGCCATGTCCAAATTTAAGAATCTGCGTACGGGAATTCTGGGCGCCATCGCCTTTTCGCTGAGCTTCGGCGCCGTCCAACTGGCCTCGGGCCATGATCGGTCCAGCGGCCTCCCGACGAACTGGGACAACGACGTCAACCGCGCCGGAAAGTCCGACCGCATCGACAAGGTCGCCGCGTCCGTGCCGACGCGCACCTATTCGATCCGGCCGCAAGGGCTCGCCAATACCTCGGTCGTGATCCGGATTCCGCTCCGCCGCGAAACTGAGAACGCGGATCCGGCCAAGGACCTGACCAAGCGGCCGGTCGCCTGCGAACCCGTGGTCAGCGTGCTGACCGAGATCGCAAAGCGGTTGCAGTCCGGCCGCTGCGTCACCTGATCCTGACACAGCGCGGCTGAGGCGAATTGCCACAGCGGCTCAATCCTGCTGAGTGATGAATTGCTCTGTCCCCCAAAGTCCCGAGCCTCGGGGGCGTCATGTTTGTCAGCCATCGACGACGCCGCGCGCAGGAGCGCGGCTCTTCAGGCTGAGGATTTTTCACCGGTAACGCCGTGTGCGGCAGGCCGATCTAGCCCGAAATCGTCGCGCGTTTGGAATTGGCGCTATTCCGCCGGCGCCTCGTCGGCGACGCTGTGCCGGCTCGCCAACAGCCCGAGCGCGATACCGCCGATCGCCAGCAGCGGAATGAGCCGTTTCATTCCGACCGTGCGGGCGACCTGCAGCCCCATCGCCATGACCGTGGGATCGGCGAGCGCGGCGTAGGCGGCCGGCCGCTGCCTTTCGTGCCGTTCGGTGGCGCGCCTCGCAGCGCGTGACTTGCGGATCGCATAGAGGGCTGCCCCGATCATCGCGACGATGAAAAAGACGGCCGCGCCGGCCAGGCATGCCGAGACCGGGCCATACGCCTTGAGCATGGCGACGAACGCCGCCGCGCACAGGAATGCCACGGTGATGAAGCATGCGATCCCGATCACGACGACCAGTGAGGACAGCTGCAACGCGGTCCTGGTCGAATCCTTGATGTCCTCAACGACGCGCTGAAACACGGATCGCCTCCCACGCCAAATGAGCTTCCGACGGCCCTGTCGGCAGCGCGGCCGCTATTTGCGCCACGTCACACCGATCAAAAAGCCAAGACCCAGCGCAAGGCCGACGGTTGCGAGCGGGCGCTGCGCAATGACATCCTCAAGCGCTTCCTCAAGCGAGCTTGCGGTATCCTGCGCGGCGTCCAGCCAGGCGCCGCCACGCTCCGACGCATCGTCGATGGCGGCGTTCACATTGGCTTGAGCCTGCGTAAAACCCTGCCTCGCCTGGCGTCTGGCGGCGCCGCCGAGATGGCTGATGGTGTCGGTGATCTGGTCCGCAAGCGACGCAATATCCTTTCGCACCGAGCTGACGTCCTTCTGGAGGCGCTCGAACGTGTCGCTGTCCGCGAACTCTCTGAGACTTCTGATCGTATCGCTGCTCGGCATCGGGACCTCCTTCTATTCATCCAGAGCGGCAAACGCGCCGCCACGTTCGAGAGTTCCATGAACGCTCAATCTCCGGGCAACTGCGGCGAATTGTCCTGCATGAGATGTTCTTTCAAAACCAGCCCGACGATCAGCAGCGGCGAGGCCAGGAACGCCCCCATCGGGCCCCATAGCCAGGTCCAGAACGCGATCGCCAGGAAGACCGCCAGGGCGTTCAGCGCGAGCCTGCGGCCGATGATGGTCGGCGTGATGAAGTGCCCCTCGAGGAAGGCGATGCAGGCAAAGGCAAGCGAGGCGAGCAGGCCGTCGCCAAGCGTCGGGAAGGAGATGATGCCGACGATCGTCAGCACTGCGAATGTCGCGATCGGTCCGATGATCGGGATGAAGTTGAGGGCGCCGGCCAGCGCGCCGAGGCCGGCCGGGCTCGGCATGCCCGTCAGCACGCAGACGAGGGCAGTCGCAATGCCGAGGCCGGTGTTGATCATCGTGACGGTCAGCAGATAGTGGCCGAGCTGGGTCTCGATCTCGTTGAGAATGCGCAGCGTCTGCAGCCGGGCCTGATGGTCGGTGAAGGTGAGGATCAGGCCGCGGCGCAGCTCCCGCCAGCTGGCCACGAACAGCACGAGGGTGGCGAAGAACAGCAGGAATTCGGTGAAGGTCGGGGTCAGGAATTCGATTGTGGGCTTGATCCAGTCCATGTTGGGCATGTGCCACGAACTCAGGAAGTCGGTACCCCCGACAAAATGTTGCAATTGGCCCCACAGCGCGAGCGGATAGTCGAACACGTGCAGCCGGTCCTTCAGCCGCGCGGCGAGTTCGGGCAGGCGCGTGCTCCAGTCGAGCAGCGGCGAAGCGATCAATCCGACCAGGAAGGTGATGGCCGAGCCGAGCGTGCCGACGACCAGAACCGCCGCGACTCCGCGCGGCATTCGGTAACGCTCCAGCAAATTGGCCGCCGGCGACAGCATGGTGCCGACCACGAAGGCCATCACCACCGGCAGCAGGAAAGCCTTCGCGAGGAAGAGAACCGCAATGATGCTGATGATGAGCAGTCCAACCAGGGCGAAGGCGAGCAGGTCGGTGCGACGAATGGCGATCGGTTTCGCCCCGCCTTCGTCCGGCTTCGCCGCGCGGGACAACAACCGCTCACTGGGAGGGCTACGCAAGCTGATTCCTCCCGCGGGCGGACGCGTCGACTCCCGATGCCTTGAGAGAGAGTGCTTGTACGGGCAACGCGGACCGACCGCACCGGTTCCATCGCGAAGACGTGAGAGGGCGATAGCAGGGCGGTTCAGAAATTCGCTGCATTCCCGCTACAATTGCCTCGAAGCGATTTCCTGAAGCAAAGCATGGGTTTTCGGGCGGAACAGGACGTGCTGCAGCCGCGTTGGATGGAACCGGCAATGTCCAGGGGTGGCTCGCGTGACGCAATGGCTTTTGGCGACGGATGGCATTTTGGCGGACGCGGTCAGCGTCCGTGCCGCTGCGCGCCATAGTCGGGCCGCCGCAATCGAAATCCCGCCGAGGTCCCTATGAGATTTGGGCCCGGCAAGCGCATGATCTTGGCGGCGGCTTGTGCCGCGGCGCTCGCGCTTTCCCCCTCGGCGCATGCGGAAGATTTCTTCTCGGCATTGTTCGGTGCGATCGGCCGAGGCCTCCAGCCTCCGCCTGGCCAGCCTCCGTTCGGAGGGGACCCGTCGCAGGCCGAGCCGCCGCGGCCGCGCGTCTCGTTTGGGGGACCTGCGTGGTGCGTACGGACCTGCGATGGTCGCTACTTTCCGATCGCGCCATCGGAGCAGAGCCGCGCGGCAGTCTGCAACAATTTCTGTCCGGCGGCCGAGACCAAGGTGGTCTATGGCAGCAGCATCGATGCTGCTGCGACCGAGGACGGCAAGCCCTACTCGCAATTGCCGAACGCCTTCCGTTACCGCGGCGAACTGGTGGCCGGCTGCACCTGCACCGGCCATGACAAGGTCGGCCTCGCGCAGATTCCGATCGAGGACGATCCCACGCTGCGGAGGGGCGATCTGGTCGCCGGCCCCGGCGGCGGGCTGAGCGCGGCCTCCAACGACGCCTCGCGACGCGCGCAGTCCAGCTTGTCGCAGGCCGCCGACCCGGTCCGCGCGCGCTGATCACGCCGCGCGGATTTTCCCGAGGAAGGCGGTGACCTGGCTGCCGAGCGCCTGGCTTTCGGTCTCCAGCGTCTCGGAGGCGCGCTTGACATCCTCGGACGCCGACGCCGCGGTGTCGGCGTTGGATTTGACGCCGCCGATGTTCTCCGTGACGTTCTTGGTGCCCTGCGCGGCATATTGCGTCGAGCGGGTGATCTCGGCCGTCGCGGCGCCCTGCTGCTGAACTGCGGCCGCAATGGCGGTTGCGACCTCGTTCACCTCGCCGATGATGCTGCCGATGCCCTGGATCGCGTCGACCGCGTCGCCGGCGACCTTCTGGATGTCGGCGATCTGCCCGGAAATCTCTTCGGTGGCCTTGGCGGTCTGGCTGGCCAGCGACTTCACCTCGGAGGCGACCACGGCAAAGCCGCGGCCGGCCTCGCCCGCGCGCGCCGCCTCGATGGTCGCGTTCAAGGCCAGCAGGTTGGTCTGGGCTGCGATCTGGTTGATCAGGCCGACCACCTCGCCGATCCGGCCCGCGGATTTTGCAAGACCCTGCACCGTGTCATCGGTCTGCCGCGCCTTGTCGACCGCGCGGCTGGCGATACCGGCGGCGTGCGCGGCCTGCTGGCTGATGTCGTTGATCGAGGCGCTGAGCTCTTCCGCCGCGGAGGCAACGCTCTCGACACTCATCGACGCCTCGCCCGAGGCGCGCTCGGCTACCTCGACGCGGGTGTTGGTCTGCCGCGACACTTCGGACAGGCCGGAGGACGTCGTCCGCATTTGGTCCGAGGCATGACCGAGCTGATGCAGCGTCTGCGCGACCTGTCCCTCGAACTCGCCGACATAGCCCTCGATCATGCGCTGGCGAAGCGCCGCAGCCGCGTTGTGCTCGCGCTCCTGCGCCTCGATCTCGAGTTTCTCGGCGGCCTGCCGCTTGAACGTCTCCAGCGCGCCCGCCAGCGCGCCGATCTCGTCGCGGCGATGGTCATAGCCGGTCTTGACCGTGAGGTCGCCCGCGGCGACCTGCAGCATCGCATCTCGCATCCTGTGCAGGGGGCTGATGACGCGGCGGCCGACCAAAATCATCGCGCCGAAGGTGAGCGCGATCGAGGCCGCCAGCAGCACGAGCTGGATGATCAGCGAGCGCAGCGCCGCCTCATGCTGGGCGCCGGCATACGTCCTCGCCTCGTCGAGCGCGGCATCCGCGACGGCGACGGCGGCGCTGAGACGGCCGACCGTCAACGGGCTCCATTCGTTGGCCACCATCTCGGGCTTCGCGCCGGTCGCCAGGGCCTCAACCAGGCGGTCGCGTAGCGCGGTATATTGCGGATCGAAATAAGCGGACTTGTTTGCGTCCATGGCCGAGGCCAGTGCAGGAGGCGGCTTCATGCCGCCCATCGCGAGGCCGAGCGCCCTCCAGGCCGTCTCGGTGCCGCCGACCAGCCTGATATAGGCGAGGCGGCTCTCGGGCGACACCTTGCCGGCCGCCAGTCCGGTCGAGACGATCAACGAGGCTTCGCCCGCGGTATTGCGCAGCAGCCAGGCAGTCTGCTTGATCATCAACAGCTGGTCGATAACCGCGTCCTGGTGATTGACTTCAGCCGCCAGAATGCCGGAGATCTTGTCGAGCGTTTCCAGGAGTGCGGTTTCGGTGTCCATATACTCCTGGCCGAGGGCCGCGCGGCGCGAGCCCTTCGGCTTGCTCATCTCCTCCCAGAATTCCTTCTGCTCGGCGACGAGGGTCTTGTGCAGACGGGCGAACTCGGCCAGCAGCGTCTGCTTCTGTTCGAATTCGATTGCCGGCAGGATGTCCAGCGCCCGGCTCATGGCGGGCATTTCCGAATCGCGGAGACCGCGGACATAGCGGTTCATGTCGCCCTCGAGCCTGTCATCGGAGGCGAGCACCCGCTTGGTCGTGCTGCGGTCGGCCCGCATGCGATCCATCGCCTTGAACAGGCTCGCCGATGCGTCGACGATCGTCGCAATCCGGCTCGTCACGGTCCGGCGCGCCCAGGAGTCCCAGGCGTTCAGCGAAAATCCGATGATGACGAACAGCGCTGTGGTGAGGATGACCGACTTGAGCAGTCCCGAAGCCGAGAGGCGATTGAGCATCCTAATTCCTCGAATAACTTCATCTATTTGGCAGAAAAAGAGTAAATATTTCGGCTGCAACTAATCGGTAAAATGATGTGGGTCTGCGCGGCGCGATGTGCGCTGATCTCCCACGGCCGGGAACCGGTTCGCGGGGCGACGGGTTAAGGAAACCGTAGCGAGGCCTGATCGGCGTCCAAAGGGGGGGAACTCATGATCGTCGGTGTGCTGGTTACTTTCCTTGTCATCATCCTTGTTCTCTATCTCATCAACATGCTGCCGATCGATGGCCGCGCCAAACAGATCTGCCGCGTCGTCGTGATCATCCTCGGTGTGATCTCGCTGCTGAAATACATCGCCGTGTTCTGAGGGACTCTCGTCATTGCGAGGCGCATCGCGCCGAAGCAATCCAGTCTGTCACCCCGGTGAGAGCCTGAATTGCTCGCGGAGCCTGCCCTCGGACGGCGCTTGCGCCGACCCGGGGGCTCGCAATGAC
>Ga0207699_10000353_pt1 | contig 24326 bp, 25 predicted proteins | sample LARL51metaG_FD_184344 | JGI IMG/M metagenome (GOLD analysis project Ga0207699, IMG submission 184344) | Corn, switchgrass and miscanthus rhizosphere microbial communities from Kellogg Biological Station, Michigan, USA - LAR L5-1 metaG... | ecosystem: Host-associated > Plants > Roots >...
CTTGAGAGCACCAGCGCCGCCGGCGGGGCCGGCGCCGGCGGCGCCGCGGCGATCGGTGGCGGTGCGGCGATCGGCGGCGGTGCGGCGATCGGCGGCGCCGTTCCTGCCACGAACGCGCGCGGCAGCAGCAGCGCGGCGCGGATCAGCCCACGCTCCAGCCGATGCATGCGCGCCTCTCCGGCCCACCGCAAGAATCGCCGCACGGCGCCGATTGCCTGCACCTGTGTGTGGCGCCCCCGACCGTCCCCGAGCACGCCCGCACGGTACGCCTGCAGGCGAGCGCCGGTCACCTCGCCGACCGTGCTGCAGGCGAGGCAAACCCCGGCGGCCCGTAGGTGCGGCCGGTAGTTCGCGGCGGTCCTTCGAGAGAGCGTGCGGAGGAAGATGGCGACCGCCTCCCCCCAGGAGCATTCCCGCAGTGGTGGGCTGTGCATCGCCTGTTCCTCGGCCGCGGCGCGCGGAGGCCCCATGCCCCGCGCCGTCTCCGCGCGTAGCCGCTCGAATGCCCGATTCGTGATCTTCCGCACCGAGCCTGGAGCCAAGCCAAGCGCGTGCGCCGCTTCCCTGGTGCTCAGGCCCACGCGGTAGCGCAGCTCGAGGAGCTTGCGCTGCGTCACCGGCAGCACCCTGCTGGCCTTGTCGATGTCGGCGAGTTGGTCGCGTCGCTCCTGCGGTGGATCGACGGCGAATCGCGGGTCCCACTCCTCCAGGCTCACATGCGGCCCGCCGCCGCGCTGCCGATCGCGCCAGTAGATGATGCAGCGATTGCGCAGTGTGCCGATGATCCAGGCCCGCGGGTCCTTGATCTCCCGCCACTTCACCACCGAGAGCAGGAGCGCAGTCTGCACCAGGTCCTCCGCGTCGGCCGGGGGGATGCGGAAGTGCCCGAGGACCCGGCGCAGATCCGGCCGCAGGCTTTCCAGCAACGCCGGCAGCTCGTCCTCGACGGCTAGCTGTTGCGTGGCTTCCATGGATGCCCCCATACGGTATAGCCTACACAAGCTGTCTCTCATCTACGCGAGAAGTTACGCTCTTGTCTAACCGAGGACCCGAACAGCACGCATGAGCACGTCCGGCGACTTCCTGGACCCGCCCCCCGCCGCGCCGCCGGCGGCGCCGCCGGCGGCGGCCGGCCAGGCCGGCGGGATTCCCCTCTCTCTCCGTCTTTGCTGGTGGGGGCTTCTCGGCTGCGCGGCCGTGATGGTGGCCGCCGTGCTCGGCCTGGCCGAGCAGCTCGGCGCGCGGCTGCTGGTGGCCGGCTTGCCCGGCCCGCTGTTCTTCGCCGGCATGCTCCTGTTCGTCGCGTGGTGGCACACCCGCGGGCCAGGCCGCCACCTGTGGAGCACGTCGGCGAGCTTCGGCTGCCGCTGGTGGAGCTCGGGCCGTCCGGACGCCGGCGCCGAGGCGATCGACTCCCGCCCGGGCGCCGCTCTTACGAGGGAGAAGCGATGACGCTAACTGATTCGACAGGACGGGCGCACGACGTTCAAGAGGGGCGCCCCGCGCGCCGGGCCGCGACCGCCTACACCAAGGTTGGGGCCAGAGAGCAAGCCTTTGACGAGAGCGAGATGCGCCGGCAGGGCGATCGCTGGGAAGTGGCGATCGCGCCGGATGGCTGCGCCGAGGAGGTGACGGGCGATCTCACCTACCCGGAGGCCCGCCGCCGCCTGACGGACTGGCGGCGCGAGCGCGCCCGGCGGCTGCTGGCCGGCGACACCGCAGCCGGATGATGCCCGACCGCGTAGGAGGCCCCAGGAGCCACGATCGGCCGCAGGGCCGACCGTTCACCCGCGCCAGCCCGCCCCCGTCGCTCCTGCCCGCCCTGGCGCCGGCGCGCGGGCCGGAATAACGCCACCGCCACCCCGCCGGAGGAATCACCCCGCCATGGACGCTAAGGCCCTCGCCCTCGACCACCTGGCTGGCTGGACGGTCGCCGCTCACCAGCTCCCACCGGGGGCCGGTCTCCTCGAACCCGTAGACTCGTCCACCACCTGGTGGGCGATCCGCGATCCCCGCACCGGCGCGGTCTTTGGCTGGCACGCGGACCCTCACCGCTTGCTCGCGCTCTACTGGCAAGCACTGACCGACGCCGACCGCCTCGACCTGGTGGCCGAGGCCGCCGGCGCGATGAAGGAGCGCGAGCACCTCTTCAAGTGGAAAGCCGCATGGTCGCACTGGACACGCGCCACGGATGGCACGCACCGCGCCGCGTCGCACGCTGTAGCGGCGTGGCTGAATCTCAAGCCCGCCGCGGTCAAGGCCATCGATGTTGAACTCTGCGACGCCCTCAGCCGTCTAGCAAGAGTCCTCTTCCCGGACGACGCCAACGAGACGCCCGCCCCGGCGGCCGACGCGGGCGGGCGCGATGACGTAGCGCTCGGTCTTGCAACGGCCGCGCTCGTGCAAGGTGACGTGGAGCTCGGCCGCCTCATCCACTACTACGGGGAGGTTGCCAGGCGCGATCCGGGCAAGCTCTCGGCGCTGCTGTCGGGCGCCCAGGCGGCCGTCGAGTTTATCGACATCGAGGACGACAACGACCAGCCGGCGGGCCGCTGCTAGCGTTCCTTCGCAGCGCCGCCGTTACCGGATGCAGAACATGCGGGGATCCCTGCGTTGCCGCGACGCGCACGCCGGCGGCGCGCTCGAGCGCGCCGCCGTTGCAGTGCGCGGCATCTTTTCAGGGCCAAGCGAACGGCCGCGGCAGGCGCCGGGCCGAGTCAGTCCACCGGCGGCCACGGCGCCGGCGGCCGGGAGGCCATCACTTCCCGCAGGCGCGCGACCGCGCCGCCGTGCGAGAACACCACCCGCCGCCGGTGGGCCGGCAGCATCGCCCGCAGCAAGTCAAGGTCAACGGACACGCCGAGGCGCGGATCTTCGAGCACGTCGCGCGCCGCCGGCGGCGCGTACCTCCGCGGCGCCGGCGGCGGCTGGCCGCGCTCCTGCCAGTAGACGCGGCACTCAAACTGCACGGTTTCTAGGAGCCACTGTCCCTTGTCGCGGATGTCGCGCCAGTGAACGACGGCGCCCACCAACGCCCGGCGCATCACATCGGCGGCGGCGTCGGCCGGGATGCGATACGACCAGAGCAGGCGCCGCAGCTCCGGCCGTATCAGCGCGACAGTCTCGACCATCTCGGGGTCGGCGCCGTTGCCCTGCACGTTTCTACCTCAGTGCGCGGGGCCACCGGGCGCGCGCCGCGGCCGGCCGAGCCGCCGCAGCGCCGCCGCCGCGTCGCTCAGGAAGCGCACCGTTGCCGAGCCGGCGCTGATCGTGGCCAGCACGGTACGGAGCATCGCGAGAGTCTCAGCCGCGAGCGTAGCGCCCTCAATGCGCAGGACCTGGCTTAGCTCGGCCGCCAGGTGCTCCAGCTCGCCGAGCCGCTGTGTCTGCATGTAGACCTGTGCCAGGTCGAGGCTCACGAGCACGGCATCGTAGACGCTGCGCTCGACAAGAAAGCCCGACTGCGCGACCTGCAAGAGCCTGACCGCTTCGTCCGCGTCGCTCGCCGCCACCAGGCGGCCCGCAAGCCAATCGCGCCGAAGCCGCGTCCAGGCGTCATCGAATGCTGCATAGAGGGGTTGATCTTCCTGGAAGTGCCGGCTTGCCTCGACGAGCTCGCCCATCTCCACCAGGCACAGCGTCAGGTTGTGCCGCCCGCACCAGATCAGCCGCGCGTCCCGCTCGCGGTCGAGATGCCGCAGCGCTCTTTCGATGGCCCGCGCCCCGTCCTGGTACTCCCCCGCCTGGTAGTGGATGTATCCGAGCTTGATGCCGCACTTGGCCGCCTGCTCGACTTCCGCGAGGCCCTGGTAGACCACGGCCGCCCGCGCCACCAGCCGCGCGGCTTCTTCGAGCCGCCCCACGTCGCGAGCCAAGCTCCCGCGGAAGCTGTCCAGCTCGGCGTAGACCATGGGATCAGTCACGCCCTCTTCCGAGAGCGTTGCCTGAGCCAGCCGGAACAGCACGCGGGCATTCTCGAACTGGCCCATCAGCCGCTCGTAGTTGCCTAGCAGGCTGACCGCTTCCGTCATCATCCCCCCCCGATCGGGCGTCGCATCGGAGAGGCGCTCGCACACCGCAAAGGCGCACTGTGCGAGCGACTGGAGCGCCGGGGGGTCGGCCGGCGTCGCCAGGCGCGCCGCGTCGATGAGCTTGCGGGCGAGCAGTCCCACGGTATAGCGCTTGATCTTCGCCTTGACGTGCTCCTGCCGATCCGCCGGCGGCAGTGCCATCACCTCGGCGAACAGCTCATCCGCCCGGCGGCCCTCCGCTTCGATCTCCGCGGAGTGCGCTTCGAGCAGCGCTTCGAGATTGCGGAAGGTATGGTCGAAGCCCTCCGGGCCGGCGTAGGTAACGCGCCGCCGGTCCTCGCGGTAGCGCGCCAGCTCGCCCCGGCACTGCGGGCAAACGCTGGCGAGGTGTTCGAGGCCGATCAGGACCAGGGCGCGGGGAGGAAGTCGCCCCTCATTGATCGCTTGGAGAAGCTCGCGCGTGACGTGCAAGGTGGTGTCGTCATCTGCCGGGTCCGTTTCGTCGGTAGGCAAAATTTGAGCCCTCCACAGTTGAAGTGATACAGCTTGTAGCGAGTCTACGAGATTTAGTCGCTGCACAACAAGGGTGCAGATTTAGACCCACAAAGGACGCCGGCCGGCCCCCATCGACGGGCCGGCCGGCGTTCGGTCAACGGCTGCTAGCCGTCCGGGTCCGCGCCCGGCCCGAGGTTGGGCAGGATGGTTCCCGGCTTGCAGCCGCCGTCCGGGTCCGCACCCGGCCCGAGGCAGGCGGGCGTCAGCCGCCGCGAATGGCCGGCCGGCGGCGCCGCTGGCGTCACCAGGTGGACGGCCGCATGCCAGAGCCACCGCAGGCCAGACAGGACGGACTCAACGGGCGCCGGCGACGACGCCGGCGACGACCTCGCCGGCGAGCTGCCGGCGGCGAACGCTGGCGCGGCCACTACAGCCAGCAGCAGCGCCAGGGCCACGAATTGACGGACAAGTGATCGCATAGCAACAACTCTCTTTCTAGGAAGGCAACCGATCACGCCTCAGAAGGAAGCGCGCGGGCCTTATCCCGGTAACTACAGAGTGTTGCAGCGAAAGGCGACCGGGGCGGTAGTTGAGGGCGCCGCCCACACACCCAACGCAAGCATGGGCTATGGAAGGTGGCGCCCTATGGACGGCTATGGAAAACGCCCCCCGCTGCCGGCGTGCCAGCTCGGGGCGGTGTCGAGGGGGCGTTTCCCACAGCCGCCCACAGGGCTTGGAAAACGGCTCCCGGCCCCCCACGCGCCCGCCCTCCACCGCCCACCCTCGCCGTTTCCCACACCTCCCACAGCCCCGGCGGCGAGGCTATATATTCCTTTTCTCTGAAAGAAGAAAAAGCAGCCCGACATGGGCCGCATCGCGAGTTACCGGCGGGAGTCCCCTTGGTACTCGCCGCCGGCGTCGAAGCACCGACGAGAGGACGCCGAGATGCCCGCCAGGCAGGACAAAGGAACCTGCGCCAGTCATTACCGAGAACCGAGGAGAGGAACCTGCCGCCAGGCATCGACTCTGCCGGCGTGACGGCAAGACGGCTTGACGGCGTGACGGCAAGCTGTCATACTATGGGCTGAAAGGAGGGACGCGCGCATGCGAAAGCCGGTACACGTTGACGAGCTGCCGGCCGAAGCTCGAAAGCGGCTCGGGTTGCGGAAGACGAGGCAACAGACCTTCAAGCGCGAACAGTTGCGGCGCGAGGCCATCGGCGTGCTGGCGCAAATCCAGCACCTCACGGCCGAGCAACGCCGGCGAGTGCTTGAACACGCCATCAAGGTGAACGAAGTCTGAGGAGGGACCAGGAGCATGAGGACACTAGCTCTGATGAGCCAGAAGGGCGGGACAGGCAAGACGACGTTAGCGGTGCACCTGGCCGTGGCTGCCGCCGAGTCAGGGCAGCGAGTCGCGATCGCCGACACCGACCCACAGCGCAGCGCTACGACCTGGGGCCGCCGGCGGCATGGACTGCCGCCGATCGTCGCCACCGTGACCGCCGGCGAGCTGCACCGCGCGGTGGCCGCCGCGCGACAGGACGGCATCGGACTGCTGATCGTAGACAGCCCACCCCACGCCACCCCGGACGCGCCGCAGATCGCTCTAACTGCGGACGCTGTTCTGATCCCCTGCCAGCCGTCCATGTTCGACGTGGCGGCCGTTGGCAGCGCCGTGGAGATCGTGCGCGCCGCCGGCGTGCCGGCCGCGGTGGTGCTGAACCGCTGCCCTGCCCGCGCACCCGAGATCGCCTTGACCCGCGAGGCCCTCGCCGACTGCGGCTTGCCTGTCGCAGCCAGCGAGATAGCCGACCGCAGGGCGTTCGCCCGCGCGGTAGCTACCGGCCGCGCCGTGACGGAGTTCGAGACGCACGGCAAGGCGGCCGAGGAAACCCGCGCCCTGTGGAACTGGATCGAAGCCGAGCTGTTCAACCAACCGCGAGCTCGCGCCCGCGCCTAGCGAGAAGGGAGTCCATGCCATGCCGAGCAAGAACAGATCCGACCTGCTCTCCGCGTTCAAGGAGGAGGCCCCCAGGCCGCCGGCGGCGCCGGCGCCCGCAGCCGCCGCTTCTCGACGTCGACCAAGCGCACAGCGAGCCGAGGCCGCGCCGCGACCGGCCGCTCCGCGCCGCGGCGCTCGCGCCCAGGGCGACCGCCTCAACCTGTCCTTTCGCATGGCGCCGGCGACCTGGGAGCGCGTCAAGCAGCTGGCGCTCAGCGACCGTGTATCCGTCCAAGAGCTTCTGTTCACCGCGCTGTCCCGCGAGTTCGCGCGCCGCGGTCTGCCGGCGCTCGAGGAGTGACGTTCCTGCCGGCGTGACGGCATGACGGCAAGACAGCAGGAGGAGAACAATGCCGAAGATCCCCGCCGCTCCAACCGTGCCACACCTCGCCGAGCTGGTAGCCGCGCTCAACAGCCGGCTAGAGCAGGATCACGCCTTGAGCGAGGCCCGCCGCCCCCTCTTCCGATTGCACCTCGCCGGCGCCTGCTACGCCGGCGACCTCGCCGAGCTGCAACTGTACGTCGATGACAAACCCTGGCCCCGGCCCTGCACGCCCAGGATGCCCCCTCAAGCGCTCCTCGTGCTCCTGGCCGGTATGACCGTCGCCCTTGACGTAGCGCATGGACACGGCCCCTCCGCGGCAGTGTTCGATCGATTGTGCGAAAGCCTCGAACCGCCGCCGGCGCCGGCGGCTGACACGCTCGCCGCATTCGGCTACCCCGCCGGCGCCGCCGGGCTGTCCCTAGTGGCCGAGGAGATGTACGCCCTGCGCGTCGCCCTGCACCGGGCCGACCCGGAGCGATGGGACGAGCTGGTGGACCGCACCGACCATCCCGCCGCGAATGAGCGCGCCGCCGCGGCGGCGCTCGCGGCGCTGATCGACGCCGGCCGCGGCGAGCGCCGCAGCGGCGCCGATGTGTTCTTGACCGGGCTTGGCTATCCCGAGGCGCCGGAGGGCGAGCGGCGCATGCTCGCGGCGCTGCGCGAGCTGCGGGCGGCGCTCGCCGAGCAGCGGGAAACGACGCTAGGCCGCACCGTCTGGCGCGCGCAGTGGAGCGAGCAGGAGATCCCGAGGCTTGAGGATCTTGACGGCGAGCCTTCATGACGGCTTGCCGTCACGACACCGCAACATCTAGCGGCGCCGCGGCGGCCGCAGCCGCAACCTGTAGGGGTAGCCCTCGCCCGCGGCCCCGATCCGGGGTACACTTAGCACCCATGAAAAAGCGAAGAGCGCCGTTGCGAGCGGCGCTCAATCCACAACACGGGCCGTTAGGGGGCCAATCGAGTGCAGCTGCATAGTATCGCAACGCCCCCACGGCCTGCAACCGGAGGCCGTTCATGGTGCAGCAGCACCGATCCGCCGCCGTGCCTCTCGGCGCGGCGCTCAGGGGCCTTGCCTTACGGCCGCCGCCGGCGCACGCCGGCCCCCTGATTCGGACCCCCGACGAGCACGCCGCGGCGCTGCACCCCGCGACCGCCCCCGGTCTGGTGACGCTCGCCTTTCGCGACGGCCCGCGCTGGCGGCAGCGCTTCATCGCGCCGGCCGACTTGCCCGAGGCTGTCAGGGTCTACACCGGCGCGGCCGACGTGTACTTGACCGCGAACCGCTTCCGCGGCCCGCGATCGGTCCTCAATCTCCTCCAGCTCGGCGCCCTCTGGACTGATCTCGACTACTACCGCACGCCCTACGCCGGGCTGGAGCCGTGGGCCGTGCGGGACGCGGCGCTGCGCCAGCTCGAGGACTGCGGCCTGCCGGCGCCGGGCTTGGCGATCGCCACCGGCCGCGGGCTTGCGCTCCTGTGGCGTCACACTCCGATTCCGCGCGCCGCGCTGCCCCGCTGGCAGGCTTGCCAGCGCCGCTTGTACGAGACGCTCAAGCCCTACGGCGCCGATCGACTGGCGATCGACCCGGCGCGCGTCCTGCGCTTGATCGGGACGCGCAACAGCCGCACCGGCGCGCTAGTTGAGGCCCTCTCGCCGCTCGCCGACGCTTGGAACTTCGAGGACCTGGCGCGCGAGGTCCTCCCGCTCACCCGCGACCAGGTCGGCGAGCTGCGCTCCCTCAATGCGGCGCGCGCAGCGCGCCCAGGCGGCCGGCCCCGGCCGGCCCGCCATCTCACCCTCGCCACCTACGGCGAGGCCCTCCTGTCCGATCTGCAAGCCCTCCGCGCCCATCGTTGGCTCGGGTCCTGTCCCCCAGGCCAGCGGGACGCCTGGCTGTTCGTGGCGGCCGTAGCGCTGGCGTGGATCACGCCGCCGGCCGTCCTGGCGCGGGAGGTGGCCGCGCTCGGCCGCGAGGCCGCGGGCTGGTGTCACACTGAGACGGCCAGCCGCACATGCTCCGTGCTGGCGCGGGCGCGAGCTGCCGCCGCGGGCAAGCTGGTGCCCTACGACGCCGGCGCCGGCGCCGTCCAAGTCGATCCCCGCTACCGCTTCAAGCGCGCAACCGTCATCGAGTGGCTCAGCATCACCGAGGAGGAGATGCGCGGCGCGCAGCTGCGCATCCTCCGCAGCCCAGGCGTGGCGCGAGAGCGCCAGCGGGCGCGCTGGCACCAGCGCCAGGCCGCCGCCGGCCGCGGCACCGGAGCTGACCGCCGCCAGTACCTTGCCACGGCCGCCAGGAGGCGCCAGGAGGCCGCCGAGCTGCGCGGCCAGGGCAAGACATGGGCCGAGATCGCAGCCGCGCTCAGCGTCACGCCAGGCGCCGCGCGCAAGCTCGCCAGCCGCCGGGGAGGGCATACCTAGAGCGTCTAGCGGACAGGTACTCCCGGTATATGGTGGCGGAGCCCCGCCGCCCTGCGGCGGCTTCGTCTCCGGCGCGCGAATGCGCGCCTCTTCTTCGCTCCAGATCCAGGTATATGTGACCTCGCCGTCGGGGCTGTGGGAGGTGTGGGAATCGGCGAGGGCGGGCGGTGGAGGGCGGGTGTGGTGGGGGGCCGGGAGCCGATTTCCAAGCCCTGTGGGCGGCTGTGGAAAACGCCCCCTCGACACCGCCCCGAGCTGGCACGCCGGCCGCGGGGGCGTTTTCCATGGCCGTCCACAGGGCGTCACCTTCCATAGCCCATGCGTGCGTTGGGTGGGTGGGCGGCACCCCCAACCGCCACCGCCGGCGCCGGTAGCGGGGAGAGGGGGTCCGGGGGAGAGGGGCCGCCCGCCCGGCCGCCCCAGGCCGCGCACCACAGTGCGATTCTTTGCCTCTCGCGTGACCTAACACCCGCAGAACCGCACCAGGATGCGCGCCGCGACGAGCTCGTCGGCGGCTTCGGCGCCGGCCGTGGTCGACGCGCTCGAGCTGGCACCTTTCGCGCGGCGAAAGCGGCGCGGCAAGAGCGCGCTTGAGAAAGTGAAAGCTTAGCGCTAAGCTTTCACTTTGAGATACGCGATGCACCCCACTCTGACCCACAATAGCGGCCGTGTTCGGCTACACACGGGCGTCTGCCTTCGAGCAAGCCAAGAGCGAGAGTGTGATCGCCCGCGACGGCGACAGCTGGACCCTCACCATCTCTACCGGTGGCGAGGTAGCCGAGACGCGCGGGCTCCACAACTACGAGGCCCGCCGCCGCTGCGCGGCTTGGCGTCGAAAGCGTGTCAAGGAGCTGCTCGCACTCGATCCCTCGCCGCCCGCTATCGTTGGCCGCCGCGGAGGCGCCAGGCGGGCCGCCGTCCTCTCACCAGAGCGGCGCCGCGAGATCGCCAAGGCGGCCGGCAAGCTCGGCGGCAGGGGGAACCGTAGAAGCCGCATACCGAAGGATGAAGAGGAGACGGAATGAGAAGCCTACCCGCCGCCGCGGTGCTCGCACTCGCGGCGCTCTGCTGCACACCGCTCGCCGCCGATCCGCTCGGCGCGTGCAAGCCCGACGCCGCACCGCCAAACGCCACCATCGGGTGTCTCGACAACGGCCGCTTTCAGATCGAGGCTACCTTCATCGACACCAACAACGAGGCCGCGCCGGTCACGAGAAACGCACACGTCGTCCCGCTCGTAGCCGATGGCGTCTACCTCTGGTTCTACACCGCCGACAATCCCGAAGTGTTCGTCAAGGTGCTCGACGGATGCGCCCTCAGTGGCACCTATTGGATCTTCGCTGCGGGCCTTACGAACGTTGATAACACCATCACGGTGACGGACACGCTCGCACACGTCACGCGCACCTACCACCACGCCGCCGGTCCCGCCTTCCAGCCCACCCAAGACACCGCAGCGCTGCCCACCTGTCCGTGACGTGCGACGGCAGCCCCGGCCGCCAGCTGGCCGGGGCTGCACCCCTCTTGCGCGCCGGCGGCGCGCCTCTCTTGGGAATAGATGCGCGCGGAGCGCGCAACCTCAAGCGCCCGCCAGGGCGCATCATCAGGAGCCTTTGACGCGCGCGAAGCGCGCAACCATCATGCGCTACGGCCGGCGCTCGCTGGCCGGTGGCAGACGGTCAATGTTGGCCGCGATGAACGCGCTATAGGCCGCGTTCGTCTCACTGTCTGGCAGCGCCAGGCCGAGCGCATCGGCGATGCCGCGTGCAAAGCTCACCTGTCGCGGTGTTGGCGGCTTGTGTTCCTTGCGCAGCATGAAGAGGAGAGCATTGCCGATGTAGCGCCCGGCCGAGCGCTTGCCCTCTGGCGTGTCGAAGACGGACTGACCGTCCGCGGCGGTCTGCTCACGTAGCCCACGGATCAGGCGGCTATCCACCAGGACGGGGAAGCGGCCCAGGTCCCCCAGGTCGAGATGAACAACCGACTTCGGCCGGCGGCTCGGCATCGCCTATCCCGCCGCCGTAGTGGCCTGCTTGTTGCCAGCTCCCTTGCCGCCGCCCTCGCTCTTCTTCGACGCCCTCTTACGGCGTGGTCTGCCGTCCAGCTCGAAGGCGTAGCGTAGGGCCTGGTCGATGACCTCATCCACCTTTGCGCCGGTCTCCTTTGCGATCTCATCGGCGCGCTGCACGACGGACGGTGACAGATGGTAGCTGGCCCGCTGCGGCTTCTCGGCCAGGCTCGGGTTGAACGTGAACGGCATCGGGCTGCCCTCCTATGGACGGTGATGGTGGCTGCTCTTCGTCGCCCGAGTGTACCACCGATCGCATGGCAACCGGTGTGCGCACTGTGGCGCGTGTTGGAGCGCAGTAGGTGTGCATTGTGGCGTGCTGAAAAGCGGGGTTAGTCGGGCTGTGCTCGGCGGGTCGGTCGGGGCGCTTGCGGAGGATTTAACGATCTGATAAGGTGGGTTTTGAGCGGAGCAAGATAGCCGCCTGTAAACTTCGTTTACAGGCGGGGCATTCTCGCCTTCGGCTCGAATGCTCATGCCACGGCCCCGGATCATCTCCTTTCGGCTCGATCCCGAGGAGCACTTGCGCCTGTCTGCCGCCGCCGCCCGGGCGGGCGGGCTGTCGCCCTCCGCCTGGTGCCGCCGGCTCGTGCTTGAGCAGCTCGGCGGCGGCCCGGCGCCGGCCGCGGCGTCGGCGCCCGCACCCTTCGCCGATGCTACCGCGGCGGCGGTTGCCGCGGCCGAGCCGCTCTCCCGCGTCGCCGCCGCGAAGCTCACCGCCTCGCAGTGGTTTGACCTCGACGTGCGGGCGAAGAGCGCGGGCGTCACCATGGGCGCCTACCTCCGCGCCCTGGTGGCCGGCCAGCCGCCTACGCCGCGCTGGCCGCTGGCGCGCAAAGCCATCGTGGAGCTCAGCCGCGTAGGCAACAACCTAAACCAGCTCGTGAAGCTCGCGCATGAGGGTACGATCCTGCCGCCGGACCTGTACAATGCCGTGCAGAGTGTCCTTGCCCACGTCCGCGCGCTGCGCACGGCGCTCCTAGAGGAACCTACGGAGTGATCGCCTTCAAGGGTGGCAGCAAGTCGCCGACGAGCGGCGCCAGGACGGGGCTAGGCGGGAGCTTCGGCGGGCTCACCGAGTACCTCACCAAGGGCGAGCGCGACAACCCCAACCCGGAGCGCGTCGAGTGGTCCAGCACGCGGAACCTCGACACGGAGAACCCGGCCGAGGCCGCCCAGGTGATGCGACACTCGGCCGCCGAGAACGCCAAGGTAGAGAAGCCGGTCTATCACTTCGGGCTGAGCTTGGAGCCGGGCGAGCACCTCACCCAACAGGAGTGGGAGCACGTCGCCGGCCGAGTCCTTGACCGCATGGGCCTTGCCGACCATCAGGCCCTCATCATCGCCCACAACGACACCGACAAGGAGCACATCCATATTGTCGTGAACCGGATCGGCGAGGACGGGCGGGCCTGGCGGCCGTATCGCGACATGATAGCGGCGCGAGAGGCGGTGCGGGACATCGAAGTCGAGTACGGCTTGCGCCTGACCGGCCGCGACCAGCCCACCCCGGAGCTGAGCGCCGGAACTGTCCGCGAGGCGATGCGGACGGGGGTTCAGCCCCTTGCCGATCGAGTGCGCGAGGAGACGGGCTACGTCTTTGCCGGCGCTACCGGCTGGCGGGATCTTGAGGCCGGGCTTGCCGAGCACGGCTACCGGATCGAGCGCGCCGAGCGCGGCAGCGGCTTGGTGGTGACGGACGGCAGCCGGCGCGCGTCGCTCTCCAAGGTGGACCGGAACTTGAGCGCGCCGAAGCTCGCCGCCAGGTTCGGCGAGACGTTCAGGGAGCACCGCGAACAGAACCCCGAGCCGCCCCAGGTGCAGCGGCGACCGGCCGGCGGCCGAGAGATCGAGCCGCTCGAAGGCGCCACCACTCGCGAGCGCGCCGAGGCCCTCCTAGACCGCGTATCCTCGACTCGCGCGACCTTCACCAAGGCCGACATTGAGCGGGCCGCGTTCCACGAGCCAGACAGTCAGGCGCTCGCGCAGTATGCCCTCACCCATGACGCCATGGTGAAGGTCGGGAAGGACGCCCGCGGCGTCACGCGCTACGCCACCACGGACTACGTGCGCGACGAGGCGCGGATGTTCAAGGCCGCCGACCAGCTGCGCGGCCGGCAGGACTTGCAGCTCGACACCGCCCAGGTCGGCCGGGCGCTGGACCGCTCGCCGCACCTCTCCGACGAGCAGCGCGCGGCCGTGATCGAGGCGACGACGCGCGAGGACCTGGCGCTGATCGTAGGCCGCGCCGGCGCCGGCAAGACGACCGCCGCGGCGACGATCGCCGACGCCTACCGCGAGGCAGGTTACGAGGTGCGGGGCGGCGCGCTCGCCGGCAAGGCGGCCGACAACTTGCAGCAGGAGGCGGGCATTCCCTCCCGGACGCTCCACAGTTGGGAATACTCCTGGGAGCGCGGCCAGGACCGCCTACACGGCGGGTCGGTGCTGGTGATCGATGAGGCGGGCATGGTGGACGCGCGCCAGCTCGGCCGCGTCCTCGAGCACGCGGCGCAGAACGATGCGAAAGTCATCCTTGTTGGCGACCCGCAGCAGTTGAAGCCGATCGGCCCCGGCGACGGCTTCCGCGGGCTCCTCGAGCAGCACGCGCCGGCGCACCTTGAGACGATCCGCCGCCAGGTCGAGCCGTGGCAGCGGGAGGCCTCGGAGAACCTCGCCGCCGGGCGCGTAGCGCCGGCGCTCGACGCCTACCAGCAGGCCGGCCGGTTGCACGTCAGCGAGACGCGCGACGAGGCGCGCGCCGAGCTGCTCAAGCAGCACACGGCCGACCGCGGCGTCACGCCCGATCGCGGGCAGCTGGTGCTCGCCTACCGCAACGCCGACGTGCGCCAGCTGAACGCGGAGATCCGCGGCGCGCGGACGGCCGCCGGCGAGCTGCGCGAAGGCGTCACCGTTGGCGGCGTCGAGTACGCCGCCGGCGACCGGCTTGTGTTCCTCAAGAACGACAACCACGGCCGCGAAGTGTCGAACACCGAGCGCACCGATGCGCGCGGCAACGGCGTCAAGAATGGCACCCTCGGGACGGTCGAACAGGCGTCCCCCGACCGCTTCGTAGCGCGGCTCGACGACGGCCGCCAGGTGGCCTTTAGCCCGGCTCAGTACGACAACATCGCCCACGGCTACGCGGTGACGATCCACAAGAGCCAGGGCGCGACGGTGGACCGTACCTATGTGCTCGCCGACCCGATGATGAACCGTAACGCCTCCTACGTGGCGCTGACCCGCCATCGGGAGGGCGTGCAGGTCTACACCGACCGGCAGACCTTCACCGACCGCGAGCACCTGGACCGGGCGCTGTCGCGGGCGCCGTCCAAGGATCTTGCCCGCGACTATGGCGTGTCCGCGATCGAGCGCCAGGCCGAGCGCGTCGCGCCGCTGCGCGAGCAGGCGAAGGAGCTACGCGCCGAGCAGCAACACCTCGCCGGCTCGCTCGGCACGATCAACCGCGCCGAGATCCTCGGCGAGCGCGTCGCCGAGGCGCGGGTGCAGCTCCAGCAGGCCGCGGCGCGCGTCTACAGCGATCCCGCCCAGGCGGTCGAGCGCCTCACCGCAGACCCGCGGGCCACGGAGCGGCTCGCCGCCGGCGACGCCCCGGCCTACGGCCAGGTGCACGGCCGCGCCGCCGGCCGCTTCCGCGCCGCGGACGCCGAGCGCCAGGCGGCAGACCGCGCCGTGCCCTCGCTGCGCGGCGCGTTGACCAACTTCCGCCACGCCGAGCGCGAGGCGACCCAGGCCCGCGGCTTCGCCGAGAAGGTCGGCGGCGCCGTGCGCCTGCCCGAGCTGCAAGCCCAGGTGCAGCAGATCACCCGGACCCTGCATCGCGTCGAGCAAGCGATGCGAGGGCCGGAGAAGGCCCTAGAGGCGGCCGTCCGCGAGGTGGGCTCGAAGGCGGCCAATCTCGCGCTGTCTGCCCTACACCCCGCCGTCCAGATCCCCGTACGCTTAGCCATTGCGGCCGTCGAGCGAGCGATCGACCTCGGCCGCGAGCTGAGCCGCTAGAAAGGAAACCGACCATGAGCCGAGATCCCCGCAGCTGTTCCCCCGAAGTGAAAGCTTGCCAGACGGCACGCCGTCTCGCCGGCACGGCGGCGCGCCGTCTTGCCGGCTTGACGGCTTGCCGTCACGCCGCCGAGCTGCGCGGCGCACTCCTCGCCGCGGCGTTGCTGGCGATCGGCGCCGCGCCGCTCCTCGCCGGCGGCCAGCCCCCCGCTACCTCCCAGGCTACCCGCAACATCTTCCGTCGCACCTACGAAGCCACCAGGCCGAGCACCGAGCACGGCTCGGCCGCGGCGGCGCCGGCGGCGCGCTACGACGTGCGCACCGAGTACGCGCGCATGCTGGCGAAGTACAACGCCCTGGCGGTGCGCCGCGGCGTAGACCTCTGGAAGGGTCACGGCATGGCGTTCATCGAGCGGATACCGCCAGGTCCCGAGGCGGCGACGGCGACCACGCTAGAGCTGTGGCTGCGCTTCGACGCCGCCCAGGTGCAGAAGCTTGACCATGGCGTGATCCTCGCCCAGGACCCCTCCGGGCTCGTGCGGCTGTGGTTCTGGCCGACGAACACGACAGGGCAAGACACGTTCGCAACTCACGTGATGATGGTCGGCGGCCCCGGCATCGTCGCCGAGGGGCCGGGCTTGGGAACGATCACCAGCCGCGATCCCCTCACGCCCGGCGTCTGGCATGAAGTCGCACTCGTCTACGACCCGGCGCGCTACAGCGCCGAGTCGAACCCGATCGACACCGGCCCGACCACCCCCGAGGAGGCCGGCGAGGCGGCCGAGAAGTCGGCGCGCGCGCAGGGCGCGACCGACGACCAGGCCGCGGCGCAGAAGCAAGCGGCGATCGACCAGGCGCGCGTGACGATGCGCCCCGACAGCGCCGCCGAGCTGCTCCGCTCCGCGGGCATCAACCCCCGCCGTCAGTGGCTCAAATGGCCGGCGCGCCTGCCATGGGTCTACATCGACGGCCACCCCGCCGCCGGTGAAGTGCCCGAGGAGGTCGGCGCCAGCGGCGCCGGCATGCTCACGTTCCCGGTCAACCCGAGCACCGAGCCAACTACGGTCTGGTGGCAGAGTTACCGGGCGTGCGTCGCTGCCACGACGCCGGCGGCGACCGCGGCCCCGCCGCTCGCCTTTGTCGAGTACCACCGGCGCGCCCTGTCGTCTTACGAACACTACGCCGGGCGCACGTTGGGTGATTGCCTCGCGATCGGCACGATGGCCCCCGGCGTTGAAGTGCGGGCGTCCCGCAGCGCCCCCTACGCCCGCACCGGCCTGCAAATCCTTACGACCATGGGAACGGCTGAGGCCGGCTTCCGGCCGATCGACCAGGCCGCCGAGCGCGCCGCGGTCGCGCAGCTCGCCTGGACAGCAGGCGATCGCAGCCGCGCCCCCGTTGCCGCCGCCCGCATTCCCACCCCGCTTGTGCGCGTGCCGTCGCGCACCGGCTTCTACATCGCCGGGGTTATGGTCCTGGTGATGGCCTTCTTCATCTGGCGCGGTCTGCTGTGGCGCCGGCGCGCCGCCCAGGCGCGGGAGGGCAGGCCATGAGCGGCACTCTTGAACACGGCATCATGCGGCCCATCGCGCGGGTCGGAGGGTGCCTCTTTTGGGGCATGATGCTGTTCCTGCTGCTGGTGTGCGGCTTCGTCCTCGCCGCGCTGCACGTCGGGCAACTGCTCTTCTTCGTGCTGCTCGGCGGCATCGCCGCGAGCATCGGCTTTTTCCTCTACTTCCGCCACGTCGGCCGCCGCGGCGCGACCGCGGGCAGCCACGGCACGGCGCGATGGGGCGACCCACGGCCGCACATCCGGCCGGCCGGCATGATCGTTGGCCGCGTGCCCGAGGCCCTCTTGCGCTACGAGGCCGAAGGCCACCTCTTGACGGTCGCGCCCACCGGCACCGGCAAGGGTGTGTCCGCGGTCATCCCCAACCTGCTCGACTACCCCGGCGCCGTCGTCGTCAACGACCTCAAGGGCGAAAACTACGCCGTCACCCACGAGCGCCGCGCGGAGCTCGGCCGCGTGATCGCGCTCGATCCCTTCCGCATCAGCGGCGCACCAGACGCGGCGGTCAACCCGCTCGATCTGATCGACGCTGAATCCGAGGTGTGCGACGCCGACGCCGCGACCCTCGCCTACCTGCTGGTGCTGCCGAGCACCGAGGGCGACTCGGCCTTTTGGGACGACGAGGCCGCGGCGCTGCTCGGCGGGCTCATCCTCTACGTCGCCGCGATCGAACCGACCGAGCGGCGGCACCTCGGGACGGTGCGCGAATATCTGACAGCAAGCCCCGACGACTGGCACCGGCGCATCGCCGAGATGGCCGCCAGCCGCCAGGCGCACGGCTTGATAGCGCGCGCCGCCAACCGCCTGGCGCAGAAGTCCGACCGCGAGCGGTCGGGCGTGGTGAGCACCGCGCAGCGGCACACGCATTTCCTCGACTCGCCGGCGATCCTGCGCACGCTCACCCACAGCACGGCGCAGCTCCGGCAGCTCAAGACGGAGGCCCTCTCGCTCTACTGCATCCTTCCCCCCGAGCGGCTCGGCTCGCACGGGCGTTGGCTCCGGCTGCTCGCCGGCTCGGCGATCCACGCCATGATGCGGACGCCCGGACTCCCGGCGCACCGCGTTCTGTTCTTACTCGATGAGTTCGCGCAGCTCGGCCGCATGCAGCCGGTCGAGCAAGCGCTGACCCTGCTACGCGGCTACGGCGTGCGCCTGTGGCTGCTGGTGCAGGACTTCTCGCAGATCCAGGCGACCTATGGACCGAAGGCGGATTCAATCCTTGCTAATGCCGCGGTGCTGCAAGCGTTCGGCACCAACGATGTAAAGACCGCCGAGTATCTCAGCCGCCGCACCGGACAGGCTACCGTCTGGACCAGCAGCGAGAACCGCACCACCGGCCAGAGCCTTTCCCACAACCTCATGCCGACGCAGCAGCGCGGCACGGCGCAGTCCACAAGCGAGACGGGCCGGCCGCTGCTGATGCCCGACGAAATCATGCGGATGGACCAGCGGCGCGAGCTGCTCTTTCTCACCGGCTACGCGCCGCTGCTAGTCGATCGCGTCAACTACCTGCGAGATCCCGAGTTCGCCGCCCGCTTCGGGTCGAACCCGCTACATCAGGCGATCTAGCGCCGGAGGAGCTTTGCCATGCCCGTAACGCAAATCACCCGCAACGTCGCCGGAGCGGCGATCCGCCTGGCTGATCTGCTGCTCGGCCAGGCCGTTCGCATTCTCTACAGCCAGTTTGACGGCACCGACTACCCGGAGGTGTTCGTGCGCGACCTCGCCGGCCGACGCCTCACGGAGAGCCTTTACCAGCTGCGCCAGGCCGAGCCAGCCGACCGGCGCGCGGTGCTGCTGTCGAGCGTCAATCGCTTGCGCGCCGACGCCGGCCGGCCGGCCCTCACGTGGCCCGAGCTGCTCGACGCCGCGCGCCGGCCGGGCGAGTGGGAGCACCAGGCGGCCCCCGTCCGCTCCGTAGGGGAGCGCCGGCAATGAGCGCCACCACCCACAGCAGCACCCCGCCGGCGCTCGCCGCGGTCGTCGCCGGCGAGCCGCCGGCGGCGGCCGAGGCCGCGCAGCGCGCCATCCGCGCCTACCTCGCCGAGATCGGCCGCCGTGGCGGCTCCGTCCGCTCCGCGGCCAAGGCCGCCGCGGTGAGCAACAATGGCCGCCAGGCCGCCGCGGCGCGCAAGAAGCGCCGCCGCGGCGGCGCTGGCGGCCGATGAGGGGACCTCACCCATGCCCTACCCTTCCCCACCGCTCCCCCTCGCCTACCGCGGCCGGCGCACGGCCGCCGGCGCCATCGTGGAGGCCCAGGCCCCCGGCGGGACCTGGTACGCCCTCGATCCGCGCCTCGACCTCCGCGAGCACAGCCCCACCGGCCTTGAGTGGGGCTATGGCGGGTCCGGCCCGTCGCAGCTGGCCCTCGCCCTCACCGCCTCTCGCGTGCCCGAGGCCGAGGCCCTCACGCTCTACCAGTTCGTTAAGCGCGCCCTCGTGGCCGGGCTTGACGATCAATGGTTCATCACCGCGGGCCGCCTGGACGAGCTGCTCGCCGAGCTGCGCAGCGCGCCGCCGGCCGCGGCGGCCGGCGGCGAGGACCTCGACGCCGGCGGCGACCCATCATGACCGGCGACGCCGGCGGCGCCGGTCAGTCCTGGGACGTTGCGGCCGCCATCGGCGGCGGTTGCCGCCGCGCCTGGCGGCCGGCGACCGCGGAGGCCTGGCACTGCTTTATCAGCGTGTTCCCGTTCGGCTACCGTTCACTCTGCGGCGCCTGGGTGCTCCCCTGGCGCGGGAGCTGTGCGCTTCTCTGCCCGCCGGTGGCGCTGCGCTGTCCCGAGTGCGCGACGGCCGAGGCGCGCCACTTCCGCGGCGGCTCGGGTAGCTACCCGTCGGCGGGTTGGGAGGACGCCTTGCCGATGCTCGGCGAGGCCCGCCCCGTCACGGCCGCCGACGACGAGGAGCGCGCGCGCTTCATCGAGCGGATGAAGCCTCCCCCCTACGTCCCGACCGGCGAAGAGGAGTACGACCCATGACCAGGCGGCCACATTCCGGCCCCCGGCGCCGAACGCCGGCGGCCGAGGGGTCAGAATCGGTGCAGGGGGGGATGATTCAGCGCAGCTCGAGGACGGCGCCGGCGAGGACCTCGCCGCGCTTCCGCTGCCCCGTCTGCGGCAAGGTGACGGCCGGCCGGTTCCCCGTTGGCGGGGATGGGACCCTCGCCTACCCGCGCCGACACCGAGGACCGGACGGCGAACCCTGCGAGGGGAACACGCGGGAGGCTGAATGGCTCGGCGAGGCGCCGATCGGCGCCTCGCCGGCGCCGGCGGCCATGGCCGTGATAAGAGGAGTTATCAGCAAAACGCCCCCGACGTCGCTACGCCGCGGCGCGCCGTGGTCGACGGCGGTCGACCTGTACCTGTCCGCGGCCGTCGACGCGGCGCACACCCGCCGCGCCTACCGGCGCCACCTGGCCGCCGCCGGCGAGGCGCTCGGCTTCCCGCAGCTCGCGGACCTCGCCGGCGCGGACCTCGCCCACTACCGCGCCGCCATCCTCGCGGACGGCCGCGGCCCGGCTTCCCACAGCCAGGCGCTTGCCGCGCTGCGCGCGTTCCTCACCTGGGTTGGAACCTTCGGCGCGCACCAGCTGGCCGCCGGCGTCCTCGCCGCGGCGCTGCGCTCGCCGCGGGCCGACGTGCGCCGGCCCTACACCGTGCTGTCGCCGGCCGAGCTGGCGGCGCTGCTGGCGGCGGCGCCGACGCTGCGCGATCGAGCGCTGCTCGCCGTGCTGCTCGGTTCAGGCCTGCGCGTCGGCGAGGCCGCCGCGCTCGACGTGGCCGACCTGATCGAGGACGACCAGGGCGCGGCGCTGCTCTCGGTGCGCAGCGGCAAAGGCAGCCGCAGCCGCGAGGTGCCGATCCGCCCCGAGCTGGCGGCGCTGCTGCGCCGCTACCTTGCCGAGACGGGCCGCACTCTCGGCCAGGCCGGGCCGCTCTTCCGCGCCCACGACCGCGGCGCCGCGGCCCGGGCCCGGCGCCGGCTGACGCCCGGCGCCATCCGGGCCGCCGTGGCGGTGGCCGCCCGCCTGGCGGGGATCCACGCGAAGCGCGTCACGCCCCACAGCTTGCGGCACACCTACGCGCTCGGCGCGCTGCGCCGCGGCGGCAACGTCGTGGCGGTGGCAAAGCTGCTCGGCCATCGCCACATAGCGACGACGCAGCGCTACGTCGCGCACCTCGAGCTCGCCGACCTCCGCGCCGTGGTGCCGCCCCTGCCGCTCGAATCCGAGCGGCCGCAAGTTCACCCGTGAACTTGCGGCCGCAACCTGGCGGCCGAGGATATCTCCGCTGAATCACCCCCCCCCACGGCCGCCAGGACGCGCGGCGCGGCGCGGGCCGGTACGAACCCCCCGCCTGCCCGCGATCGGCGCTGTACGGCCCCGCAGGGCGCGGCGGCGCCCCGCTTCCCGCCCTTCCCTGCGCTGAACCCGCGCGTACAGTGCCCTGCTTTGCGGTTCGCGGCCCCGAGATCCCGAAGCAGCGCACCAGGGGACGCGCTGCGGGGGCCGGTGGTGGCCACCACCGGCCCCCGCAGCGCGAGAAGCGAGGAGATCGCCGGCGTCGCCGGCGCCCCCGGCCATGCCGGACATTCGTCCGGCGCCTGCCCGCCGCCCACCCGGAGCGGCGGATTCCCTCCCCGGCCGCTCAGCGCGGGGTAGACGCCACGCCTCCGGCCGGCCGGAGGGCGCCTCAGAGCCGCCCCGTTAAGAGCAAGGAAGCGCCGAGGTGTCCTGCACCGGCGCCGCCGTTGTGCTATCGGGATTGCTGTATGTCTTGAAGTGGCCCGTCTGCGTGTCCGTCACCGTGACCGAGAAGCCGACGTTGGTAAGCGCTGCGAAGAAGACCCAATAGTGTCCTCCGAGGCCGCACCCGTTGATGACCTTGATGAGCATCTCGGGGTTCGTTGCCGCGAAGAACCAGAAGATCCCGCCCTGGCTGATGCCGAGACTCGAAAGCGGAATGTCACTCGCCGGTCCGTGAACACCGCCCCCCTCAGCAGTGTTGACGGTTGCCTGAATCTGGAAGCGCTTATCGCCGGGCTGATCGTCGATGCAGAGCGTATTCGCCGAGGGGACGCATGGTCCGCCTCCGCTCGACGGGGAGAGCCATTGTGAGACCGAGGGGTATGTCTGCGAGAACGCCCCATCCATCACGAGGTTGTTTGGATCACAGTTGTCAGACCCTTGCGATGCGGGACATTCCCCGAGTAATTGGCCGACAACCTGACCATTAGAAAGCACGACCGGGGCGCCGGAACTGCCCTCGGCCGTGTCACCGCCGTTGGCGACTTTGGCGGAAAAGATGTAGTTGGGTCGAGCTGTCCCAGCCACGGGGCATCCAGGGCTCGACGCCAGGATCTGAGTAACGGAAAAACCCTGCGGGAATCCAAGGGGATGCGAGACGCGATAGAGAGGTGTTCCATTTGCGAGCACGCTCGTACTCTGATTCCAGCCAAGAAACACACTGTTGCCTGGGACCGATCCCGTAAGGCGAACCAGGGTGAAATCAGACTGCGTTCCGGTGGCGCCCGTCGCAAGCAGAGTTGAGCCAGTTGTCCTGGGGAATGTGTCCTCCGGTGGCGCGGACCCATTGCAAGACGTATCTTCATACTGGAAGAACGCCTCAAGCGTGGAAGCTGCTGCCTGATCGGAAAAGCAGTGATGGGCCGTCAAGAGATACGGAGTACCGTCCAAGTTGGTGTTGTTCAAGAGCCCGCCGCTGCAACTAAAGCTGTTTGAACCTTTCATGAACTGCAATTGAGCCACCGCATGCTGTAGCGCGGTCAAGAGGCCGCTGCTCTGAACGCATGCCGCGTCAACAAGGCAAGCGGTCGAGTCCTGAGGCAAGAAGAGCCCTTCGCCGCTCTCATGCTGAACGAGGGTAGCAACAGAGGGGATCGGGAAAATTGGTATGCCGCGATTCCTGTATGACGCGAGCATCGGCTCGGAGCCAGCGCGGAAGAGCTCTAACACCTCACGCAGAGTAAAACGCGCCGCGGTCGCACTCACCGGCGCATGGACCTCCAGCATCAGGTCGGGACCCCCTACGCTGGGGGTCCAAAGATCGCCAGCGGGCGCCCTCAGCTCAGGACCGAATTCGCGCGGCTGCTCCCCTATGCCCCATACCCACAGGCGAGTACCGGGCGGGAGCTGAACGTCGAGCAAATGCAGCCGGAGCCTGTACGCCTCGTCTACATGGATGCGCGTCCCCCAAGCTATTGAATCCTTCCCGGCATCGGCAACGATCCCCCCCGACCCGGGCACCGAAGCGGCGCGGCCTGGAAACAGATCAACCTCGACGGGCAAGGGCAACGGCCGCGCGAACCCGTTCTGCGTCGGGCGTCGGCGAGCCGCATTCCACGCCTTCATGGCTGCAAGACTGTCCAAGGCGGCGACCCGCGCCGCTTGAAGCGAATGAAGGGGCGCTTTCGCCAGCTCGTTCGCCAAGCGGATGGGTGCCGCTACAGTGACCGGCCCTTGCTTCGCTCCCGGCGCGGCAAAGAGAGGTCCAACACTTTGGCCGTGAGCAGCGAAGTCACCGAACAGCAGCAGGAGAACGACAGCGACGGGTGAAATGGGCTTGCCAATCATGGTTCCTCTCCATCCTCGCAAACCGTTGCGACGGCCCACCCCACCTCTGGTACGCGACGGCAGCCGCATGTCCGCGCGCGCTTTCGTTTGCGTGAATACGAGCGTACCGCCTGGTGAGAGGCTCCGTCAAGCGTGCGTAAGCGCGAGCCCCGCCGCTCAGCGCCCGGTCGGCACCGCGCCCACGGCCGCCCCCGGCGGCCGGAGCGCGTCTCGGATCAGCTCGGGCGTGAAGCGGTGCAGCCGTTGCTCAGCTCCCCACAGCAGGAACGCGCGCAGCGCGCAGAGCGCTTGAGCGCGCGATCCCTGGCTGACCGCGGCGAAGACCCGCGGCCGAATGGCCGCCAGGTCCTCGCCGCGCAGCTCGCCCACGGGCAGGCCGTCCAGGTCCTCGCCGGTGCGCAGTAGATGGCAGCGGTAGGCGTAGCGCGTTGTCGGCTTGTAACCGGCGACGGACAGGAACCGCTCGACGGCCGCCGGCCAGGTGACGCCGGCGGCGGGAGCCGCCGCCGCCGGCGAGCCGCGCCGGTGGCGTTGGTCACGCGCCCAGGTTGGCGGCGGCACGGCGGCCGTCCCCTCCCCGGCCTTCGGCCGCGGTCCACCTAACCCACTGCTGACGTGGCCTAGAAAACTCAGGATGAACGCTCCCGCGGTGACCAGCCACACCATTTCCCGGCTTGAGAGCACCAGCGCCGCCGGCGGGGCCGGCGCCGGCGGCGCCGCGGCGATCGGTGGCGGTGCGGCGATCGGCGGCGGTGCGGCGATCGGCGGCGCCGTTCCTGCCACGAACGCGCGCGGCAGCA
>Ga0207699_10000360_pt1 | contig 24053 bp, 24 predicted proteins | sample LARL51metaG_FD_184344 | JGI IMG/M metagenome (GOLD analysis project Ga0207699, IMG submission 184344) | Corn, switchgrass and miscanthus rhizosphere microbial communities from Kellogg Biological Station, Michigan, USA - LAR L5-1 metaG... | ecosystem: Host-associated > Plants > Roots >...
CCAGGATGTCGTCGAGAGTCTCGCCCTCCGCGAGCTCCTTGCGAAACTCCGCGGTCCGCGCCTTCAGCGCCTCGTCGGAGAGCGCGGCCACTTCCGCCTCCAGCGCGTTGATGGCATCGACGCGGGGCACATAGGCCTTGACCCGACGGTCGTTGGCGGAGCCGAAAAACTTGCGGGCGAGCGCGCCGATCATGCCGATTTCCTAAAGTTTGCGGCTCTGCTTTACGAGGCCGTGAATGAGGTCCGTCCGGTCGTCTATCAACTCACTGTGACGCGCTATGGTGCAAGCCCCAGGCGAGGGCTCGTCCGCCAAATGAGTGGGAGTTCGTCAGTTCGGGGGTCGGCGGCAAAAACACCAGCAAAATGAGCGCTATCGCCGCTGACACGACGCCGCAGAGATATGGCTGGGTGGGGGCCTTGTCAACGGCGCCGGGAACACCCTGACCAACACCTCAACCGGCAGCCGCGGCGCCCTGCGATTGCAGCGACTTGGAACAGCAGCCCTGTCCGGGAATTCATGATTTTGACAGACTTTTCGCGTTGCCAAGGCGCCGCGATTGGGCGAGTGTCCGGCCGCCCAACGCTTCCCCCTAAGACAACAAGGATTTTCCATGACCACTTCGTTCCCGGTAACGAAAACCGGCATGCGCCGGGGCCTCGCCTCGGCGGCCCTGACGGGCGTTTTTGCCCTCGCGCTGTTCGCCGGTCCCGTCCGCGCGGAGGACGCGAATCCGGTGCTCGCCAAGGTTAACGGTGCCGAAATCCGCAAGAGCGACCTGACGCTTGCCGAGGAGGAATTGGGCCCGAGCCTCGCGCAGATGGATCCATCGACCAAGGACGACAATGTGCTGTCCTTCCTGATCGACATGAAGCTCGTCGCCAAGGCGGCCGAGGACAAGAAGGTCCAGGACAGCGACGATTTCAAGAAGCGGATGGCGTTCGCCCGCAACCGGCTCTTGATGGACAATCTGCTCGCCAGCGAAGGCAAGGCTGCGGCTTCGAGCGACGAGGCCATGAAGAAGGTCTATGAGGACGCCTCGAAGCAGATCTCGGGCGAGCAGGAGGTCCACGCTCGCCACATCCTGGTCGAGACTGAGGACGAGGCCAAGGCGATCGAGGACGAATTGAAGAAGGGCGGCGATTTCGCCGAGCTCGCCAAGAAGAAATCGAAGGATCCCGGCTCCGCCGATGGCGGCGATCTCGGCTTCTTCACCAAGGACCAGATGGTGCCGGAGTTCGCCAATGTCGCGTTCTCGCTGGAGCCCGGCAAGGTTTCCGATCCGGTGAAAACCCAGTTCGGCTGGCATGTCATCAAGGTCGAGGAAAAGCGCAACCGCAAGCCGCCGGATTTCGAGCAGGTCAAGGGCCAGATCGAGACCTATGTGACGCGCAAGGCGCAGGCGGACTACGTCTCCAAGCTGCGCGAGGCCGCCAAGATCGAGCGCCTGGACAAGCCGGCGGATGCGGCGAAAGCCGATGCCAAGCCGGCCGACGCGGCTGCGCCAGCGAAAAAGTAAATCGACTTCGCACTCGAATTTGAGTATTGAGACGTCATGCCCGGCCTCGCGCCGGGCATCTTTTTATCGATAGGCGCCGCCATGTCCTCAAGCATTTCTCCGCTCGCCCCGACCGATGTCCCCGAAATGCCCGCGATCGCCGGCGTCAGGCTCGCCACCGCCGAAGCCGGCATCCGCTACAAGGGCCGCACCGACGTGCTGCTTGCCGTCGTCGACCAGGGCACCGCGGTGGCCGGCGTCTTCACCAAATCGAAATGCGCCTCCGCACCGGTCGAATGGTGCCGCAAGCTGCTGAAGGGCGGAAAGGCCCGCGCGCTGGTGGTCAATTCCGGCAATGCCAATGCCTTCACCGGCAAGACTGGAAAGCAGTCGACCGCGCTGACCGCGGCGATTGCCGCCAAGGCCGTCGGCTGCAAGGCAAGCGAGGTCTTTCTCGCCTCCACCGGCGTGATCGGCGAACCGCTCGATGCGACCAAGTTCGACGGCGTACTGGGCGCGCTCGCCGAACGGGCCGAGGGCGAGGACTGGATGGGTGCGGCCAAGGCGATCATGACTACCGACACCTTCCCGAAAGTGGCGACCAGAACCGTCAAGCTCGGCAAGGCCAAGGTCACGATCAGCGGCATGGCCAAGGGCGCCGGCATGATCATGCCCGACATGGCGACCATGCTGTCCTTCGTCTTCACCGACGCGCCGATCGCACCCGTGGCCTTGCAGGGGCTGCTCAAGTCCGGCGTCGAGGACACCTTCAATGCCGTCACCATCGATGGCGACACCTCAACGTCGGACACGCTGCTCGCCTTTGCCACCGGAGCCGCGGCCGAGCGCGGCGCGCCAAAAATCAGCCGCGCCAGCGACCCGCGCCTGAAGGCCTTCAGCAAGGCGTTCGTGGCGGTGCTTGCCGATCTCGCCGAGCAGGTCGCGCGTGACGGCGAAGGCGCGCGCAAGCTGGTCGAGATCATCGTCGAAGGCGCGGTCACCAAGGCGTCGGCACGAAAGATCGCGATGTCGGTCGCCAATTCGCCGCTGGTCAAGACCGCGATCGCCGGCGAGGACGCCAATTGGGGCCGCGTGGTGATGGCGGTCGGCAAGGCTGGCGAGCCGGCCGACCGGGACAAGCTGTCGATCGCGTTCAACGGCATCCGTGTCGCGACGCGCGGCGCGCGCGATCCCTCCTACGACGAGGCCGAGGTCTCGGAGGCGATGAAGCAGCCGAAGATCCAGATCAAGGTGTCGCTCGGACTAGGCAAGGGCCGGGATCGCGTGCTGACCTGCGATCTCACCAAGGAATATGTCGTGATCAACGGCGACTACCGGTCGTGATCCTCGTCATTGCGAGGCGTGCTTGCGCCGAGCAATCCAGAACTGCATTCGAGGAAAGGTTCTGGATTGCGTCGCTTCGCTCGCAATGACGGAGTCTCGAGATCCCGGGCTCGCCTCCTCGAGGCGCCGTCCCGACATGACGGCTTTCGCCGTCACCTGCTGATGCGCGCGTCCATCACGGCCTTGGCGAACAGCGTGTTCATGGCGTCCGAAATGCCCTGGGTCGGCGAGACCTCGAAATAGAAGCCGGGCGAGGCGCAGGCCTGCATGTTCTGGGCAATCTGGCTGTTCGGCGACGGTCCCCATGGTCCCGAATTGAATGGGTCGATCCAGGTCATGTACCAGGAATTGGTCGGCAGCTGCAGATAGGTCGTGTAGAGCACTGCGATCTTGACCCCGCGGTTTTTCATGTTGTTGCAGAGTGTCGGATCGATCGGCGACTGGCAACGCCCGCTCGACGTCGTCGACTTGATGCACTTGCTCGGATTGTATTCGTCGGCGACGCCGTCCGAGACGAAGAACAGATATTTCAGCGGGGACCCCGACGTGCCGTTGCCCGGCGTCGTGATCGCGGTGTCGATCGCGGGGATGATCGCCGAGAAGCCGGTGTCCTGGTCGTTGTTGTCGTTCTGGCCATTGACCGTCATCAAATCGATGTTTCCGGCCGCGGTCTGCGCGCTGGACAGGCTCGACGACAGCGAGAACAGCGAGCGCAGGCCTTGCGTATCCGAGGAGCCGCCGAAATCGTAGATCGCCATCCGGAACTGGGTGGAATAGGTCTGGGTGTTCTGCGCGGTGGCCATCAGGTTTTGCGTCGCCGTGCGCAGCACGTCGATCCGCGTGGTGACGTTCAGCGATTTCGCCAGCTTGTAATAGTTGTTAGTGTTGTTGAGGTCGTGGCAGGCGAACGCGCACTTGTCGGACGTGTTGTTGACCATGGTGGTGACGTCCGCCGGCGTTGCGCCGACCCCCATCGAGGGGGAATTGTCGAGCAGCACGTAGAAATCGATATATTGCGGGATGTTCGCGGTCGACGTCGAGGTGCCGGTCACGGTCAGCGCGCTCTTGCCGATCACGCCCATGAACGAGGTTGGAATGTCGGCCGAGTAGTCGACGACGGAGGTCAAGGTGGAACCGGTCTTGGTGACCGTGGGCGTCACGCTGTTGATCGTGACGCCGGACAGGCCCGTCGCATTGCCGTTGAAGATCTTCGTGGCGTCCGTGGCGCCCACCGCGATCGTGCCATCCGTGGTCATGCTGCCGGCCGCAACGAAGGCTGCCGACGTCCTGGCGATCGATCCGACGCTCGCGGCATCGGCGGCGGCCTGCAGCTTGCTCTTCAGCTGGTTCGCCCTCGTATAGTCGACCGCCGCGCCGACCATCGTCACGACCGGGATGATGGCCAGCGCAAAGATCACCGCAATATTGCCGCGTCGGTCGCCGCCGAAACGGCTGCTCATACGTAAAATGACACGCATAAATGATCGCCGTTTTGATTGAGTTCTTGCGGCAATCTGTGACCCGGCCGTTAATTTTGGTTTATCCCCGACGTGGAAACCGAGCGCGAACACGGTTAATGGATATCCGTATTACTACGGATCCTCGCTCGCGACGCTCACCGCTTGCTCACGCGCGTCGCCTGCACACCGATCGATGTGCCGATGTGAACGAACCACATTCCGAGATGCGTAGGGTGGGCAAAGCCGCGCCTTCGCGCCGTGCCCACCATCTTTGCCATTGATAGGTCGTTGGGGGCACGCGGCAGCGCGCGAACGACGACCGCGTTCAACAGATCTTCTGCTGCATGTGCTGGACGCAGCTACACGTCGCCGACATCGGGAATTTGACGTCGAAGTAAGGAAAGCTCGAGTTGCTCGGACTGTTGGTCGAACAGCGTGGGAACAGGTAATAGCTGTCTCGAAGGCTCACGGTCCCGCTGATCGTGTAGCCGAGATTGGGCGTGTAGGCGTAGGACACCTCGCCCAGAATGAACGACACATTGTTGTTCGACGTTCCGGTCAGCGAGGGTGGTAATGTCATCACCTGACCGACCGGCCTTCCCGTCGTGACGGTCGTTCCATTGAACGATTGGCTCCATTGCACCGTTGCCTTGCCGGCGGCGTCCGTCGCGACCTCGGATATGGTGACCGTGATGAGCGAGCGGCCGGCGTTGTCGGCGAGGGGATAGGGTGCAAGCGTTGCCGCCGAGGCGCCGAGAATGCCTTGCATCTGGGCCGTGGTCACCTGCGTGTTCTGGGAAACCAGGTCGGCAACGGTGTGTGCGGTTTCGCTGACTTTCACACTGATCGACATTCCGTTCCCGAGTTCGACGCCGCCGACGTAAAGCAGCAGCATGAACGGCACCACGATGGCGAACTCCGTCGCGGCCACGGCATTCGCATCCATCCATAGTTGCCGCACGCGAAGCGACAGGCTGGCCATGGTTCCTCCCTTACGGCTCGTTCTGGAAAGCGGCGGACGCCATGATCAACCGGTTGCCGTTCGAAAGATTTGCAAGATTGAAACCGAGCGGCCCCAGGAACACCGGCCACTGATACATTACTTTGACCACGACGATATCGCCGATGCTGCCGGCGTTGAACTGCCAGCTATTCGCGACTGTTCCGTCGGCTTTGAAAGTCAGCGTGGGCGTAGACGTATTGGCCGACGACCAGGCCGTGGCCACCTGGACATCGACCATCAAGCCATTGCAGTTGAAGAGGATGACGATCTGGTTGCAGACGGCCTGCTTGAATGCGTCCTGTTTCATCTGCTGGGATTGCACCTGCCCGGTCAGGATGAGGCGGCTGGATTTCTGCACGACCGATTCGAGCAGTTCCTGAGCAAAGAAGACGAGAAACGTCTGGATCAGGGCGACGACGAGGGCCAGGAACGGCGCGGCAACGAGGGCGAATTCGACGGCCGTCGCGCCCCTGCTGTCGGTGACGAAGGCCGCGCGGCGATTGCAGCGCTTGCTTCCTGGGACGATCTCCACGTCTGTCATGGCGCTTGTCTCAGTGCGTGAGGCTGGCAGTGTTCGACGCAACCTTGATGAACAGATCCGTGAGTGCGGCCGAGATGTCGCCGCCGGTTTGAACGTCGGCGAACAGGCCAGGCGATGCGCAGGATTGCAGCCGTTGCGCGATCGCGCCCGTTGAGGACGATGGGTTGTTGAACTGCGCGACGTGAGAGTCATACCAGTCGTTGCCGTTGAGTTGCAGGTACTCGGTGTAGAGTATCGCGATGCGAATGCCCTTCGTGGTCTTGATGGTGTCACAGATCGCCGTATTCAGCGGCTGATGGCATCGATATTTCGTGTTGCTTACCTTTTCAACCTTGGCGTCCTTGTTGCAGCCCGAGCTGCTGGAGATGATCTTGTCCTCCACGCCGTCCGTGACGAGGAACACCACCTCCTGCGGGGTATCGCTTGCCTGATTGGTGCCAAGCCCGGGATAAGGCATGATGTCGTTGAGGTCGGTCAGCGCACCTTCGATGTCCGTGCCGTAGTCGGTGTTGCAGTTCGATGTCGTGACGCAGTTCTGGTGGTCGACCGTGAGGAGCTGGATGTTGCGAATCTGCCCGGCAACGGTGGACAGGCTGGCGAGCGACTGGACCGGGTTCAGGTCGTAGTCGAAGGTGTAGAGCCCTGCTCTGTAGCTGGTGTTGTTCAAGGCCGACATGCACTGCATCACCCCGCCCGTCACGCCGTGCTGCGGGCACGACCACGGTCCGACCAGTAGCTGGTTGACGGCATTCACCACGAGATCGATGCGAAGCCTGACCCCGTTTGCGCGCGCGATACTGAGATTGTCGGTGGTCCAGGAATTTGCATTCGGGTCGAGGCTGGGACGCACTTCATGGCAGGCGAATCCGCACGAGCCGGATGGCTGGCCAGCGGTATATCTTTTCAGATTATCGATATCGTCCTGGGTCGCGCCGATCGCCATGGATGGCGAGTCGTCGAGCAGCAGATAGAAGTTCATGTTGGGCGCGCTCGAGGCCTGCGCCGTCGATGAGCCGCCGATCGGCCAGGACTGACTGCCAAGCAAACTGGGAAAGTTGTTGGCGGATTGCGCGCTGTAGGAAACCGTGACGGTGCGCTGCAGCCCGCTGTTGACGACGTCGACCGTCGGCGTCGGGATCGAGGACAGGCCGGGAAGACCGTTCGCGGTCGATCCGAAGATGGCAGTGGCAGTCGCCTTGGCCACATCAGTGGTTTGCAACAACATCGCGGGCCTGACGGCGGCGATTGCGGCGGCATCGGCAGCCGCATTCAATTGTCCTTGTTTGCGCAAGGCCTGGGTGTAATCGAGCGCCATGCCGAGCAGATAGATCGTCGGGACCATCGTCAGCGCAAAGATGACTGCGATATTGCCGCGTCGGTCGCTCAGGAAACGGCTGCTCATACGTAAGATGACACGCATAAATGGATGCCGCTTTGAATTGCTTCTTCCGGTAATTTACGGGGCCGACCGTTAAGTTTGGTTTACTTCTGCCGTAGAAACACGGAGAAACAGGAGTTAATGATTCATTCACCCTTGGTGCTTCCTTGGCGCTTCCCAACTCCCTCGTCTGATGGCCGAACTCAAACTCACCCTCGTCGTCGCCTGCGCGTTGATCGATGCCGATCGCCGCGTGCTGATCGCGCAGCGTCCGGAAGGAAAGACGATGGCAGGCCTGTGGGAGTTTCCCGGCGGCAAGGTCGAGCCCGGCGAGCGGCCCGAACAGACCCTGATCCGCGAACTCTCCGAGGAGCTCGGCATCACCGTGGCCGAGCCGTGCCTCGCGCCGCTCACGTTTGCGAGCCACGGCTATGAGAGCTTTCATCTTTTGATGCCGCTCTATATCTGCCGGCGCTGGGACGGCATGGTGACGCCCCGCGAAGGACAGCAGCTCACCTGGGTCCGCGCGACAAAGCTGCGCGACTATCCGATGCCGCCCGCGGATCTGCCGCTGATTCCGCATCTGATCGATCTACTGGTGTAGGTCGAATCTCCGAACCATGCGTAGGGTGGGAGAAGGCGCGTCTCCGCGCGGTGCCCACCACCTTTATCGCCGATAGACCGTTGGTGGGCACGCGGAGCCCGTCATCGGGCCGCGATTCGCGCGGACCCGTTGGCTTTGCCCACCCTACGCAGCTTTGAACATGCAAAGACGTGGATGGCCGGGACAAGTCCGGCCATGACGAGCAAGTGGCTCAGGTCTGCCCCGCCTTCTTAACCGCCTCTTCCAGGCTCGCCTTGGCCGAGCCCGGCTTCAGCGCTTTCTGCTGGCTCTCATGCGGAGCCCAGGCGGAGAGCCAGATGATGTCGAAGGTGGCGCGGATGCGGCCATCGCTGTCCGCAAAGCGCTCGGCATAGATCTCGGCCATGCGCAGCAGCGTGGCGCGGCGGGTCGGCGTGCGGCGGCGCTCGACCAGGATGTTGGTTGCGCCCATGCGGCGGAGATCGGCCATCAGCGCAAAGGCGTTTGCGTAGCGCACGGTGATGCGGTCGACATCGGTGACGGGCAGCGCGAGGCCTGCGCGCTGCAACAGGCTGCCGAGATCGCGCAGGTCGGCAAAAGGCGCCACGCGCGGCGACACACCGCCCTCGCACTCGGCCTCTGCGGCAGCGAAGGATTGCCGGAGCTCGGTCAGCGTATCGCCGCCGATCATCGCTGCGAGCAACAGACCATCGGGTTTCAGCGTGCGACGGAGCTGCGCCAGCACGCCGGGCAAATCGTTGACGAACTGAAAGGCGAGCGCCGACAGCACAAGGTCGAGCGATCCCGGCGCCAATGAAACGACCTCTCGCCTCCAGTCGTCGAGCGCCGCCATGCGCCTGACCGGCTGCCGCAAATGCCGGGACAGGCGAACCTGCAGCGCCTCGGTCGGCGTCCAGACATCCGCGGGACAGACGAACTCGCGCTTCACGGCGGCGAGCCGCTCCTCAATGTCCTCCAGGACGCGATCGAGCAGGAAAGTCGCGGGTCCAAGGGAACGAGCGCGCATCTCCCGCTGCGCCAGCAGCGCGCGGTCGAAGACGACGGGAGCCGAGGTCGGGCTTTGTGGCATGATCGCTTGGTTAAGCCGATCAGCCCGCATCTGGCAATCAACCATGAGAGCTTGAGCAGGCGCGATCGCGGCGCTAGCCTTGCGGGATGGATGGCACGACGCCCCTGCCCCGTTCGTTCGCCCGTCCCTGGCGCGCCGCGCTATCGGCGGGACGCGCGGCGTGGCGGCTTGCGCTCGACATCGCGCTGCCGACCCTGTGCATCTCCTGCCGCGAGCCCGTGCACGGCGAAGGCGTCTGCGCCTCCTGCTGGTCAAAGCTCTCCTTCATCGCAAAACCCTATTGTCCGCGGCTTGGCATTCCCTTCGTCTACGATCCCGGCCCGGAACTGCTCTCGATGGAAGCCATCGCCAGCCCCCCGGCCTATGATCGCGCCCGCGCCGCGGTGCGCTATGACGACGTCGCCCGCACCCTGGTTCATGCGCTGAAATACCAGGACCGAACCGACCTCGCGCCGATCATGGGCCGCTGGATGGCGCGTGCCGGCGCGGAACTTCTCCAGGACGCCGACATGCTGATTCCAGTGCCGCTGCACTGGCGGCGGGGTTTTGGGCGCCGCTACAACCAGTCGGGATTGCTCGCGCGCGCCATCGCACGGCAGAGCGGCGTCGCGCTGCAGGGCGAGGTGCTCGGCCGGGTGCGCGCGACCGAGCAGCAGGTTGGACTGTCGCGCGCCCAGCGGGCCAGCAATGTGCAGGGCGCATTTCAGGTATCCACCGGCCGTCAGGCCGAAATTGCGGGACGGCGCGTCGTGCTGGTCGATGACGTCCTGACGTCGGGCGCGACAGTGGACAGCTGCGCGCGGGCGCTGCTCAGGGCGAAGGCCGCTCATGTCGACGTCCTGGTCTTCGCCCGGGTTGTGGACGGCCCCCGCCCTCCCATATAATCCCCACTTTCTGCGGCAATCTTGCCTGGAGCATCAGAAGCGCGACATGACGGCTGCCATCGAAATCTACACGCGTCCGGGCTGCGGCTATTGCAGCGCCGCAAAGTCGCTGCTCGCCCGCAAAAAGGCCGCCTTCACCGAGCACGATGCCGGCAAGGACCCGTCATCGCGGCAGGCGATGTACGATCGCGCCGGCGATGGCGCGACGTTCCCGCAGATCTTCATCGGCGACCTTCATGTCGGCGGCTGCGACGAGCTCTACGCGCTGGACCGCGCCGGCAAGCTCGATCCACTGCTCGCGGGAGCTATGAACGGCACATGAGCGCGACCACGACCTTCACGGCGGCCATGGTGCAGATGCGCACCTCGCTGCTGCCCGAACCGAGCCTCGAACAGGGCATGGCGCTGATCCGCGAAGCGGCGGCGCAGGGCGCCGATTATGTGCTGACGCCCGAGGTCAGCAACATGATGCAATTGAACCGCAAGGCGCTGTTCGAGCATCTGAAGACCGAAGACGATGATCCGTCGCTGAAAGCCTATCGCGCGCTTGCGGCCGAGCTGAAGGTCCATCTGCATATCGGCTCGCTGGCACTGCGCTTTTCGCCGGAGAAGGCGGTCAACCGCTCGTTCCTGATCGGGCCCGACGGCGCGCTGCTCGCGAGCTACGACAAGATCCACATGTTCGACATCGAGCTGCCGGACGGCGAGATCTATCGCGAGTCGGCCAACTACCAACCCGGCGAGACCGCCGTGATGTCCGATCTGCCGTGGGGCCGTATCGGTCTTTCGATCTGTTACGACGTGCGCTTCCCGGCACTCTATCGCGCGCTCGCCGAGGGCGGCGCCTCGTTCCTGACCGTGCCTTCCGCCTTCACCCGCAAGACCGGCGAGGCGCACTGGCACATCCTGCTCCGCGCCCGCGCCATCGAGAACGGCTGCTTCGTGTTCGCCGCCGCGCAGGGGGGCCCGCACGAGAACAAGCGCGAGACGTTTGGGCACTCGATGATCATCGATCCGTGGGGCACGGTGCTGGCGGAGGGCGGGATCGAGCCGGGCGTATTCCTGGCCGAAATCGATCCCGCGAAGGTCGACGTCGCGCGAAAATCGATTCCCTCGCTGCAGCATGGGCGCCGCTTCACGCTGCCCGATCCCAAGGGAGGCCCCGACTACCTGCATCTGGTGCGGGGATCGGCATGATCCGCTACACGCTTCGCTGCGGCAAGGATCACACCTTCGAAAGCTGGTTCCAGGACTCCGCGGCCTACGACGCGCAGGTCGCCCGCAAGCTCGTGACCTGCCCGGTCTGCGATTCCACCGCGATCGAGAAGGCGATCATGGCGCCGCGGATCGCGAGCCGGAAGCGGGGCGCGAAAGAGGCGCCGGTGCCTGCACCCGCGGCGGCCGCCGAGGCTCCCGCAACCGAATCGACGCCGCTGATGATGGCGCAGGAGCACAAGCTGCGCGCCAAGCTGAAGGAATTGCGCGACCACATCGTGAAGAATGCCGACAATGTCGGCGAGCGTTTCCCCAACGAGGCGCGCAAGATGCATTACGGCGAGATCGAGCATCGCCCGATCTATGGCGAGGCCTCGAACGAGGAGGCGCGCGCGCTGATCGAGGAGGGTGTCGAGGTCTCGCCGCTGCCGGTGCTGCCGGACGATTGCAATTGACTTCTCGCTCATTGCGAGGCGCGTTTTGTGCCGAAGAATGCAGGATCTCACGCGCGGCTCTGGATTGGTTCGCTTATGCTCGCAATGACGTCTTTGTGTTGAAGCAGTTGAGCCTCTCTCCATGAGCCCGATATCATCCTCCTCCTGGCAGGTCTGGGCGCTGCTGTCGGCTGCCTTCGCGGCGCTGACGGCGATCTTCGCCAAGATCGGCGTCGAGGGCATCAACTCCGATCTCGCCACGTTGATCCGCACCGCCATCGTGCTGGCGAGCCTTTCGCTGATTCTGTTCGCAACCGGCCAGCTCTCCAATCCCGGACCAGTCTCGGGCAGGAGCTGGCTGTTCCTGCTGCTGTCCGGGCTAGGCACCGGCGCGTCGTGGCTGTGCTATTTTCGCGCGCTGAAGCTCGGACCGGCGACGCTGGTGGCGCCGATCGACAAATTGAGCGTGGTGCTGGTCGCCCTCTTCGGCGTGGTGTTTCTCGGCGAGCGGCCTTCGCTCTATGGCTGGATCGGTATCGCCCTGATCGCGTCAGGCGCGGTGCTGATCGCAGTGAAGGCCTGACAGCGCATCAGACGCTGACCAGCAGCGCGACGCCAGCCACGATCAGCACGATGCCAAGAAGCTCGCGCGCCGAGGCCCGCTGCTTGAAGGAATAGTGCGACACGGCCTGTGCGAACAGCACCTCGACCAGCGCTAGCGTCCGCACGTTGGCCGCCGCGGTGAGCGCGAAGGCCAGAAACCAGAACTGCGACGAGAACGCGCCCATGAAGCCGGCAAACATCGACGATCGCCACAAGGCGATGATCTTCTGCAGCACCTCGGGCGCCCGCGCCAGCAGATAGATCGTCAGGATCAGCGTCTGCAGGAACAGCCCGAGCACCAGGGTGAACGAGGCGGCGGTCACGAACGAGACGCCCACGACCGTGATGATGGCGCCGCGAAAACCGACCGCCGACAGCGCAAACATCGCTGCGGCCGCGAGCCCCAGCACGGTCGGCCGGAGCTCGGCCAGGCCCTTCTCACCGCCGGGCCGCAGCGCCGTGATGATCACGCCGATGGTCGCGATCAGGATCGCCGCCATTTTTGCGGGCGTCAGATGGTCGCCTAGGAAGATGAAGCCGAAGACCGCGGTCTGGATCGCCTCGGTCTTGAGATAGGCGGTGGTCGCCACGAACGAGCGGTCGTTCATCGCGAGCAGCATCAGGCCGGTGCCGACGATCTGGCTCAGCGCGCCCAGCACCAGCCAGGGCCAGAACGCCGCGACCGGATGCGGCAGCGCGTCGCCTGAGACCGCGAGCACGCCGGCAAAGAACACGATCGAGAACGGGAAGCCGAACAGGAAGCGGATGTTGGTCGCGCCCCAGGTGCCGAGCGGACCGGTCAGATGCCGCTGCATCGCATTGCGCGCGACCTGCCCGCCCGCGGCGATCAGCGTGAAAGGAATCCACAACGTGGCAACGGAGAACATTGGGAATGATGGCCGGCTGAAAGGGTGGCCACCGTGCCGGGTGCGAGGAATGCGGTCAACTGTAACACTGCATAACTGGATTGCGCTTGTGACCAGAAACGCTGTTGTCGTCCCTGCTTTCGCAGGGACGACAACGGCGTTTGTGAGGATTTCTCACGACCTCCCTCACACCATCTGCTCGGCGACCACCATGTAATTCACGTCCATGTCGGCCGAGAGGCCCCAGCGGTCGGCGAAGGGATTGTAGACCACGCCGCTCTGCTCGGTGACGACGAGGCGGTTGTCGAGCAGATGCTTGGTGAGCTCGTCGGGAGTGACGAACTTGCTCCACTGATGGGTACCGCGCGGAAGCCAGCGCAGTACGTATTCGGCGCCGACGATGGCGAGCGCAAAGCTCTTCCAGTTGCGGTTCAGCGTCGAGGCCACCATCATCCCGCCGGGCTTCAGCATCGCGGCGCAGCGGCCGAGGAAGAGGCCGACATCGGTGACGTGCTCGACCACCTCCATCGCCAGCACGATGTCGAAGCGCTCGCGCCCATCCATTTCTTCCGGCGTGGTATTACGATAATCGATCGACAGATGCCCCTTCTCGGCATGCAGCCGTGCCGCCGCGATGTTCTTTGCCGCCGCATCGACCCCAACCACGTCGGCCCCGAGCCGGGTGAACGGCTCGCACAACAGGCCGGCGCCGCAGCCGATGTCGAGCATGCGCAGGCCGCTCAGGCAGTTCAGGCTCTTGGCGTTACGCTCGAACTTGCGGCAGGCGGCGTCGCGGATATAGGCAAGCCGCAGCGGATTGATCTTGTGCAGCGGCGCCATCTTGCCGTTGGGGTCCCACCACTCGGCCGACAATTTCGAGAATTTGGCGATCTCGGCCGGATCGGCCGTCGAGCCGGGTGTGCCGGCTCCGAGGTTGCGGGAGTCCTCTGACATGGCCATGCGATGGGCTTTCTAGCGCGCGGTGATGGCGTTGCGGAACGCCAGCGGCGAGGCGATCGTCGAAATGGTCTCCCGGCCCTCGCCGACCCCGAGAATCGTCACGTTCCCGTAATCGAAGATTCGCCCCGCGATGCTCTGATCAACATCGACGCTCTCGACCTTGTCGAGCGCCATTTCAAAAGTGTGCCGCTGGATGAAACCGGTCTTGTGGACAACGCGCCGGTTGGTCACGTCGGTCTCGGTGGTCAGGCGATGGAACCAGGACCTGACGGTCAGATACAGCGCCACCAGCGCAACCACGACAGCCGACGCCAGCGCCAGCATCGTCACCCCCTGGACCGTCGTCTCCCGGGACAGGATGAGCAGGACCAGCGCGACGATCCAGGCCGCGATGGCGGGCAGGTAGAATATCCAGTGAGCATTGGTCGAATAGAGAACTTTCTCGCCGGGTTGCAGGATCTCATCGATATACCGTCCCATACCTACCCTCACTTCACCGCGGCGGTGGATCCCAGCCCAGGAACCGGCTTGCCCCCGGCCGCCGCGCTATGTATACGCGCGTTTCAGCCTCGGCGCCTACGGTTTCCCGCAGGTAATAAATATCCTATCGAAGGAACGAACCTGTCGTCATGAGCCGCCTCGTGATGAAATTCGGCGGCACATCCGTCGCCAATATCGAACGCATCCGCAACGTCGCGCGTCATGTGAAGCGCGAGGTCGATGCCGGCCATGACGTGGCCGTGGTCGTCTCGGCGATGGCCGGCAAGACCAATGAACTGGTGGAGTGGTGCCGCGACGCCTCTCCGATGCACGATGCGCGCGAATATGACGCCGTGGTGGCATCGGGCGAGCAGGTGACCTCGGGGCTGCTTGCGATCGTGCTGCAGAACATGGGTATTCAGGCCCGCTCGTGGCAGGGCTGGCAGATCCCGATCAAGACCAGCGATGCGCACGCCTCGGCCCGCATCGTCGACATCGACGGTTCGGAGCTGATGAAGCGGTTCAAGGACCGCAAGGAGGTCGCCGTGATCGCCGGCTTCCAGGGCATCAACCCGCAGACCGGCCGGATCACGACACTCGGGCGCGGCGGATCGGATACCTCAGCGGTCGCGATCGCGGCCGCGATCCGCGCCGACCGCTGCGACATCTATACCGATGTCGACGGCGTCTATACCACCGACCCGCGCGTGGTCCCGAAGGCGCGCCGGCTCGACAAGATCGCGTTCGAGGACATGCTGGAACTGGCCTCGCTGGGCGCCAAGGTGCTGCAGGTCCGCTCGGTCGAGCTCGGCATGGTGCAAAACATGCCGATCTTTGTCCGCTCCAGCTTCGACAAACCCGAGGATATCGATCCGCACGCCAATCAGCCGCCGGGCACGCTGATCTGCAGCGAGGAGGAAATCATGGAAAGCCACGTCGTCACCGGCATCGCCTTCTCCAAGGACGAGGCGCAGATCTCGCTGCGCCAGATCGAGGACAAGCCGGGGGTGGCCGCCTCGATCTTCGGCCCGCTGGCGGAGGCCAACATCAACGTCGACATGATCGTGCAGAACGTCTCCGAGGACGGCAAGACCACCGATCTGACCTTTACCGTCCCGGCCTCGGACTACAGCCGCGCCCGCGACACCATTACCGCGGCCAAGGGCAAGATCGGCTATGCGCGGCTCGACACGGCAAATGACGTCTCGAAGGTCTCGGTGATCGGCAGCGGCATGCGCAGCCATGCCGGCGTCGCCGCAAAAGCCTTCGCCGCGCTGGCCGGGCGCAATATCAACATCCGCGCCATCACCACGTCGGAGATTAAATTCTCGGTGCTGATCGATGCGGCCTATACCGAGCTTGCGGTCCGCACATTACATACCCTCTACGGGCTGGATCAGGCTTAGAAGAACTGTCTCCATCGGCGCGTCCGGCGGGCAGTCCCCCTTGCGGCGCAATCGTTTCGCAGGCGCAAAACCGGCGCCCGTGGCGAAGTTCCTTGGTCTGTTCCTTGGCAGGCGTTTTGCTTGGCAAAACAAGCGCCAATTCGCTATACGGCCAAGGTCAGGGCAACGTCGCGGTGGATTTGACATTCGCTCGAGTAGCCGCCGTGAATTCGCGTTTGGCGGATGGCGGCGGCAGATGAATAAGATTGTAGTTTTTCCCGAGGTCAGCGCCAGTTTCCGGCGACCCGCCGGGCTGGCTTTCAGGAGGGGGACGATTGCAGATGCGAAGCACGTCGGGAGGTCCCCGCGTCCTGTTGAGACGGCTTCGCGAAACCATGGCGGAGCAAGTCAGCGCCCAGGAACGATTGGACAAGATCGTGGTGCTGATCGCGGCCAATATGGTGGCCGAGGTCTGCTCGGTTTACGTGCTTCGGATCGACAATACACTCGAGCTCTACGCCACCGAAGGGTTGAATCGCACCGCCGTGCACCGCACGGTGCTGAGCGCCCATGAGGGCCTGGTCGGCCTGGTGGCAAGCGAGGCGACGCCGCTCAATCTGAGCGACGCCCAGAGCCACCCGGCCTTCTCGTTCCGTCCCGAGACCGGTGAGGAAATCTATCACTCCTTCCTCGGTGTGCCGATCCTGCGCGCCGGCAACACGCTCGGCGTGCTGGTCGTGCAGAACCGCGCCAAGCGCACCTATGTCGAGGAGGAGGTCGAGGCGCTGCAGACCACCGCGATGGTGCTCGCCGAGATGATCGCCTCCGGCGAGCTCGCCGCGCTGGCGCAACCTGGCGCCGAGCCCGCCGCCCGGCACTCGCTGCACAAGACCGGCACCATCCTCTCCGACGGCATCGCGCTCGGCCATGTGGTGCTGCACGAGCCGCGCGTCGTCATCAACAACTACATCGCCGAGGACCTGCCCAAGGAGCTGAAGCGGCTCGACACCGCGCTCGCCAAGCTCCGAAGCGACCTCGATCGCATGCTGGAGCGCGGCGACGTCGCCGACGGCGGCGAGCATCGCGACGTGCTGGAAGCCTACCGCATGTTCGCCAACGACCAAGGCTGGTCGCACAAGCTGCACGAGGCGGTCGCCACCGGTCTGACCGCCGAAGGCGCGGTCGAGCGCGTGCAGTCGGACACCCGCGCGCGCATGCTGCGCTCCACCGATCCTTATCTGCGCGAGCGCCTGCACGATCTCGAGGACCTCGGCTACCGCCTGCTCCGGCAACTGGTCGGCCAGGATCACGCGCCGTCGCGCGAAAAACTGCCCGACAATGCCATCCTGATCGCGCGTGCGATGGGTCCGGCGGCGCTGCTGGACTACGATCGCAAGCGCCTGCGCGGCCTAGTGCTGGAGGAAGGCACCGCCAACTCCCACGTCTCGATCGTGGCGCGCGCGATGGGAATCCCCGCGGTCGGCGAAGTGCCGAACGCGCCCGGCATCGCCGATCCCGGCGACGCCATCATCGTCGACGGCACCTCCGGCTCGATCTACGTCCGCCCGTCGACTGAAATCGAAGCCGCCTATGCCGAGCGCGTGCGTTTCCGCGCACGCCGGCAGGCCCAGTATCTGGAGCTCCGCGACAAACCCTGCCGCACCAAGGACGGCCAGGGCGTCGAGCTGATGATCAATGCGGGGCTCGCCATCGACCTGCCGCACATCGAGGACACCGGATCGGCCGGCATCGGCCTGTTCCGCACCGAGCTGCAGTTCATGGTCGGCCAGGCGCTGCCGCGCTCGAGCGACCAGCTCGCGCTGTACCGCACGGTGCTGGATGCAGCCGGTCCCAAGCCGGTGACCTTCCGCACCCTCGACATCGGCGGCGACAAGGCGCTGCCCTATATGGAGACGGTGATCGAGGAGAACCCGGCGCTCGGCTGGCGCGCGATCCGGCTCGGACTCGACCGGCCGGGCCTGCTGCGCGGCCAGATCCGGGCACTGCTCCGCGCCGGCGGCGGCCGCGCGCTGCGCATCATGTTTCCGATGGTCTCCGAGGTCGCCGAGTTCGATGCCGCCAAGGCGATCGTGGAGCGCGAGCTGACCTATCTGCGCCAGCACGGCCATGCGCTGCCGGAACGGATCGACATCGGCACCATGGTCGAGGTGCCGGCGCTGCTGTTCCAGTTCGACGAACTCTTGCGGAAGGTCGACTTCGTTTCGGTCGGCTCCAACGACCTGTTCCAGTTCCTGTTCGCGGTCGATCGTGGCAATGCAAAAGTCTCCGACCGGTTCGACACGCTGTCGGCACCGATCCTGCGCGTGCTGCGCGAGATCGTGACGAAGGCGAAAGCCGCCAACAAATCCGCCTCGCTGTGCGGCGAGATGGCCTCCAAACCGATCGGCGCGCTGGCGCTGATCGCGCTCGGCTACCGTTCTCTGTCCTTGTCTCCGACTGCGCTCGGCGCGGTCAAGGCGATGATCATCGAGCTCGATGCGAGGCGCGCGGAGGCGATGATGTCGCAGCTTCTGGAGACACCGGCCGGCAGCGTCTCGATCCGTCAGAAGCTGACCGAATTCGCAGAGGCCGAGGGATTGCCGCTGTAGCGACGCTATCTTGCAATCGCTGCGCCGCCCCGCCTCCTGCCAGACGAGACCCAGATCATGTCGATGCTGCCCGAAGCCAAACTGGACGTGCTCCTAGCCCATCATGCCTCTCTCGAGGCGCAGCTGCTCGGCCAGGTCGCGTCCGACAAATATGTCCAGATCACCCGCGAGCTGTCGGAGCTCAATCCGCTGATCGACGCGGTGAAGGCTTATCGCGCCGTCGTCAAGGAGGTCGCCGACACCGAGGCGCTGGTGTCTGATCCGGCCGTCGATGCGGAGATGCGCGCGATGGCGGAAGCCGAACGCGACAGCTTGGCCGCGCGCCGCGCCGAGCTCGAACAGAACATCCGCGTCGCGCTGCTGCCCAAGGATGCGATGGACGATCGCAACGTCGTGCTGGAAATCCGTGCCGGCACCGGCGGCGACGAAGCCTCGCTGTTTGCCGGCGACCTGTTCCGGATGTACGAGCGTTTCGCCAGCCTCCAGGGCTGGAAGGTCGAGGTGATCTCGGCCAGCGAAGGCACCGTCGGCGGCTTCAAGGAAATCATCGCCGAGGTGCAGGGCCGCGGTGCCTTCGCCAAGCTGAAATTCGAATCCGGCGTGCACCGTGTCCAGCGTGTGCCCGACACCGAGACGCAGGGGCGCATCCACACGTCGGCCGCGACCGTCGCCGTGCTGCCGGAGGTCGAGGATGTCGACGTCGACATCAAGACCGAGGACCTGCGCATCGAGACCATGCGTGCACAGGGCGCCGGCGGCCAGCACGTCAACAAGACCGAATCGGCGATCCGCATCACCCATATCCCGACCGGGATCGTGGTGATGATGCAGGACAGCCGCTCGCAGCACAAGAACCGGGCGTCCGCCATGAACATCCTGCGCTCGCGCATCTACGACGCGGAACGCCAGCGCGTGGACGCGGCCCGCTCGGCCGACCGCCGCGAAAAGGTCGGCTCGGGCGACCGCTCCGAGCGCATCCGCACCTACAATTTCCCGCAAGGCCGCGTCACCGACCACCGCATCAATCTCACGCTCTACAAGCTGCCGCAGGTGATTTCGGGCGAAGCGCTGGGCGAGCTGATCGACGCGCTGACGACCGAGCACCAAGCCGCGCAGCTCGCGGCGCAGGGTGCGGCGGCGTGAGCGGAGTAAGCGTCGATGAAGCCCGGCGTCTCCTCGCCGAGCGCTTCAGATCCGCCGGCATCGATTCAGCCGAGATTGACGCGCGGCTGCTGGTTGGTGCGGCGCTGCGGCTTGATCTCACAGGTCTCATCACCTCGGCCTCGCGAACCCTGTCGAAACGCGAAGTCTCGAAGCTTGCGGCTTTCGCCGAGCGACGGGTCGCACGCGAGCCGGTCGCTCGCATTCTCGGCGAAAAGGAGTTCTGGGGCCTGCCGCTCAAACTCTCGGCCGAGACGCTGGTGCCGAGGCCGGATACTGAAACGGTGGTCGAGCTCGCGCTGCAGCTCGCCGAGACGGCGCATCCGGACCGCGAATTGCGCATCCTTGATATCGGTACCGGCTCGGGCGCCATCCTGCTGGCACTGCTGTCCGAGCTGCCCAGCGCGATCGGGATCGGCAGCGATATCAGCCTCGCCGCGCTTCTGACCGCGCGCTGCAACGCCGCCGAGCTCGGCTTCGCCTCGCGCGCCTTTTTCGTCAAATGCAACTACGCCGCGGCACTCGCCGGGCGGTTCGATCTGGTGGTGTCCAATCCGCCCTATATTCCCTCGCAGGACATCGCCGGGCTCGACATCGAGGTGCGTGAGCACGATCCGCATCTGGCGCTGGATGGCGGCCCCGACGGGCTCGACGCCTACCGCGCCCTGATCCCCGGGGCGGTGCGACTCTTGGCCTCCGGGGGGGCCCTTGTGGTCGAGGCGGGCCGTGGCCAAATAGAGGGTGTGACGGGTTTGATGCGTGGGGCGGGATTAACCACGATCGCCGAACCGAGGGCCGATCTCGGCGGAATTCTGCGGGCCATTGCCGGCCGAAAATTGCCGCCACAAAAGCCCCGATAGGACGTAAAAAACCACTTGGAATATTCTTCGGGAGCGACTACGTTCCGCCCAACATCGGTGCAGGCCCCGTGGATGCGACGGGTGAAAGCCAGCGTTCTCAGAGCGAGAGCCGCCCGGTCAAATGGTTCCAAAACGTCGGTTCACTTGAGCGCGATAGCTTTCGAGAGCTGCGCTGCTGCCGACCGCGAAGCGAACGAAAGCCTGAATTGTTGCGCTTGACGACTTACGCACCGAAACCGGGCCTGTTGCGGCAGGCGGAATGAGGGATTCGCTGGCTGCGGCGTAGGCGGGTGGGGAACGCGTGTTTGCTGGACGCGAAGATTGACGACAACGTCAGGGCTTGGACTTTAGAAACGTGGAGCCGCATCGCGCATTCGATGCGGGCGGGCGCGGTTTCCGGCGCAACGGTGCTGCGCGTCATCAATTCCCAAGGTATTCGCAAGGCAATTAACTCAGGGCTGGAATAAAGGCAGGACATGAGAAACGGTCAAAACAACAAGCGGATGCGCAACCGGAATAACAATAATAATAACAATAACAACAACAACCGGCGCGGCCAAAACCCGATGACCCGGGTGTTTGAATCGAATGGACCGGACATCAAGATTCGCGGCACCGCATCGCATGTGGCCGAAAAATACGTCCAGCTGGCGCGCGATGCGCGCTCCTCGGGCGATCCGATCGCCGCCGAAAACTACTATCAGCACGCCGAGCATTATTTCCGCCTGATCGCCGCTGCGCAGGAGCAATTCCGCCAGAACCAGCCGCAACCGCGCCAGGACGAGGTCGTCACGACGGAGGACCATGACGACGAGGACGAAGGCTTTTCGAGCTTCGGCCAGGAGCCCGGTTTCGTCCCCGCGCAGCCCCAGCCGTTCATGCGCGACAACAATCAGCGCGACCGCGACAACCAGCCCTATCAGCGCGACCAGCAGCAGCCGCGCGAGCAGCGTGAGCATCGCGAGCAGCGTGAACATCGCGAGCCGCGTGAACGCGACCACCGTCCGCAGCCGCAATATCAGCCGCAGCCGCAACCCCAGCCGGCCGTTGCCGACGCCGGCGTCGACCGGCTGCCGTCATTCATCCCGGGCCCGCAACCGCAGATCAACGGCGGCACGGGCTTCGAAGGTGGTGGCGGCGGCGAGCGCTATCCGCGGCGGCGGCGCCGGCCGCACGGGCCGCGCCCCGAGGGCATGGCGCCTGCGCCCGCCCCCGCGGCGGTGCAGAGCGACGATTTCAATCCCGGCAACGAGTAGCCCCGAAAGTCGAACCTGCCATTCGTCATGCCCGGCCTTGTGCCGGGCATCTACGTTTTGGAAGCTTGTTCAAAATGAAGCCGTGGATGGCCGGGTCATCTGCGCGAACGCGCGCGCAAGACGCGCTTCGCGCTTTTGCCCGGCCATGGCGGCGTGAAGCTTTCTCTGGCAGATGCCGAATCGTCAGCCGCGCGTCGCGGTCGATGACGGCACCAGGACGGGCTTCAGCGCCGGAATCAGCCGCGTGCGCTCGCGATAGGCCGGGATCACGCGATAGACCTGCTTGGTCGCCTCCACGATGTGGACGCCGGCAAACGGCAGCGACAGGGTTGCGCCAGCACGCTCCCAGGCCATCGCCGAGCGCAAGAACCAGCGGCCGGCAACCGGCGGCATGAACAGTGCTTCGCTCCAGGCTGTCGGCGTGAACCAGGTCTGCCGCAACAGCTGTGTGATCTGCGGCCGCGAATAGGGTCGGCCATGGCCGAATGGCGTGTTGTCGGTGCGGGTCCACACCCCCCGGCGGTTCGGGATCACGGCGATCACCCGTCCCGACGGCGCCAGCACCCGCCACACCTCGCGCAGCAGTGCTGCCGGATCGTCCGACATCTCCAAGGCGTGAACCAGGAGGATGCGGTCGACCGCCGCATCGGGCAGCGGCAAGGCAAACTGGTCGACCAGGGTTGCCAGCGTCGGCCGCGCGGTCGGCCATTTCAGCACGCCCTGCGCCGCCGGCATGAAGGCCACGCAGCGTTCGGAATCCTCGCGGAACAGCCCCAGATAGGGGGTGGGATAGCCGATCCCGAGCACGCGCATGCCGTCGGCATGCGGCCAATGCGTCCGGATGCCGCGATTGATGAGCTGCCGCGCCACGATGCCGAGGCGCCGCGAATAGAAGTCGCGCAGATCGATGACATCGATGCTCATGACATTATTCTAACACGGGGTGCCCTTAAGCCGCGCTCGGAATATTGCGTTGCGCAATGAACGTTAACGCCATATCTCTCGTTTAACGAGCGCCCCTCCCCCGCGAGACGGAAGGACATCATGGCCGCCGAGATCCGCCTGTTCAGCTGTTTGTCCGACAATTTCGGTTACCTGATTCACGATCCCGGCACGGGCGCCACCGCGTCGATCGACGCGCCGGAAGCGTCCCCCATCATCAAGGCCCTCGACAAGGAAGGCTGGCGCCTGACCGATATTCTCGTCACCCATCACCATCACGATCATGTCGGCGGCATCGCCGAGCTGAAGCAGGCATACAACTGCCGCGTAGTCGGTCCCCACGACAAGTCGGCGAAGATCGCCAATGTCGACCAGCGCGTCGCGCACGGCGACGTCGTCAAGGTCGGCAATCTGCTGGCGCGTGTCCTGGAAACGCCGGGCCATACGCTGGACCACATCAGTTATGTCTTCGACACCGAGAAGGCGCTGTTTGCTGCCGACACGCTGTTCTCGATCGGCTGCGGGCGCGTGTTCGAGGGCACCTATCCGATGATGTGGGACTCGCTGTTGAAGCTCAGGTCGCTGCCTGACGATTTCAAGCTCTATTGCGGCCATGAATACACCGCTTCCAACGTCAAGTTCGCGCTCACGGTCGAGCCCGACAATGCGGCGCTGACGGCGCGCGCCGAGGAGGTTGCGCGGCTGCGCGCCGCAGGCCAGCCGACGATTCCCGCGCTGCTCGGCGAGGAGAAGAAGGCCAACGTATTCCTGCGCGCCGACGATCCCGAGGTGGCGATCAAGCTGCGCATGAAAGGCGCCGATGCCGCCGAGGTGTTCGGCGAATTGCGCGAACGCAAGAACAAGTCGTGAGGCCGGCCGCAGTGACCGCGACCGCCGCCGAGATCATCGCCCGCCTCGAGCTCAGGCCACACCCGGAAGGCGGGCACTATCGCGAGACGTTCCGCGACAAGCGCGTCGACGCCAACGGGCGCGCGCTGTCGACCGCGATCTATTTCCTGCTGGCGCGCGGCGAGCGCTCGCACTGGCATCGCGTCGATGCGGTGGAGACCTGGCATTTCTATGCAGGCAGCGCACTGATCCTCAAGACCGCCAACGAGGGCTGCCCGGGCCACACCGTCCGGCTCGGTCCCGATCTTATCGCTGGCGAGCGGCCACAGGCGATCGTACCCGCGCACGCCTGGCAGTCGGCAGAGACCACCGGCGACTGGACGCTGGTCGGCTGCACGGTCGCGCCCGGCTTCGAGTTCGCCGGTTTCGAGCTGGCGCCAAGAGGCTGGCAGCCGGCGACGTAATTCTGTGCAGGGTGGGCTACGCGAAGCGTGCCCAACCAGTAGCAACTATGCTGCCGAAAGATGGTGGGCACGGCGCAACGCGCCTTTGCCCACCCTACCGCCCCGATTTTTCGAGACGCATGCGAAACATGTCTTTCGCAGCGACCAGGCCGCCGCCGGCGATCAGCAGCGCGGCCAGCGCGATGGTCAC
>Ga0207699_10000362_pt1 | contig 24047 bp, 26 predicted proteins | sample LARL51metaG_FD_184344 | JGI IMG/M metagenome (GOLD analysis project Ga0207699, IMG submission 184344) | Corn, switchgrass and miscanthus rhizosphere microbial communities from Kellogg Biological Station, Michigan, USA - LAR L5-1 metaG... | ecosystem: Host-associated > Plants > Roots >...
GAGACCACCGAGGTGCTCACCACGGCGATAAGTCCGCCCCCGGCCGGGGTCGGGGAGCCGGGCTGGTCCGACCGGAGACGGATCACCGTGGAGCCCGCAGGGCTGGCCCCGAACGGTGCTGTTGAGACGATATACTCGAACGTGTGACCCGCGATCAGGAACGGCGAGATACCGTCAGCCTGGAACATACTGATCGTCCATGAGCTGTTCGACCCGAGCGGCATCCTCAGGTCGAACGCGGCAGACTGGTTGCCGAGGGCCACGGGCTAGCCCTTCGCGGCTTCTCCGGCCGGAGCCGGTGGCGCGGCACTCGGCCCGTACTCGGCCATGTGGGCTTCGTTCTCGCCAGGGGTGGCGTGCCGGACTGCCTCCCGGGGAACGCTGACCCGGCCCTGCCTGGCCGTAGAGATCGAGATCCGGCCGCTGGAGGTACCGTCGTGGATGCCGGTGATCTGGGTGCCGTCCTCGTGCTCAGCAAACACGGTGTCGCCCTTGATCGGCCGGGCCGCATCCGGGGCTACCTTCTTCCAGCCATGTTCATAGCCGTGGGGACCGGCTTTGGTCACGTCGGGCACGACGTGCTGGGTCCTGGACAGCGAGTGCTGCATCTGCGACAGGACGGTCCGGTGCCCGGGATCGGATGCCAGGGCACGAGCGGACCCAAGGAAGTCAACCGCGTCACCGACCCGGCCCTCCTGGAAGGCCCGTACCGCCTCGTCGCGCTCGCCCTCGAAGGTCCTGAACCGGCCGGTCGGCCGGTCGCGCTGGTTACGGCTGGCCTTGGTCACCGGCCCCTCCCACGCCTTGGTGCTGGCAAGCTGGGACCGGGCCGCCTTGATCTGTGCCCGGAGCTGCTTGATCTGCTGCTGGACCTGGCCCAGCTTGGAGGTCCCGGCCGCCGTGCTGCTGTGCTGGGACGACGAGCTGCTGCTCTGGGAGGTCGACGCCTGGGCGTTCGAGCTGACCGAACTGCCCTGGGTGCCGGTCTTGGTCGAGGCGGCCCCGCTGACCGGACCCTTGGTCAGCTCGCGCTCTTCCTTGAGTAGCGCGTTCAGGCGGCCCTCCAGACCGGCGATCTTCTTTTTCAGCGCGGCACGGCGGGCTGCCCTCCCCTGCTTGCCCCCGGGGCCGGAGCCCTTCGGACCCGTCTTGCCCTGCTTGCCCTTGCCGCCCTTCTTGCCGTACGGGTTCGGCTTCTTGGGCGCGGTGCTGGGTCCGTCCCCTCCTACGGTGAACTGCCCGCCCGTGACCTTGCCGGGGGGCACCCGGGCCTCGCCCGAGCCGTCCGCTGCCTTGGTTAGCAGGTCCACACCCTTCTCCATCCTAGCGTGCTGGGCGGGCCAGTAGCCGAGGGCTCCGTGGTGCCGCAGGTTGCAGTATCCCTTGGCTTGCTCGGGCGTCATGTGCCCGTGCTCGGTGACCTGGGCGACACAGCGGTCGAAGTCCCCCGGAGTGCCCCAGCCGATCGCGTCACGCTCGGTACCGTGGGAGGGGCCGGAGTGTCCGTGGCCTTCCCAGTAGTCGCGGAGAGTCTGGGCGCTGCCGCCCCGGCCGTCTGCCATGTGCACAGGGTACCGCGCTCCATTCAGCTCGGGCAAGCCACGCGAAGCCATATCGGTCCAGATACTTGACACGGTGTCAAGCCGGATGTTTTAATGGAGTTACAACAGCAGAGAGGGGAGCCCCCACCGGGCCTCCGTTACTAGAAGGGAACCGGCCCCCAGCCGGTCCCGAAGGAAGGCGGGGCCTGAGGGTCGGGCCGGGCAATCCAGCCCGGTCGCGAGCCCGGTGGGGGTCCCGGGGGCCAGGCGCGAAGCAGGTCACGGTCGATTAGAGGACACGGGCCGGTCATGGTCGGAGCGAGCCAGGCGCAGCCCCTGGGACGGGACCAGGGAACGCCCTGACGGTCAAGCTCCGTCAGGTGCCGGACCCCCGAGGGGGGCCGGGCTGACCGATCCGCGTAAGTGCCGCCTTATAGAGCCCTTGCGGGTGGCGGAGATACTCCCGATCCCCTCTCTGCCGTTGCCGGGCGACGGGCCGGGAGGCCGGTCACAGAAGCCGGACTAGGAGGCGCACACTCGCCGTCCGGCCCGTCGCCCCCGGACCCGAGGAGGAGCTATCATGAAGTCCAAGGTAATCAAGCTGCTGGTGGTCGTGGACGAGGACACGGCCGAGGCGATCGAGGAGCTGAGCGACCTGTCGCCCAAGGAGCGCGAGAAGCGGGTCGACAAGTTCGTGTACCTCGACAGCAGGGAACTCCCGCACGAGCTGCACTTCATCCTCGGAGAGGTGATCTGAGATGGACGTCCGCTGGCTAATCGGACTGGTCGGGGCCTTCATGGTATGGGCGTACCAGGCCAAGATCACGTTCATCCTGTTCGGGCACCTGTTCGTGATTCCGGTGCTGGTCCTGGTCGCAACCTTGCTGGCCCTGATCCTGGTCGCGCTGATCGCGCTGATCGTGCGATCGTTCCTGGACGGCGGGCTGATCCTCGGCCGGGGCTAGCCCTTGAGCCTGCGCAAGGTCCGGCTGGCGTCCAGGATCTGCACATATTCCTGGCTGTTCTCGTCGGCGTCGGCGGCCTGCCTGCGCAGCTCCTCCAGCCCGGCCGGGATCGACTCCGGATCGTCGAATGCCTGTTCGGTTATCTCCTGCGGTGTCACGATGCCGCCTCCCACGCCTGCACGATGCTCTGCATCTCAGTGAATGCCTGGTCCCAGATCGGGTTAGCCTTCTCCTCGTCCACGACCGAGGCCCTGGCCATTTGCGTACCCGCAGGGGCACGGGCCGCCTGCCCGAGCAGGCTGCCCAGGTTGCTGATCGCGGCCGACCTCATCCGGGTCTCGGTGCCTGGTACGTTCGCGTCCGGGTCGAGGCCGTAGCCCCGGACCAGTTGCTCGGCCATTATGCCTAGCTTACCCTCGACGCCCGACCGGCTGATTTCCTTTACCAGTGCCTTGACCCGGCTGGCCTCATCGCGGCCGAGGCTCCTGTGAGCTGGCAGGCTGGCCACCTTCTGCAGCCACCGGTATTGGCGAGTGACCTTGCTGGCGTAGTGGCCCCAGGACCCGCCGCTGTCCAGGTTGCTGTTCAGGCCATACATCGTGGCCAGATTCCGCAAGTTGCCCGCAAAGGTCGGGGTGTCGCCCACTCCGAGGGCGTCGACGAACTCGGCAGCGTGGGTGGCGGCCCCGATCTCGGTCATTCCCTCCTCGATGTCAGCCTGCAGCTTGCGCTGGTACGCGGCGGTGTTCTGGGACAGCAACGCGGTGTTCCGCTGGCCCTGGCCGATCGAATGGAACAGCTCGTGCAGGATCACCTGATAGGTGTCGGCCTCGTGGAAGTTCAGAGGTGCCTTGTGGTCCTTGTCCCGGATGCGGGCCAGGTTGGCAACCACGTCTTCGCGTAGCTCCATCTGGCCGTCCCAGCCCATCGAGGCCAGAATGTCCTCGTTACCCTGCTTGGGTACAGTGACCGTGGTCCGGTGATTGGAGCCATGGTTGGGGTCGCCAGACGGGTCGATGCCGAGCAGGTCCTCCGCGATCTGCCGGGCCTGGCTGACCAGGGAGTGAATGTCGACGCCCTTGGCCAGGTCAGCCTGCTCGGCCTCCTTGCGCAGCTTGTCCTCCTTGCGCCGCTGGGCCTTAGCACGCCGGTCGATCTCGTTCTCGATCGATCCCTTGAGTCGGCGGATCTGTGCCCTGCGAACGATATCAGGGTTGTCCTCGGAGAACTCGCGCTGCAGCTCGTCCCGGCCCTTGGCAAGTACCACGTCCTCCAGGCCCTTGAGGTACTTCTTGAACTGGGCCGCATCGTGCGAGTTCTCCTCGATGCCCTGGACGATCATGACACCCCAGGGGTCCTTAGCTGGCTTCTTGGGCTCGGGACGCCTGATCCGGGCCGGGTCGTCGGTCGGCACCCGGTGACTGCCCCCGCTGGTGCGGACCATGACCTCGTGATGGCTGAGGACGGAGCTGACCGTGCCGCTGAACCACCCGCCGTCGCTCAGGTTGATCTGCACCTCGTCGCCCGGCCGGTAGCCGTCAGCGGCATCGGGAATCTTGCCCGCCTTCCGGTCTAGCTCGCGCTGCAGGGCGGCCCGGAGCGGCCACAGCTCCTCGGCCCGCTCGTGCGTAGTGCCCGGGTCGTCCATCTCGGCCTTGATCCGGCGCTGCAGCTCCTCCAGCAGCTTCTTGCTGTAGCCGGACATGTACGAGTCCTTGTCTACAGCATCGCGATAGAACTGGGCGAAGTTGTCAACGATCTGCTTGCTGAACCGTGCCTCGTCCGGGTCCGGCTCGGGCTTAGGCTTAGCTGGTCCGGGCTTAGGAGCGGCCGAGCCGTCCAGGTGCCGGGCCAGCTTCTCCTGCAGCTTGGGCGCGTGAGACAGTTCGAGCATCGCCTGAGCGCGGTTCATCCGGCCATTCCGGACGGCATCGGTCAGCAGACTGACGTGCCGGGCGTCGTGGCCCGGTGCATAACCGATCTTGGACTTGACGCCGTTCGCGGAGTGCTCCCGCTGCTTGGCTCGGGCCGATTCGATCGTCTCGTGATCGGTGGCCCCGCCCGAGGTGCGGACCCGGAAGGTAACCGAGCCGCCAGCGGCAGCCGGTGTCTCGATATGCTCGCCTGAGCGGATCCACCGGCCGTCCGGACCGCGCAGCTCGTGCCGCCAGGCGTCCCGCCAGCTCTTAGTAAGGACCTGCCGGGTCACCAGGGCCGTAGCCGGTCCGGCCGATTTGTTCAGGAGTGACGCACCCTCGTGTACCTGGTCGAGGTGGGTCTCCTCCATCGCCTTCCGGTCGGCGGGCGATCCTAGGCGGCCGACCCAGGCCCGGATCGGGCGCTTCAGCTTACGGTAGGCCAGGGCGCGGTGATGGCCGTCGACGTCGATGAAGTCGGGCTGATCCTCGGTACCGCCCTCGTCCAGGACCAGGACCACCGGGTTGACATGCTCCCCGGCCTCAATCTTCCGGGCGAACCGGTCGACGTGCTCGGGCTCGTGGCTGGCCGCCCAGGAATCCATGTCGTCGTGGTCGATCAGATTCCACGAGACCAGGTAGGGTCCGCGCCACTCGGCCCGCTGGACCCATTCGATCGAGTCGGGCGGGTAGTTCTCAAGGAGCTGGTTATAGACGACCTGGCCGGTCGGCACTCCGTCCTGCTGGTCTAGCGCGGTGGCAAGCTGGGCCAGGACGCCCTTGTGCACCTTGTCGCCCGTGGCCTCCAGGGCACGCCGGACCCGCTTGGGGTGCTTCTGTAGCTCGGGCCTTATCGCGGGGTTGTCGCGGAGTTCGGCGGGGTCCCACCAGGCGATTGCCTCGGGTGCCTCATTGTCGGGGTCGTCCGGGTTCGCTCCCTTCTCGCGGTCCAGGATGGGACAGGCGTCCTCGGAGTCCACCGGCAGGACGTGACCTCGGTAGTTACCCGCGTCCCAAGTACCAGCCACCCGGCCCGCTGGTAGAGGCAGGCCGGTTTCTTCCATCCATTCACGCTTAGCTGCCCCTTCCACGTCCTCGCCCGGTTCCATCCTGCCGCCTGGGAACTCCCAATAGCCGCCTGCCGGATCGTCCTCGTTGTGAGCGCGCTGGATCATCAGGACCCGGCCGGTGTCCCTCGCCCGGACGGCCAGGCCCCCGGCCACGGTCTCGCCCTTGCTCGCGGCCTTAGCGGTCCACTTGTCGCAGGTGTCGTCGGCGTCAGCGAAGAACCCGAAATCGCACTTGCCTGCCGGAGGGTCGTCCTCGTGCGGTGTCGCGGTCCACATCGCGCAGGTCACGCAACTGTGCGCCCGGCTGGTAGCGGGCCGGAAGTGGACCTGCTCCTTGGTGAACCGGGGGAACACGTTCTTGAGGCGGGCCGCCTGCCATTCCAGCGCGTCGGCCAGCGTGGGGGCCGGGTCGGTGATCAGTCGCTTTAGCACGCCCGGTACGTTGAACGTGTCGGCGGGCAGCTCCTCGGGCAGGATCGCGCACCGGCACTCGGGATGTGCCGGGGTGAACTCGTCGCCGGTCTCGAACGGCTGGCTCATCGGGATCGAGCCCTGTGCGCCGTTCTTCTTGCAGCGCGGGCAGACCCGGTTGTCGGGCGGGATGCCGGTCACCGACCAGGACTTGCCCTCGAACCCGGCCTCCCGGTACTCGGCAATAGCGGCCTGGGTGGTCGCCCTGGCCAGCTCCGTGACCGCGATCATCCGGGCACGCTGGGGAGCCCGCAGCACCGGCTCGATGTCCTTGGCGATCTGGTCGGGCGAGTCGCCCTTGGTGAACCCGTCAGCGAGGACGCTGGCGAGCTGGGTCATCCGGGTCCGGTGGACCGAGCGGATAGTCGCGATGCCGTACGACTGCAGGAGCTTCTGCAGGCCGGGGCCTGCGGTGAGGCGGGCCGCGTCCGGGTCGCCCGGCTCCCAGTTGTCCCAGAACGAGCTGCCGTAGGCGGGGTCGGCCATCTCTCGGGCCGATTCCCGGCCGACTGCAAAGCCCTCGGTCCAGATGTTGGTAAGGACCCGCTGGATGGCGTCCCGGATCGGCTTGGCGAAGCCTCTGGACTCCAGCCAGGACCAGGCGATCTGGCCCAGCGGCCCGAGTGCCCCCTTCCCGGCCACGGAAGCCCCCGGGAGGGCCTGGGACTCCAGCCAGGCCACCGCGACACCCTCCGGGTCGAGAGCGTCTCCGAGGGCCGCCGAGAGCCGCTCGGCATAGATCGCGGCTAGCCGGAGGTCATACCTCCATCCGGGCCAGGCCCTCGTAACCCTCCCAGCTAGTGGGAGCGGTTCTTTTGGGTCGGGCATCGCCGCCTTAGTCACGCCGTTCGGCCCGGGATCGGCCGTAGCCCCGTTGTCGATGGTCGGCGGCTTGTTTATGGAGGCGGTCTGCTGGTGATAGTGCGCCCGGCCGTCGACAGGCTCCCCGCACTCACCGCAGACGGGCGGCGAGCCGTCGTCCATCGACAGCGGGGCCAGGCCCTGCTGCCCGTCCGTGGCGTCCAGGGGGACCGCCGTAGAGAACGTCTTGACCCCAGACTCGACTTGCTCCAGCTCGGCCACCAGCGTGGAAGGGCCGAAGCAGAGCACGATAAAGTCGGTAGTCACCGCTGCCGCGTCCTGGGGCGACAGGTGCTTGAGCAGGCCCCGGTGGTAGTCGAGGACCTCCGGGGGCAGAGCACGGGGCTCCCAGGTTCCCGGGTCCCGGCCGTTCTTCACGATCAGCCGGGTCATCGCCTGCAGCTCGGAGATCATCGCCTTGGTCGAGGGCCGCTTGGCCCCGGGCTGGGGGTGCTCCGGGTCCTCGGTCGCCTGGCTGACAGGCGGCCGGACCGGGGGTTCCATCGGCTTACCCGAGGCGAAGTCCTCATGCAGCTTGTCCTGCAGGTCCGCGTGCCGCTCGGCCGTGGCCTGCCGGGCCTGGCCAACCTTGTCGTCTGGGTGCAGCGAGTCGGCCGGGTTCGAGGGGCCGCCTCCCGAGGGCGGCCCGGCCGGGGGTGCCCCTCCCGGGCCTCCGGCTGGCTTCGGAGCCCCTGGGAGCGCGGGGGCGGGCTTGGGTGCCCCTCCCACGCCTGGAGGTCCTCCCTGGCCTCCCCCGGGCTGCGGGGGGGCACCGATCGCGGCCGGGGCCGGAGCGCCCATGATCGGCTTGCCGGTGAGCGGGTCGATCGAGCCCAGGGGGACCATGCCAGCGGTCGGGTTGACGTACACGGGGTCGGAGGTGATCGGCAGGCCCCAGGGTGCCCGCTTGAGGGCGATACGGCACTCGTCGATCGAGGCAAGACCATACTGGAGCATCTGCACCAGGCGCTCAATGAGCGCGTTCTCGTCCTCGTCCTCCTCCAGGCCCTCGAACACAAACCGCATGTCTTCCTGTCCCCAGACCACCTGGATCAGGACATTGAAGATATCGGTAAGGAACGACAGGGTTGGCTTAAGCGACTTGCGCTCGTTGGTCTTCTCAGTGGCCTTAGCCATCTGGTTCGCGGCCCCGGGCGACTGGGTGGTCGACACCTTGGGCGAGATGCCCATCTCCATCGGCATCACGTCGTAGCCCATGCAGACCTGGGTCATCACGATCTCGTCGAACTGGTCGGCCAGCGGCACGGGCCGCATCGGGAAGACCTTAGATCCCGGGGGCAGGGCGATCGACTTATGCTTCCAGGCCGGGTCGCCAGCGATCGCGTTGTTCTGGTCCTGCCAGATCTGGAGCTGGTTGGGGGTCCAGCCGAGGTTCTCCCCGGGGCTGATGTAGTTGCCCGGGATCGTACCCTCGTCGAAGTAGTCGAGCTGGAACTGCTGCTTGCGCAGGCCGGTGATCGTGGGGATCAGGGTCCGCTCCAGCGGGGGGAACCCGTACGGGGTCCAGCTACGCTGAGTGTACGGCAGGTACATGAGCTGGTCGGCCCGGTACTGCTTGGCGGGCTTGCCTAGCTCCTTCAACTCGTCAGCTTCCGACCCGTTCAGGATCTGCATGAGGTCGACCCGGGGCACGCCGTAAAGGTACTGCTGGTAGGCGGGCGACGGGGGCTTGACCCGTCCGCCCCGGTTATTGACCAGGGGCCGGATCGTCGACCCGGAGATCAGCTCCAGGGCCGCGACATCCTTACCGAACGGTCCGTATCCGCCCTTCTTCTGGGTCGGGTGCAGGTACAGCGACATCGCGTCGGTGACCAGCATCTCCTCGACCAGGGCGTCAATGTAGGAACCGAACCCCAGGTAGTCCGGGTCGGGCTTGCGGAAGAACTTGACTACGACCTTCTTGCGCTCGTTGAACTCGCGGTGTGCGCCCTGGTCGCCCCTCATTTTCTTTTCGGCCGCCTCGGTGGGCATGACGTCCCACTCCAGGCCACGGATCTCACCCTTCCGGACCTGGATGCAGGACCGGGCGACGGAGTAGATATCCGCGTAAGTGCGAAGGGTGCCGAACGTGGCCAGCTTGAACCCCTCGGTACCGGGCTCCCCGACCGGCATGTTCCAGCCGGGCGGCATCTGCCGCTGCCGGGGCTCCGGCCGGTCCCACTCTCCCTCGGGCACATTGATAGCTACGGGCTGGATGGGCGTCAGCGGGGTGAAGGTGCCGTCCAGGAACTGGCGGGGGTCGCGTGGGAGGGCCGCCCCGAATGTCCGGCCGTACATCTCCTGCTGCCATTCGAGCATAGCCGGAGCCATACCGGACTTGACAACCTCATTCCGCAGCCGGGCACGCTTGAGAGCAGCCAGGACGGCGGCCGGGTCGGTCTGCGCCATTTAACCATCCAGCCTGGTGTGCAGAGAGCGAACCGCTCCCCGGATCTCTGCGAGCTGCCGGTTCACCAGCAGGAGTTCGCCCTTAAGGTTCTCCACGATACGGTCGTGGTGCTCTCCGAGCCGCCTGGTCGCGTGCTCCTCGTGGTGCCGGTTCACCCAGCCGACGAGGCTCCGGCCCACGTGATCCCGGAGATACCATCCGGCGAACCCGGCTCCGCCCACCCACAGAGCCGCCTGCACGAAGTTCGGCCAGACACTACCGGATGGCCAGGCAAAGAACGACCTAAACGTCGTGTTCCGCCAGAAAGCGACAGTGAGCGCAGCCGCTACCACCAGCAAGCACAGCGCTATGAGGTCGTCCCTATGCCTGGCCATGCACGGAGTATACTGCCTCTTATTTGGCTTGATCAAGCCACGCGGCCAGGCGGCGAGCCGTGCGAAGCGCTGGCAGGTCGCCGTTACCCTCCCACTCCTGCAATACCAGGTCGGTAAGGCTCCGGATATCGGCAAGCGGCAGGTCCGGCTCGGCCTCCTCGCCTCCCACGTCCTCGAACACTACGCCGGTCCAGTCGATGTCGGCAGCGGCGAAGTACTCGACCTCCGCGATCTGGCCGGAGCCTGAGGCGAATACGATCCGCTTGACCCGGGGGCAGGACCGGACATGGTGCCCGCCGCAGTGCATGCAAGGGCGCTCCTGCTCAAGTTCGGCCTGCTCGTCCTCGGTGAGGGTCCGGTGCAGGGCCTGCTCCCGCAGGTGGGACAGGCGGCCCAGGGTCGCCAGGGCGCTTGCCGACTGGTCGGCGGAGGGGCCAGGGGACGTCGGCATGCTCACCGGGGCCACACCGCCCAGATCACCCGGAGGGCAACGGCGATTACCGCGAGGGCGGCAAAGATGCCGGACACTCGGATCAGTGTCCAGGTGAACCGGGTGAGCGGCTGGTCGGACCAGGGGACCCGGACTGAATGCAGCGGGGTCGCCTCCAGGGGAGGTTGCCACAGTCGCTTCTGTTCAGGCCACAACTGGGTTGCGGCCGGGTCGTGTACGTCGGGCAGGCGGCCTCTCCAGGCACTCGGGTCACTATATTCAGGGTGCACGCGATTCCCCAGCATGATCGTGGCGGGTTCAGAAATAGGATGGCCCGCAGCTGCGGGGGGGATACAGCTGCGGGACCACTACCTATCCAAGCAGGCCGTTTGACGGCGTGTCAACTATCGGCGGACCGCTCCCTGATGCGCTGGAGCATCGCAGCCAGGGCCAGGTTGTCGGCCTCCTCGTCTTCGACAAAGGCCCCGATCAGGTCGCCCTCCTCAAGGGCCGCTTTGCCGCGCTCGTGCGCCTCGAACGCGGCCCGCTGGTAGACCTCCGACTTCTTCATTACGGCATCTCCGCCAGCAGGTAGGTCTGCTCACTGGTCCGCTCGAATATCCCCTCGGTCTCCAGCTCGCTGACCTCGGCCGGGGTTAGCGGCACGTTCCAGCATCCGCCCCCGGTGCTCTGCAGGTCGTCTACGGTCAGCTCCCGGCCGAGCAGCGCGCTAGCGATCTTCGCGGCCTTGGCCGTGCTGACTGCGGGTAGGTCGTTCGCGCTATCCTCGATGATGGCGCACTCGACCGGCACCCACTTGGGGGTGGTCGCGGGCAGGTCGCACGCAACCTCGGGCGAGCCGACGACCTGGGGCTCCTGCGTGTTGTAAGCCATGTCTCCTCCTGCTGCGGGGCGGGTCGCTGTCATATTTCCATTAAACCATAACCTTGACTCGGTGTCAAGGCCCGGGGCCTGCCCGAGTGAACGGCAAGGGCAGGCCCCGGGGGCTAGTGGGTCACTCGCTGCCGATGATCCGGTAGCTGTACTTCTCCAGGTCGATGAACCCCTGCAAGCGCAGGACGTCCAGTTCGAGCCCGCGCAGCTCGACCATCCAGCCGAGCCCGTCCTCGGCCAGCCGGAGCGTCCGGCCGGGGCCGAGCACGACCTCGACCGCCTTGGTGGCCTCGGCCTGGTCGTAGGTCGAGTGATCGTTGCCGATCCAGATCTGGCACTCGGTCAGGGCCGCGTCCTCGTCCGCGATGCCCTCCGCGTTACCGGGGCCGACTTCGACGTCGACGACCGGACGGCTGGCGGCCAGGCTGAGGATGTCCTCGGTGGCCGACCGGATCACACTTGGCGGGATGTTAGCCTGCAGGGCGCGGCCGATCAGGTCGCCCAGCTCCTGGGCGAACGCGTCCAGGTCAGCCAGCTGACCCTGCAGCTTGAGGGCCTTGTCGTTGCTCATTCCGTCTCCTGTGGCTCGGGGGCCGGGCGGCCCCACTAATTCCATTAAACCACAGCCTTGACACCGTGTCAAGCCGGACGGCAAGAGGGGGGCCGCCAGTCTGTTGATGGCGAAGACTGGCGGCCCTGAACGGGTGCCCTAACTCAGAGGGTCTCATGCAGCTCTGGGGTTGCCTGTGGCCGCCTCCTTCCTGGCCGTGTCCCGGGCCTTCTGGGCAGCCACGATCGCCAGCGACCTGGTAACCTTGGTCACGAACGCTCGCGAGATGGTGGCTGCTTCCGCCATGGCCTGGTCTGCGGTCATCTCCCCGACCGAGACCTTGTGGCGCAGGCTGGCAAGGAAGACCTGATCGTGTCCCTGGGCGAAGGTCCTTCGCACGGTCCGGCCGCAGCCGCACCGGCAGGAGTTCGTTGTCGTCCCGGCCGTCGGGTCCTTGCTTTGATCCGCCACCCTGTGCATCCTTCCCTGTGGCGAGTCTCTTATTACGATCCGATAACAACACGCTGCTTGCTCGGACGTCAATGCTCGGTTCAGGTAAACACAGCTCGGCCCCGCCTCCCACGTCTCACGGGGTGCGGGGCCGGTGAGCCGGTCCTTACTTGATGGTCTTGGCGACGATGTTCGCGGCCTTGACGCGCAGGGCCTCGGTCGGCAGCTCGTCGAACAGGCTGCAGTCGGCCAGGTTCAGGTCGGTGTCGGTCAGGAGGGCCTTGATTGCGGCCTGGGCGACCTGGCTGGCGTGGCGGGCGTCGTGACCCTGCTTGTACATCCCCTTGACCTGGGCACCGCACTTGCAGAGGCACGGGCTCAGCTTGGCGTTGCGGCTGGGCCGGGCGGCCTTGGCCGGAGCCGCTGCCCGCTGGATCGCCTGGACGTCCTCGGTGGCCTCGGGCTCGTCCTCGGTGTGGTCGTCCTGACCGGCCGGGCTGATCCAGAACCGGGTCCGGACGTCAACGGTACGGACCTCGGTGCCCCGGCCGTCGATCAGGGTGATCGTGGTGCCGGTGACCTTGGTCGAGGTGATCAGGGTGCCGTCCTGCTCGTCGGCGGACTTGCCGGTGCCCCAGTAGTAGAAGCTCTGCGGCTGGCCGTGGCCCTTGTAGGTGTCGCGGACAAGGCCGGTGATCGCGGGGGCGGTGGCGGTGGCGTTCATTTGGTTCCTCCTGTGGCGTCGGGGCCGGTCGGCCCCTCTAAAACCATTCAACCATACCCTTGACTGGGTGTCAAGTCCCCCTCGACCGAGGCGAATGTGAACCGGATCACATCAGCCAGCGAGCGGCCCGGGGCTGTTCTCGATCCAGGCGATCAGTCGGTAGACATCGGCCAGCGAGTCCATGGCGAGCGTGGGAGCGGTGTTTGCGTCACGGGACCGGACGGTGACTCCGAGCCCCCGGGCCTCGAACCGGGCCTCCAGGTCGAGCAGCTCGCGCTGGTGGCGTTCCTTCTCAGCCTGACGGGCCTTGATCCGGGCCTGGGCCTCGACCCACTCGGTCCGGGTGTCGCCCTCGTACGCGACCAGGTGAGCAGCCACCGTGACGAACTCGGTAGTTCCCTTGCCCATCTTGTTAGTGAGCAGCTTGACCTGGACGCCCTGGTCGGTGTGCCGGGAACCGCCCCCGCCGCTGAACCCGCCCTTGGCCCAGTAGGTGTGGCTGATGTCCAGGCCGGTGACCTCAGCCAGCTCGCAGCTAGCGAGACGGAAGTCACGGCTAGAGGTGCGGTCGGACGAGTAGAGGACGGTCTGTCCCTTAGTCAGGTTGCGGTATTGCACGGATCCTCCTGTGGTCGCACTGACGGGTAGCCCCATCAAAGCAGAACACTTGACACCGTGTCAATGAGTGTGGTTTAATGGAGGGGTAGGGCAGGGAATGGCCCGGCCCGAGCCACAGGAGGAAAGATGACCACACCGGAGCGGAACCCCGAGATCACCCGCAAGGTGGGCGAGAACATCCGGACGATCTGGGAGTTCATCGACGTACTGACTAGCGACGAGATCGTCGACGAGGAGACGGCCGAGCCCCGGCAGATCCTCGAAGCGGTCCAGGAGATGCTGACCGACCTGACTACGACCGGCCTGATGCAGGTCGAGCACTATCTCAGCCGGTACACCCAGGTCGAGGTTGACGCGGTAGCGGAGGAGATCCGGCAGGCGTCCGAGCGGTAACCGGACAGGCGAGAGGCCCGGCCCCAGGAGGTGGGAACCGGGCCTCCGTCATGTTCGGGGACCCCCAGCCGGTGTCCCCACCTCAGGCGACCGCCCCCGGCTGTCGCTTTCGCTGACAACCACATTCCCGCCACAGGATTCGGATCTGACGACGCGAGGGCCGGGGGCCGCACACTCCCTACATAATCATGTCGCTTGCTGGGGTGTCAACGCGGGGCGGGTGTGATACGATAACACGGACAGCGATACTCAGTGGCCCTAAGTCCTAGGCTGGGCTGCCCGGTCGTAATGCGCTGCAGGCGAGGCGAAGCGTGAGCCCGCTACCGGCCCGGCCGGGCCAGTGCAGGACGTGGTTAGCCAGTCAGCGCCCGGCCGGACCAGCGGCCTGGCCCCTGCCCAGCTCGTCTCTATGTACCGTGGGGACACGGAGAGGTGGGCGAGTATGGCAACTGGGGTCAGGCCGCCGACCTGGCGAGCAGTGACTTGTCGATCGGCTCCCGGCAGTGCGGGCAGTTCGGCCTGGAGGGCATCAGGATCGACATCCGGTCGCAGCGCGGGCAGGTGTAGGCCGTGCCGTTCATGGTAGTCCAGTCCGCGTTCTGGGTCAGTTCGGTCATGCCCCAGACCAGGGCATCGAGCCGGTCAGGCGACTCGCGGTCCAGCGGAGTCCAGGTGCAGAGCTGGTCTTCCAGCTTGGGGAACGCGCCGATGTGGTGAGCGCGGCCCTGCTCGTAGATCGAGGAGACCGGCTCGGCCCGCACCTGCTTGCCCCGGGACGCGACCACGGTCCGGTAGGGTACGTTCTCGTCTTCAGTGCGGAGCAGGGCCTCGATGAAGTCGCCCCCGTTGTTCATCTCCCCGACGATCCGGTCGGCGGCCCACTCGTAGTAGGCGGCGACCGCTGCCTTCATCGCCTGGCCGGGCGTCATCCGGGCCGACAGGTCGTCGAGCAGGTAAACCTCGCCGTTCGTGCCCAGGCCGACCACCATGATGCCGAACTCGGCCGAGGTAGCCTTGGAAGTGGTCGAGGGGTCCATAGCGACCACGACCCGGACCATCGGCGGCAGGTCGGGCTTGCCGTCCTCGGTGAACACCGGGACCAGGCGGCCCTGCTCCAGCCATGCCCGCTTCCAGAGTGCGCCTTCCACGTCCGCGATGAGTTCGCCCTCAAGCTCCTGCCTGCCCAGGCGGGTGCCGCCGTAGCGGCGATACAGCTCGGTCAGGGCGACATCGGACAGGTTGGCTTCATTCTCGAGGGTCGAGCCCTGGGTGATGTGCACCGATCCGTCATCGCGTCCGGCCAGCTCGCGGAGCAGGGTCGTGCCCCGGGGGGTGGTAGTGATCACGATGCGGGGCCGCTCGCCCTTCCGCAGGGCAGGCATCAGGCCCTCGTGGAAGGTGGCGTCGTAGCGCCATGAACCTAGCTCGTCCAGCCAGGCTCCCCACAGGTTCGAGCCGCGAACCCGGTCGGGCCGGTCGGCCGAGAACCCGTAGATCCTGGACCCATTAGTGAGCGTGATCTCTAGGTCGTTCCTGCGGTAGTTCTCCAGCTCCTCCCGGTGCATCGCCCGCAGGAGCCCGGCCGAGCCCTCCAGGCAAATGCGGCGAGTGTCGGAGAACGTGGGGGCGACGACCGCCCACTCGGAACCCGGGTAAGTGGACGCCTGCTCGTAGATCCAGCTTGCCCCAGTCCAGGTCTTGCCGAACCCCCGGCCGGACATGATCAGCCAGATCTGCCATTCGAGGTCGGGACCAGGCGGCCCGTCCCGGTGGCACTGGCACGGGCTCAGCTCCATCGGCTCGCCCTTGCGAGTCAGGATCGACTGGGCGTAGCCGTGGCGGGGATCGTCGGGCGGCAGTTGCTTGTACCGGGCGTGGGCTCGCCAGTCGCGCATCCGCATCCGGGCACGCTCGGCCGCCAGCTTGCGGCGCAGCTTCTTCTTGCGCTCAACTGGCCAGGACTTCCAGTCGGCCGGTAGCTCGAAGCGCGGGGCGGGCTCGATCACACCGGCAGTATACCACCGGCAGTGATTACGGCGAGTTAGTCTACTTGACTACGAGGAGTGACAGGGTGTCATTGACAGGAAGTCAAAGCGTGTGCTTAGCTGGAAGCTACCTTACGCACAGGAGGTCTCCCGCCATGATTAAGATAAGAGTGCCCCGGGGCCAGCGCGGCCTTATCGTCTGGGCGTTCGTGTCGGCCGCCGTGGTCGCCGCTACCGCGTTCAGCGGAAGCTACCAGCACCAGTACCAGCTCCTGATCAGATTCGGTCAGGCGCACTGGTACGCGGCAGTTCAGCCCTTGAGCGTGGAAGGGCTGGTGCTGACCGCCACCTTGATGAACGCGTTTGCATCGTCCCTCGGGCTGGCCGGGCGGAGGGTCTGGGCTGCTTACCTTGCGCTGGTGCTCGGCATCGGCCAGGCTGCCCTGATGAACGTCGCGATCAGCTACCCGGACTGGTGGTGGCTCAAGATCGAGATCAACGTGTGGCCCGCGATCGCATTTGCAGCCGCCTACGAGATGACCTCCTGGATGCTCAACCACCGGGCAGCCAAGGTAAATGAAGGGCAATCGCCGTCAGAGCCCGCAGCCCCTCCCACGCCTACCGACCTGCCTGGGTTCGAGCCGGAGCTGGTGGCCCAGACGTTCGGCACCTCGTCCGAGGTCGTGATTCCCGAGTCGGACGACCTGCCCGAGGACGAGCTGGTTAGCGTGCCCAAGCTGATCGTGCCTGCGGTGGTGCCGACCAAGCAGATTAACCTGGTGAACGGCAGCGAGCTGGTCCACACCTGCAACAACGGGGAGGGGCCAAAGGGCGGCAAGAAGACGCCCGGGTGCCCGAGGTGCGATGCGATCCTGAACGGACAGATCGCGCCGAAGGGAGCTAGGAAGCGCTGATGATCAAGCTGCTGGCCCTGGCCGGTCTGATCCTGGCGATACTGTTCGGGATCTGGCTGGGCGTGGGGTCGATTACGAGCCCGGCCGCCGTGCTGCTGATGTTCCCGGCCGGGCTGGTCGTGTGTGCCGTGGTGTTCGGGTTCGTGCGGCTCAGGGACGCCCTGGAGGACCACGGGGTGGGCGTGATATTCATGGCAGTGATCTGGTGGCACTCCGGCCTGCCCTTCCACGGCGAGCCCGTGACGAACGCGACCTGGCATTACCGGGGCACCCGGGCGATGACTGAGACCGGCCGGGCCAGGAAGTGCTACTACTGGCCAAAGAAGCAACTCGCGTACCGGAGGATGACCCGGAGCGCGGTGATCCTGGCCTCGGTGTTCGGGCTGATCAGCTACCGGGGAGCGACTGAATGGCTGCTCCTGGGCGGGCTGTTCTACCTGAGCTGGGCGGCAGGCGGCCGGTTCTTCGAGTGGCTCGACGAGCTGGCATTCCACCGGCAGTACACCCAGCCCGCGCACCTCGCAGCGGCCCCGATCGCGGACATTCCGATCACTTACCGGCCGCAGGGCTGGCTTGAGATCGAGCGGGACCGGACCAGGGTGGTCGCGCACCTGCCGGTCGACTACGCACCCGAGGAGCGCAGGGACAAGAAGCTAGTCGAGGCACTCAGCCAGCGGGTCGGGATCGAGGAGGCCCAGCCCGTGTGGAAGCTGAGCGGCAGCGCGCCCCGGCTGATCCTTACCACCTCCCCCCACGCTCCCCGTGTGGTGGCGCTGGAGTCGATGCTTCCGGCGATCGTCCGGTCGAGGTGGGACGAGCTGGTGCTCGGCATGGGCCGGGGCAAGAAGCCGCAGCCGGTGGTGGTCAGCCTCCAGGACGATTCGCCGCACATGGCCGAGTCGATGGGTTCCGGAGCGGGCAAGACGGTCCTGTCGCGGCTGATCATCGCCCAGTGGGCTATGAAGGGCGGCATCGTCTTCGTGCTGAACCCCAAGCGCAGGGGCTACCAGTGGGCGAAGGACCTGCCGAACATTCGCGTCGCTGAGACTGACGAGCAGTGCTTTATGATGATGAGCTGGCTGGGTGGTGAGCTGGACAGCAGGCAGGAGACCGCCAGCGATCACTCGGACTGGGACGACCGGCTGCCCGAGGGGCTGCTAGGCGAGCGAGTGCTCGTGGTGGTCGAGGAAATGAACATGCTGATCAGCAAGCAGCGCAAGTTCTGGAAGCGCAACCAGCTACTGGCGGCGATGATGCTCGGGTGGGAGGAGGACACCCCGCTGCCGAAGGACTCGCCAGCACTGGATTCACTGGAGGACCTGGCATTCGCTGGCCGCCAGTCGGATGCTTACGTGCTGTTCATCGGGCAGCGGCTCAGCAGCAAGGTCATCAGCGGCGACGTGCTGGAGAACGTCGGCATCAGGATGCTGGGCCGCTACTCCCAGCGAAACGTCAACATGATGGCTCCGGAGATGTCGCAAGCACTGCCGGTCAGCGACTCGCACCCGGGCCGGATCCAGGTGATCGTCAATGGCGCGGTTCACGAGTGCCAGGTGGCCTACTCCGACGAGGCGTGGGTCTACCGGGCGATGGCGCTAACCGGCGAGGGCCTGGTCCCCGACGACCTGCCGGAGATGTGCTACGCGCGGTCGGCTCGCCCAAGCGGAGCGCTGCGCAACGACGCGGCACGTCACCGGCCGGGTACGGGGCCACGTAACGATACGCGTAACGCCGAAGGAACCTCGTCCGGCCAGGTGTCGCTCAAGGTCGCTGTCGCCCGGAACCTGACCAGCGGGCTTACCTACCGGTCGCTCACCACGCTTAAGTCGGGTGACCAGGACTTCCCCGAGCCGGTGGTGTACGCGGCTACCGTGTTCGGTGCGCACCTGTACCGCGAGGAGGACATCATCAGCTACTGCCGGTCGGTGGTCGAGGCCCGGGAGGAGCGCAAGCGCGCAGCAGCCAGGAGGCAGGGGATGCCAGTATGACCGGAATCATCGTCCTGACCGGAGTGCTGGTGCTGCTTACCACCAGGACCAGGCGTGGGAGGCGTCGGTGGGTAAAGGCCCTGGGCGGCTGCTGGCTGGTGCTGTGCTGGCTGGCCGCGATAGTGTCTCCGCAGCCCTCCGTGACATCTCGGAGGGCCTCCGCGCCCAGCACCCGGCCTCAGGCCCGGGTGGTCCGCACCAGGGCTCCCCGTAAGTCTCCGTGGCCGTCCGCGCCATGGTCCCCCCCACGCTACTCGCCCAGTGACGAGCGGCCTGGCCAGGGTCCGCGTTACTTCACTCCCGAACAGAAGGCGATCCTGCTGGCCAGAGCAAACGGCAGGTGCGCCTACTGCGGCTCGATGCGGCAGCCGAGGGCCGACCATAAGCATCCTTACTCATGGGGCGGCAGGACCATCCTGGAGAACGGACAGATCCTCTGCGACCCGTGCAACACCCGGAAGGGCGCACACTGGACCGACGTCCACGACCAGGCTCTGATGGAGCTGGTCTGCGTGCCGCACATGCTCCTCCGTAACCGCTTCGGTGGCCGCAGGCCCCGCCGACGCCTGGTGAGGTCCTGATGGCATCCCGTCGCCGCTGGTACGAGACTCAGAAGCAATACAAGGCCCGGCTGGAGCGCGAGCGCAGGAAGCGACGTCGACGCAAGAAGGCCGACCCGGTGACTGAGCTGCTGCGCCTCCCACGCCACGCTGCCCGCAGGAAGATGCGCTCGATGACCAGGCGCACCCGTAACAAGATGAAGCGACGGATCCGCTCGAAGAAACGGCAGATCCTCAAGGGCGTGTTCGATATGTGCCCGGTCTGCGCTAAGCCCGACACTCCAGGGCACCACTGCCGGGTCCGGTTCACTGCCAGCAACGCGAAGAACGTCCGGAACCGGCTGGCTAAGCAGGGCGGCCTGCCCGCCAGCCACCAGAACCCGAACCTGTGGCGTACGAACCGGGAGGATTGACGTCCGGCTAAGCCCGGTGCTGCGATCGTCCTGGGACGATGCCGGACCCGCCTGACGGTCAAGACTCTCCACAGAGGCGGCGGGCCGCCTAGTCCCGTGCGGCCCCGGGGATCGCTGGCTGACCCCGCCCTCGACAGGCACAGTCGGGGCAGGTCCCCGGGGCACGCCGTCTCCTCTTGACAGGCTGTCAAGCGCCGTGGTTGACTGGTCATAGTCGCCCGGCCGCCTGGCCGGGGGCGAAAACTCAACAGAGGAGACTCAACATGACGAACCGTACGTACAAGGTCACCGAGCAGGATGGCGGCCTGGTCGTCACCGACGCCAGGAACGGCGAGGTCTGCGACTGGATCTCGCTCCCGTCCACCGGCAACCCGGGCGACACCGATTCGTACGTAGTGGTCACCGAGCGGCCCGAGGCGTGGTCCGTGGACATGCGCTGGATGGTCACCATCGGCCAGCCGGTCCGGCAGACCTCCGGCCTGGGGGCGGGCCGCGTGGGAACGATCGTCGGGCAGGGCCGGAGCAGGAAGGCCGACCGGCAGTACGCGGCCAACCTCCAGGCGGCTAAGGATGCGGGCCGGGACCTGGAGGACATCGACTTCGAGGTCCTGATCGACAACGAGGGTCCGCTAATCAGGTTCGAGGGCCAGGACGAGCCGGAATGGTTCCCAGGCCAGTCGTTCTGCTTCGAGCCAGTTACCGGGCTGGTCCCGTCCCTGGGCGGGGGCAGCGAGCGAGTCTGACCGCACAAGCCGGAGCCCCGGCCGCCCTCCTCCGCCGTGAGGGCTGCCGGGGCTCCTCCGTGTCTGGGGTCAGGCAGCGGCCGGGAGCTGCACGAACTTCCAGAGCTGGCTGTCGCGCCCGTCCGGCACGTTGTTCGACGGGTCGCCCACCGTGCCGTCCTTGACATCGGTGAGCTGGGCACGCAGCCCGTTCGAGGTCAGGAACTGGTTGCTAGCCAGGTTGCCCCAGGAGAAGTAGCCGCTGACCGACTCGCTCGCGGTCGGCACCCAGACCTGGAACTTGCTGTTGTTGCAGGGCCGCAGCACGATCAGGTCCGCCGTACCGAAGCCGGGGCCAGGGTCGCTCAGGCACAGCCCGCTCGGGCTGCCATTCGGGGCGTAAGCGAACGCCTTGGCACCGGAGATGTTGGCGGCCGGGCCGCTGGCCGGGTGGTAGTTGATGAAGTCGGTCGCCCGGTCGTTGCCGTTCGGGAAGCTGATTAGCTTGTTCCCGACCGTGGCCGAGGCGTGGAACACGTCGATCACGAGGCCGTCCCCGTGATGCTGCTGGGTGCCACAGAAACCGTTAGAGACGCACCCGGGGGTGCTGGCCTGGGCCGCCTGGCCGAGACCTCCCAGGAAGGTCACCAGGGCCGCCGCAGCCCCTATCTGCGCTAGTCTGCGCATGATCTCTTCTCCTTACTTAGCCCCCCGGACCCTGCGCCCGGGGGGTGGTCTGGTTACAGGGCCTCGAAGCCCTTCCACTTGCGCCGGTCATGCCAGGCGAGCAGCTTACCTACGAGCTGGCGCACGGGTTGCTCACCTCGATCCGGCCCAGGGCCGCCGTGATCCGGTCCCTGGTGTCCTTGTCGACCCGGCCGATCGCTCCGGTCTTCCGCAGGTGACCGAGGGTCCGCAGGGCTACCTGCCGGTAAAACTCGGTGCTCACCGCCCCGTGCTCAGGCTGCCAGGCCCCGAGGCATTCCTCGGTGGCTGCCTGGATCGCGTCCGCGAGCTGGCTCGGCCGGACATCCTCGATCGTCTCTGTTCCGCTCATTCTCCTGCACTCCCCAGCGCTTAGGCTTCCGTTACAGAGGCGGGGCCGATGTCCCGCATGCACCGGCCCCGCGCTTGTCTGACCCGCCCCCTGGTGCGCCGAACAACACGGGGCGGGTCAGGTCCTACTCGGTGTACGCGATCGTCACCGAGACGTCCCGGCCGTCGCGGGACAGGCCGAAGATCACGCCACCCAGGCTGGCCGGGTGCACGTTGCGGTCGGTCTCCCAGCCCAGCTCCTGGGCCACGGTCTCGAACCCGTCGGCCAGCGGCCCCAGGTCCAGGCCGGACTGCTGCTCGCGCTCGGCCTCGGCCGCCTGGTTGCTGTCCGCGTCGTGTCGCTCCGGGGTGAACAGCTCGGTTCCTCCGGCCGCGAAGGTCTGGTCCGCCTGGTAAGCCACGCCCTCCGCGTGATGCGCGTGGGCCGGATATCCGGGCGTGTGCGGGTGGTCGTGAGGAGCGTCGAAGTCGACCAGCTCCTCCGTGTCCTCGGGAGCCTCGTCCTCGCCGTCCTCCTCGTCTACGTCGTCGCTGTCGGGGATCTCGTACTCGTCTTCAGTGGTATCAGTCATGAGGGCAGAATACCAGCCCGCTTGTCACCGCGTCAACACGTCTGGTAACCTTTTCCCCATGACTCCTCCGCAGCTCCCCTCACCCGCCCCTCCCACGCCTCGCCAGCTAGTCGCTATTGGCGGTTCGCTTCTGTTCATGGCCGGGCTGTCCCTGGTCCTCACCGGCTACTGGATCGCAGGAGGTGCCTGCTCGGTCGTCGGCCTCGTGCTGGTCTGGCTGGCCTGATCCCGTCCAGGACTTGACACGGTGTCAACGGCATGGTTGAATAGATCTTGCGGGGCCGACACGCGGCCCGACCGCCCACAGGAGGAAAAATGACCGGACAGCCGATCACCGAGGCCCAGGCCACCACCAGCCGTATGACCCTGGTGACCAAGCTGCTCGCCAAGGCCGACGAGATGGCCGCCTGGCTACGGAGCGACATTCACGAGCACGCCAGCCCGGCCGAGGTCAAGGCCGTCGAGATCGAGCGTGACCAGATCATCGCCCGGGTTGCCGAGCTGATGACCAAGTACGGTATCGACCAGGCGATGCTCGTCAGCCAGGGCCAGGGCACCGACCCCATCCTCGACGAGGTTATCTGGACCGACCGGCCGTTCTCCAGCCGGTTCCGTGACCTGCTTTACTACCTGGCCGAGGCCAACGACGCCAGGACCCGCTCGATCAAGCAGCACACGGGCAGCCAGCGCAAGGGCCAGCTCAAGTGGCGGTACGGCCTGCGGGTGTTCGCCCACGCCAGCGACCTGGACACCATCAAGGTCATGTACACGCTGGGCCGCAACCAGGCCCTGGCCGGTGCCAGCCGGATCAGGGGCCAGGAGCAGTTCGGTCAGGACCAGAAGGCCCACCGCGACTCGTACATCGAGGGCTTCACTCACGGCGTGTGGTCCCAGGTGAACCAGGCCCGCCAGGAGGCCAAGCGCCTGGCCGAGATCGAGCGCCAGGAGCAGGCCGACCAGGCGATGCTTGAGGGCAAGCCCGTCACCAAGTCAGTTACGCTGGTGCTGGCCGACCGCAGCGCAGCGGTCCGGGCCGCCTACGAGCTGGCCGTCAACGGCCGGTCCCGTGAGGACCTGGCCCGCATGGACCAGCAGATCGCCGTTAACCGTGAGCGCTGGGCCGAGATGGACAAGAAGGCGGCCGAGCGGCACGCGGCCTACGTCGAGGAGCACAATAACTGCCCGCGCTGCAAGTCCGCCAAGTCGGGTTACTGCAACGACCACCGGGACCTCAAGCCGTCGACCGCCCAGGGTCGCAGCTACGAGCGAGTCGGCGCTTACTACAGCGACGGTTACTACGCCGGTCGTCAGGCCGACCTGGGCACCCCGGCCGGTAACGCGGTCAGCAGTTCCGGCCAGCGCGAGATCAGCTAGCCCGGACAGGACGAGGCCCCTCACCCGTGCAGCATGGTGAGGGGCCTCGTCGTATCTGGGCCTGGCCTAGCAGGCGTCCTGATGCGCGTTCCCGACCGTGGAGCAATCCCACGGGCCGGAATTGGCGGGCTGGGCCGCCTCCAGTTGCGTCCCGCTGACCCCGGTGCTGTCGACCCAGTAGGGCTTGTTCCAGCCGAAGCCCTGGCCGTAGGCGTAGTTCGACTCGCCCACTGACACGAGGTACCCGGCCGCGTTGCGGACGTAGGTGTCGCCCTGGGAGGCGAAGTTGCCCAGCGTCAGCTTACCGTTGCCGAAGTTCGGGATCACGGCGTAGTAGCCGTAGGTGTACTCGTGGATCGCCAGGATGTCAGCCCCGTCGTAGCGGCTGTTCAGCCCGGACCCGTTCGTGAACGGGCAGTAGATCCCGCCCTCGCCGTTGTGGACGTGGTTGTCGCCGCACTTGGTGGTGGGGTACCACTCGAAGGTGAAGTCATCGTTGTCGTCGAAGGTGCCCCAGCCGCCGATAGGGGTTCCGATGACGTGACCGCCACCCGACCGGTTCATGAACGGGTAGGGCGTGCTGTCGGTGATGTTCTCCAGCGTCACCCCGATGGTAACGCGCTTGGCTGCCGCGACATGATGGCCGCCAGGGACGGCAGGGCCGCCCTGGGCCTGGGCCGCTGTTGCCGTGACGCCGATGCACAGGGCCGCGCTAGCCAGCCCCAGCATCAGTCTACGAATACGCATGCTCGCTCCCTACGGGTTGGACCACTGGTTGAAATGAGCTGCCCCGCCC
>Ga0207699_10000363_pt1 | contig 24040 bp, 19 predicted proteins | sample LARL51metaG_FD_184344 | JGI IMG/M metagenome (GOLD analysis project Ga0207699, IMG submission 184344) | Corn, switchgrass and miscanthus rhizosphere microbial communities from Kellogg Biological Station, Michigan, USA - LAR L5-1 metaG... | ecosystem: Host-associated > Plants > Roots >...
GAGATAGCCCGCAGGGCCCCGCATCGGCTCGCTGCGTCCGGGCACATGGAAGATCGCATCCGGGGAAATGAGTTCTGTAGCCAGCGTCTCGCTCGCTGTGTTGATGAAGTCCGTGAAACGGATCATAACTAGCTTGCTCGCTTCTGGTGTCATGACGTTATCGCTCTATTCATTGATGATGCGGATCGTCGGAAAATTTGCCGAGCCGGTCGCCACCTGGTCAGGCCAGGTTGAAGGGCAGCTGGCGCAGCGGCTTGCCGGTCAGCCTGGCGATGGCATTGGCGAAAGCGGGTGCCAGAGCTGGCAGGCCGGGTTCGCCCATGCCCGTAGGCGGCTCGGCGCTGGGCACGATGTGGACATCGAACTCGGGGATGTCGGTGATGCGCGCCACGGTGTAGTCGCCAAAATTGCTCTGCTCCACGACGCCGTCCTTGAGCGTGATGATCGAACCGGGCAGACACATCGACAGGCCCATTGCGGCTGCGCCCTGCACCTGGGCTTCCACGGTGCGCGGGTTCACCGCCAGATTGCAATGCACCCCGGCGGTCACGCGATGTAGCGCCGGCCGGCCGTCCCTCATCGAGGCTTCCACCACGTAGGCCACCACGGAATCGAAGGACTCGTGCACAGCCACCCCCCACGCAAGGCCGGTGGACAAGGGCGTCTTGCCATAGCCACTCTTGTCGACCGCCATCTGCAGCGCTGCGCGGTGGCGCGGGTGCTGGTCGCCAAACAGATCCATTCGGTAGGCGACCGGGTCCTGGTTCGTAGTGCGCGCGATCTCGTCGATCAGGGTCTCCATCACGAAGGCGGTGTGGGTGGAACCCACGCTGCGCCACCACAACACCGGCACGTTGAGTCTTGGATGGTGCACGGTCAGGCGCATCGGTAGCGGATAGGGATCGCGCATGCCCTCCGTCGCGGTGGCGTCGATGCCGTTCTTCACCTGGAACTGCTCGAACACGGAGCCGGTGGTGATCGACTGGCCGACAATGACGTGGTCCCAGGCCAGGACCTTGCCTCGTTCATCGAAGCCGATACGGGCGCGGTGCAGGTGCATGGGGCGGTAGAAGCCGCCGCGCATGTCGTTCTCACGGCTCCAGAGCGTGCGCACCGGTGCATTCAGCCCCGCGGCCCGCGCGGCCTTCGCGATCTCGCAGGCCTCGACCACGGTATCGCTCGTGCTCGAAAAACGCCGGCCAAAGCCGCCGCCGGCCATCTGCACATTCACCACCACCTGCTCGGGCTTGAGGCCCAGCACGCGCGCCGCCGCGGCAGCGTCCAGTCCAGCGCACTGGCTGCCGACCCACAGCTCGGCACGCCGCTCGCTGAGTGCGACGGTGCAGTTCAAAGGCTCCATCGCCGCGTGCGCGAGGTAGGGAAAGACGAACTCGGCTTCAAGTTGCTGCGGCGCTGTGTCGAGCGGCGTCATATCGGCGTCGAACTTGCGCGGACCGGAGCGACCGGCCAGTTCGCGGTACTGGGCGAGCTGCCGTTCGCTGTCGACCTTCTCCACGGCAGATGTGTCCCACTGCAGTTTCAGGGCGTCGCGGCCCTGAGTGGCCTGCCAGTAGCCGTCGGCTACCACGGCCATGCCTTCGGCGCCGCGGTCGAGCGGTACGCGCAGCACGGCCTTCACGCCCTTGACGGCGCGCGCGGCGCCGTCGTCCACGGCGGCAAGGCGCGCTCCGAACACCGGCGGACGCGCCACCACGGCTGTCAGCTGACCGGGCAGTCGAACGTCGATCCCATAATCCTGCCGCCCGCTGCTCTTGGCCGATGCATCCAGGCGCGGCGTGGGGCGACCGATGATGCGGAAATCCCTTCCGTCCTTCAGCGTGACCTTCTCGGGCACAGGCAGCGCCATGGCGGCCTCGGCCAGTTCGCCGTAACTCAGTTTGCGGCCCCCGGGGCCGAGCACTGCACCGGCCTGCGTGTGCAGGGCGGCCACGTCCACCTTCCAGCGCGCCGCAGCGGCGTTCAGCAACATGGCCCGGGCACGCGCGCCGAGTTCGCGATACTGTGTGAAGCTGTTCTTGATCGTATGAGAGCCGCCAGTCAGATGGATGCCGAACAGCGGATCGACGTAGGCGGCATCGTTGGTGCCGTGCCGGCTGCGCACCAGGCTCCAGTCGGCGTCGAGCTCCTCCGCCAGAATCATCGGCAACGCGGTCTGCACGCCCTGTCCGAACTCCAGCCGGTTGATCGTTATCGTGACCTCGCCACCAGCGGCGATCTGCACGAAGGCCGACGGCTGTTCGGTCGGCTTGAGCGTGCTTGCGCCTTGGCCGGCAACCTCAGCCTTCGCGAGGTGCGGAAAGACGCCGAGCACGAGGCCGCCGGCACCGGCCAGTTTCAGGAAGCTGCGGCGCGGCAGCGCGGTGGCTTTGTCAGTTTGACTGCGCGCGACAAGGCGCTGCAGGGCGCGCGGCAGATCGCGGTCGTCGATGTCGGCCAACATGGCAGCTCCATCAAGCAATCGTGCGGGCGGCGTCGGCCACGGCAGCGCGGATGCGGACATAGGTGCCGCAGCGGCAGATGTTGCCAGCCATGGCCTCGTCGATCTTGTCGGCGCTGGGTTGCTGGCCAGGGGGCAGCGACTTGAGAAGGGCGATCGCGCTCATGATCTGGCCGCTCTGGCAGTAGCCGCACTGCGCCACGTCGTGCTTGACCCATGCCGCATGCACGGCGGCTCCGACGCGGTCGGTGCCATCGGTTGCTGCTTCGATCGTGGCGACCTCCTTGCCATCGGCTTCTGAAATCGGCGTGATGCAGGAGCGGACGGCCTCGCCATCCAGATGGACCGTGCAGGCGCCGCACTGAGCGACGCCGCAGCCGAACTTGGTGCCGGTCAGCCCGACGATGTCGCGCAGCGCCCAAAGCAGGGGCATCGCGGGATCGGCATCGATCGTGACCTCGCGGTCATTGACAATAAGCTTCATGAATCTGCTCCTTGCGGGCTACTTGCCTCGAGGCGATGTCGAGCGGCACGATTGCGTCAATCAGAAATGCCGACATTGGGCCGCGTTCCGACCGTCGGAAGGCCGCTCCGGCGTCGTCTCGACTGGTGCATTGCGGGCTCGCTGACAGCCAGATAACCCTGGTCGTTGATTTCGATTAGCCGTTATAATTCGCTAGAGCTTATGTACGCGGTGCATGAATGAAGCGAGACGACCTTTACGACCTCGCCGCCTTCGCTGTCGTCGCCGAGCAGGGCAGCTTTACCCGCGCGGCGGCCGAGCTCGGCATGTCGCAGTCGGCGTTGAGCCACGCCATGAAGGCTCTGGAAGAGCGGCTCGGGGTGCGACTGCTGTCGCGGACCACGCGGTCGGTGTCGACCACCGAAGCGGGCGAGACGCTGCTGCGCTCCCTGCGCCCCGCATTGGAGGAGATCACCACCGGTGTGAGCGCGGTCGGCGCCCTGCGCGGCAAGCCGTCCGGGACCGTCCGCATCACGGCAACCAGGCATGCGGTCTCGTCCGTCGTCATGCCGGCCCTGCCGCGCTTCCTGGCGTCTCACCCCGATATCCGGATCGACATGATCGTCGACGACAATCTGATCGACATCGTCGCCGGCCGCATCGACGCCGGCATTCGGTTCGGCGACATCGTCGAGAAGGACATGATCGCGGTCCGTATCAGTCCGGACATTCGGATGGCCGTGGTCGGCGCTCCATCCTATTTCGCGGGCCATCCGCCGCCCAGGACGCCGCGCGAACTCGCGGGCCATGATTGCATCAACTACCGGCGCGTCAGGTCGGGTGGGCTCTATGCCTGGGATTTTGAGGAGAAGGGACGCCCCTTCGAGGTCCGCGTCGAGGGCCACCTCATGTTCAATAACGCCGATCTGATCCGGGAGGCAGCCCTGGCGGGCCATGGCATCGCCTACGTCTACGAGAATGAGGTGGTGGCTGATATTGAGGCCGGGCGGCTCAGGCGAATTCTGGAGAGGTGGTGCCCGACCTTCCCCGGCTATTACCTCTATCACCCCAGCCGGCGGCAGACGCCTCCCGCATTGGCTGCACTCATTGCCGCGCTTCGCTACCCGAACAGCGGCGTGCCCGGCACGAAGGCGTCGAACGCCGCCCAGAACTGTTCGCGGTAGCGATCCTGCTCCTGCAGGATCTCGTGCTTGCTCCCGGCGATCACGAGATGGCGGGCGGCGCGCAGATGATAGGCGAACTCCTCGATCGCCGGCGTCGATACCACGGTATCGTTGGAGGCAGCCAGCATCAGGATCGGCTGGCGGATCTGCGAGGGATAGTTGGTCGCACGGAAAGTATGCATGGCGCGGAAGGCGGTGTCGGCCCAGGCCACCGTCGGCGAGGCGATGCCGAGGGTGGGATCCTCGTCCAGGATCGCCGCGTTACGGGCATAGCGCACGGGATCGGAGGTGACGGGATTGTTCAGGAAAGGCTGGGTGCCGCTCAGGCTGTCGTCGCCGCCCGGGACATAGCGGCCGCCCTGCCCTGCGAGCCGCATGGCGCGCAGCAGCGCGCGCACCGGAAACGAGGTTGCGCGTCGCGGCAGGTCGATCATCGGCGCCGACAGCACCATGCGGTCGAACCAGCGCTTGCCGGCATAGGCGGTCCGCAGCAGCACGGTGCCGCCCATCGAATGGGCCAGCGCGAAGAACGGCGGCGGGCAATCCGGCAGCACCACCTGCTGGACGAAGGCCTCCACGTCGATTTCGTAATCGGCGAAGTCGCGCACATAGCCCTTGCGCGGATCGCGCAGGCGGCGCGAGGAATGGCCCTGCCCACGCCAGTCGATCATCGCCACCGTAAAGCCGCGCTCCAGGAGATCGCGCACCGTCTCGAAATATTTTTCGATCATCTCGCTGCGGCCGGAGAACACGCAGACCGTGCCCTTGCGGCCCGACGCCGGCGACCAGCGCGCGAAACGCAGTTCGGCGCCATCGACGGTCTTGATGGTGCCCGTCATGACGTTGTCGGGGACGGGATTGGCGGGAATCGAGACGAGCGTCATGGGTGGGATCGGATAGGTCGGAGCAAGCGGGAATCAAGGGGCGGAGACCGGAAAAGGTTGAGGAAAAGCTGCAAATCCCGCCCTCTTGAACGCCCCAGAGCTCCTCCCATATCACCATCATGCAGGCCACGACCAGTGTTTCACGCACTTGAAGGCTGCATAGACAAGCCCGGCCCGATGGCGGGCGGGTTGCTTCAACAGTCGCTCAATGGAGGACTTTGCCATGCGTACTTACGATCTCGCTCCCTTCTATCGTTCCACCGTCGGTTTCGACCGCCTGTTTTCCCTGCTCGATCGCGCGACCGCCGACGCCAGCCCCGGCTACCCCCCCTACAATATCGAGCGCACCGGTGAGAACGCCTACCGTATCACCGTCGCCGTCTCCGGCTTCGCCCAGGATGAGCTGTCCATCGTCGCGAAAGAGAACACGCTGACGATCAAGGGCGAGAAGGCCGCCAACGAGAACGGCAAGGACAAGAGCGAAGTGCTCTATCGCGGCATCGCCGCGCGCGCCTTCGAGCGCGTATTCCAGCTCGCCGATTTCGTGGTGGTGAAGAACGCCTCGCTCGAGCACGGCCTGCTCCATGTCGATCTCGTGCGCGAGATCCCCGAAGCCAAGAAGCCGCGCTCGATTCCGATCGCAGCCGGCGCGACCGCCGCGCCGCAGGTGGTAAACGGCTCCGCCGAGAAGGCCGCCGCCTGACCGCATCCGACTTTAGCCTCCCCTGAAAACCTCAGAACGCCCCGGGCAACCGGGGCGTTTTTTTGCTTGCCGACTGTTCGACATACCCTATTCTTGAACTAGAATATTATGCGAACACGCCCTGTAATTGCAAAAATTCCTATTTCTCCAACAAATTCCAGGCAAGGCCATGAGGTCGTTTCTGCTCGGATTGGTCGTCGCAATCGGGTCTCTCGCCAGCAATGCATATGCGGTCGACGACTGCATGGGCAACAACGACTTCGCTCCCTACCATGCGGGAAACCAGCTCGTGCCGACAAGCACGTTCCTTCCCGCCGGCTCCACGGCCGATTTCATTCTGAAAGCGCCGTTCGATCCGAAAGCAACCTATTTCGTCAAGTTCGACGCTCACTATTTGCCGGGAGCTCCTCTCGGTGGCGCTGCTGCCATCTCGGTCGCGCAGATGCCGGAGAACAGCCCCTACATCAAAAGCGGACTTGCGAACAAAAGCGATTCGCTTGCACGCGTGGATGTGCCGGCGGCGCTCGGTTCTCATTGGCAAACCGCGCACGTACGAATCTACGGATGCGAAAACGCCAACAGCCCCACGATCAATTCGCGTCTGGACATGAAGGTCAGTTCGGGCGCCTGGAGCACGCCCACGGTCGTGCTTGCGGTCATCCTTCTCTACCTTGCAGCCGCCTTTGCCTTTCGGACCGAATTGCCGACGGGTGCTGACGCGCCCACAGGCGCCGTTGCGGCCCGGCAGCGCTTCCTCGACCCTGTCGTGATGACGGCCGGAATCGATGGCAAGGGAAGCCTGTCAAAATTGCAGATCCTTTTCTTCACGGTGATCGTGTTTGCGCTGCTGCTGTTCATTCTGTTGCGCTCCGGAGAGCTTTCGGATCTGTCCCAGACGGTCCTGCTTCTCCTCGGCATCGCCGCCGTGGGGTCGACGGCGGCGAAAGGGGCGGACCTGCAGCAGAACCGCCTTGATTTCGAGAATTGGGAATGGCTCAGACGAAAGAACTGGATTGGTGTCGACGGCCTGGCTCGCAGCAACGAGGCGCGGTGGAGCGATATCCTGACCACCGACGGCGAGTTCGATATCTATCGATATCAAAGCTGTATCTTCAGCCTCGTCGTCGGAGGCGCGCTTCTCGTCGTCGGCGTGAGCCAGCTTGCGTCATTTGAAATTCCAACCACCTTGCTCGGTGTGCTTGGACTGAGTCAGGTCGTCTATGTCGCGGGAAAGCTCGTGTCGCCGCCGGCGATGGCCGACCTGAACAAGGCAATCAAGAACCTGCGGGATCTCGAAAAGGCCGTTCAGGCCGCGGCTGTCAGTCGTGGCGTGACCGACGTCAAGGATTCCAGGATCTCGACCGAAGTCCAGAAGTACCGCGAGGCCGCCGCTGTTGCGGCTGACATGTTCAATTCCGTAACCAGCCTGGAACGACCGACCAATCTCGAGCCATCGCTCACATGACCGAAATGGGCGGAAGGCTTGCCCAAAGAAATCGGTTTGAGAGCACAGGCGGGGAGCCACACGGCAACGTCCGGAAACGTCGGCGCCCTGGTCGAATACGAAAAAACGCCCCGGAGAACCGGGGCGTTTCGCTTCGTGATCCGCCGTTTGAAACTGCAATGAGAAACTCAAACCGCCCGCGCTAGTATTCCAGACCCTGCGCCTCCGGCATCGGCTGGGTCGGCAAAATCTGTTGCGGCTGTGGCGCCGGCTTGGCCTGGCCGACCGTCGGGGCGGCCGGTGGCTGCGGCGCTGCGGCCGCCGTGACGGCTGCCGGCTTCGGCTCCGGCGTGACTGATTGTTGGGCCGGAGGCAGAGCGGGCTCGGGGCGTGCGGCAGCTTGCAGACCTGCCTCGGGTCGTGCGGTAGCCTGCGGCGCGGCCGCAGCAGCGGGCCGTGGCATGGGCTGGGGCACTGGGCGGCTCGCAACGCGCGGGATGGCGGCCGGCGGCCGCGGCGCATTCGATGCCGCAGGCATCGGCGGAGGCGGCAGCGGCGGGGCGCCGCGCGGAACGTAGGGACCGCCCGGCGGGCCATTCACGCCTTCCTCGTAACCCTCTGACGGCACGAAGTTGACGATCTCGCCGGTGCGCGCATCAACCACCAGTCGCCCGTCGCCACCGCGGCGGTCGATGGCGTTGATCACATAGGTAAAGCCGCGCAAGCGCGGGACCCCGGTCGGCAGGAAGCCGGCTTCGCGCATGGCGGCAAAGACTTCGCGCTGCGGCACGAGGCCCACCCCGTCGCCGCGGCTGAGCGGCCCCCGCGGGGCCATCGGCGTGTAATAGGGATCGTCGAAATCCGCCGCCCCGGGATAAGGCGACCCGTAAGGTCCTGCGCCCTGTGCGCCTGCGGCCGTGGCGCTCAACAGCAAACAGCAGCCGGCGGCCCATCCTGCGAGCAATCTCATCGCTAATGTCGCTCCTCAAACGCCCCGATTGGGCCCCCGCGCTGAAGCGCTCTGGCTCAAAGTAAAACTGGGCGGCAAGGTCGGGGGTGATTTCGGCGGTCCTTAGGCAGGATCGGGGCACCATTTGCCCCAAAGCCGGGTTCCACACGCGCCACACCCTCCGGCGACTGCACGTTCGCGTGAGCGTGGCAGCGGCCGCTCGGGACCCGCCAAGCGGGTGGCCGGGAAAGGGCTAATCGGCTGGCGTCCCTCGGCTATCTGCAACGCTGCCACTGCCCGCCGGTCGCGGCGGCAGCCGGCCAGGGCGGGTTGCTGGCAACCCCCAAGAAAACAAGCCAGTGAGGACTTTCACGCGCTTGTGTGATAGATAAAAGTTTGGCATGGTGGAAGTTAGGACAGGATTGCTGTCTCAAATTTCGTTGCAGAACTGGCACGGGGAATGCAACGAAATTTCAGCGCGAGAGGCGCTGGAGAGGTAACAGGGAAGGCCGTTCGTCGGGGACGTGAGGCCAAACCCTGAATTCTGAAAAAGCGGCTCGCTTTGTTGGACGAGCGGTGGCCTCACGGTGCCGCGGACACCCAAGGTGCGCCGGAGGATGAGGCCGGGAACGTTTAAGACATCACGTGTCTTGAGAGGACTGACATGAGCGGGTCGAGCTTTGAGAGCGAACACATCCTTCACGATGCGCTGTCGGCGGCTTGCGATACCAAACCGGCCGAGACGGAAGCGCACACCTGGCGCCCCGCGGCCGAAGGCCTCTACGATCCCAGCCTGGAGAAGGATGCCTGCGGCGTCGGCTTCATCGCCAACATCAAGGGCAAGAAGTCGCATCAGATCGTCTCCGATGCGCTGAGCATCCTCTGCAATCTCGAGCATCGCGGCGCCGTCGGCGCCGACCCGCGCTTCGGCGACGGCGCCGGCATTTTGGTGCAGATCCCGCACAGATTCTTCGTGCGCAAGGCGGCCGAGATCGGCTTCCAGCTTCCCGACCCCGGCGAATACGCCATCGGGGCGCTGTTCATGCCGCGTGAAAAAGCCTGGCGCAACGTCATCAAGAGCATCATCGCCGACCAGATCAAGGCCGAAGGCTTGATGCTGCTCGGCTGGCGCGACGTGCCGACCGACAATGCCTCGCTCGGCGAGAGTGTGAAGCCGACCGAGCCGACGCACATGCAGGTCTTCATCGGCCGCAACGGCGCAGCGAAGACCGAGGAGGAGTTCGAGCGAAAACTCTACATCCTGCGCAAGTCGATCTCGCAGGCGATCTATCAGCGCCGCGACCGCGGCATGGCCGGCTATTATCCCTGCTCGATGTCGTGCCGGACCGTGATCTACAAGGGCATGTTTTTGGCCGACCAGCTCGGCAAGTACTACGCCGACCTGCATGAGCCGGATTTCGAGAGCGCGCTGGCGCTGGTGCATCAGCGCTTCTCGACCAACACGTTCCCGACCTGGTCGCTGGCGCATCCCTACCGGATGATCGCGCATAATGGCGAGATCAACACGCTGCGCGGCAACGTCAACTGGATGGCGGCGCGGCAGGCCTCGGTGTCGTCCGAGCTCTACGGCAGGGACATCTCCAGGCTCTGGCCGATCTCCTATGAAGGCCAGAGCGACACCGCCTGCTTCGACAACGCGCTCGAATTCCTGGTGCAGGGCGGCTACTCGCTGCCGCATGCCGTGATGATGATGATCCCGGAGGCGTGGGCCGGCAACCCTCTGATGAGCGAAGAGCGCCGCGCCTTCTACGAATATCACGCCGCGCTGATGGAGCCGTGGGACGGCCCGGCCGCGATCGCGTTCACCGACGGCCGCCAGATCGGCGCCACGCTCGACCGCAATGGCCTGCGGCCCGCGCGCTACCTCGTCACCAGGGACGACCGCATCGTGATGGCGTCCGAAATGGGCGTCCTGAAGATTCCCGAGGACCAGATCGTCACCAAGTGGCGGCTGCAGCCCGGAAAAATGCTGCTGGTCGACCTCGAACAGGGCCGCCTCATTCCCGACGACGAGATCAAGGCCGATCTCGCCAACAGCCATCCCTATCGCGAATGGCTCGACCGCACCCAGATCGTGCTCGAAGAGCTGCCGGACGCGCCGGTCACCGGCGTGCGCTCCAATCTGCCGCTGCTCGATCGCCAGCAGGCGTTCGGCTACACGCAGGAAGACATCTCGATCCTGATGACGCCGATGGCCGCGACCGGCGAGGAGGCCACCGGCTCGATGGGCAACGACACGCCGATCTCGGCGCTGTCGGACAAGCCGAAGCTGCTGTTCACCTACTTCAAGCAGAATTTTGCGCAGGTCACCAACCCGCCGATCGATCCGATCCGCGAGGAGCTCGTCATGAGTCTCGTCTCGATCATCGGGCCGCGGCCGAACCTGTTCGACCTCAAGGGCCTCGCCGCGACCAAGCGGCTCGAGGTGCGCCAGCCGATCCTGACCGACGCGGACCTGGAGAAGATCCGCTCGATCTCCGAGCTTGCGGAAGCGCATTTCAAGTCGGCGACGCTCGACACCACCTATGATGCGAGCCTCGGCGCTGCCGGCCTGGAGCAGACCCTCGACAACCTCTGCGCGCGCGCCGAGGCCGAGGTGCGCGAGGGCGTCAACATCATCATCCTCAGTGACCGCAAGGTGTCCGCCGAGCGGATCGCGATCCCCTGCCTGCTCGCCTGCGCCGCCGTGCATCATCACCTGATCCGCACCGGCCTGCGCACCTCCGTCGGCCTCGTGGTCGAGAGCGGCGAGCCGCGCGAGGTGCATCACTTCGCTTGTCTGGCCGGCTACGGCGCCGAGGCCATCAACCCCTATCTCGCCTTCGAGACCATCATCGCGATGAAGGACCGCCTGCCGGTCGCGCTCGACGATTACGAAGTGGTCAAGCGCTACATCAAGTCGATCGGCAAGGGCCTGTTGAAGGTGATGTCCAAGATGGGCATCTCCACCTACCAGTCCTATTGCGGCGCGCAGATCTTTGACGCCGTCGGCCTCAAGGCCGACTTCACCGCGAAATTCTTCGCCGGCACCCATACCCGCATCGAGGGCGTGGGCCTCGCCGAGATCGCCGAGGAAACCACGCGCCGCCATGTCGACGCCTTTGGCGACGCGCTGGTCTACAAGAGCGCGCTCGACGTCGGCGGCGAATATGCCTTCCGCACCCGCGGCGAGGATCATGCCTGGACCGCGGAGTCGGTCTCGGTCCTGCAGCACGCCGTGCGCGGCAACTCGCAGGAGCGCTACCGCGCCTTTGCAAAGATCCTCAACGAGCAGTCGGAGCGGCTGGTGACGCTGCGCGGCCTGTTCCGGATCAAGACCGCCGCGGACGAGAAGCGCAAGGCTGTCCCGCTCGACGAGGTCGAGCCGGCCAAGGACATCGTCAGGCGTTTTGCGACCGGCGCAATGAGCTTTGGCTCGATCTCGCGCGAGGCGCACACCACCTTGGCGATCGCGATGAACCGGATCGGCGGCAAGTCGAACACCGGCGAAGGCGGCGAGGAAGCCGATCGCTTCAAGCCGCTCGCCAACGGCGATTCGATGCGCTCGGCGATCAAGCAGGTCGCCTCGGGCCGTTTCGGCGTGACGACGGAATATCTCGTCAACTCCGACATGATGCAGATCAAGATGGCGCAGGGCGCAAAGCCCGGCGAAGGCGGCCAGCTGCCCGGCCACAAGGTCGATGCGACCATCGCAAAAGTGCGGCACTCGACGCCGGGCGTCGGCCTGATCTCGCCGCCGCCGCACCACGACATCTATTCGATCGAGGATCTGGCGCAGCTGATCTACGACCTGAAGAACGTCAATCCCGAAGGCAATGTCTCGGTCAAGCTGGTCTCGGAGGTCGGCGTCGGCACGGTCGCGGCGGGCGTCGCCAAGGCGCGCGCCGACCATGTGACGATCGCGGGTTTTGAGGGCGGCACGGGTGCCTCCCCGCTGACCTCGATCAAGCACGCCGGCTCGCCCTGGGAGATCGGTCTTGCCGAGACGCACCAGACCCTGGTGCGCGAGCGGCTGCGCAGCCGCATCGTCGTGCAGGTCGACGGCGGCTTCCGCACCGGGCGCGACGTCGTGATCGGCGCCCTGCTCGGCGCCGACGAATTCGGCTTCGCCACCGCGCCGCTGATCGCGGCCGGCTGCATCATGATGCGCAAATGCCATCTCAACACCTGCCCGGTCGGCGTCGCCACCCAGGATCCGGTGCTGCGCAAGCGCTTCACCGGCCAGCCCGAGCACGTCATCAACTTCTTCTTCTTCGTCGCCGAAGAGGTGCGCGAGATCATGGCCTCGCTCGGCTACCGCAGTTTTAGCGAGATGGTCGGCCAGACCCAGATGCTCGACCAGACCAGGCTCGTGGCGCACTGGAAGGCCAAGGGGCTCGATTTCTCAAAACTGTTCGTGCGGCAGAAGGAGCTGCCCGGGCAGAAGATCTATCATTCGGAGGCGCAGAACCATCATCTCGACGCCGTGCTCGATCGCAAGCTGATCGCCCAGGCGACGCCTGCGCTCGATCGCGGCGCGCATGTCAGGATCGAGACCGAGATCAACAACACCAACCGTTCGGCCGGCGCGATGCTGTCCGGCCGGGTGGCCAAGATCTATGGCCATGCCGGGCTGCCGCATGACACCATCCATGTCGGCCTCAAGGGCACCGCGGGCCAGGCGTTTGGCGCGTGGCTTGCGCATGGGGTCACCTTCGATCTCGAAGGCGAAGCCAACGACTATGTCGGCAAGGGCCTCTCCGGCGGCAAGATCATCGTCAGGCCGCCGAAGAACTCGGGCATCGTGCCGGAGGAGTCGATCGTGGTCGGCAACACCGTGCTGTACGGTGCCATCTCCGGCGAATGCTATTTCCGCGGCATCGCCGGCGAACGCTTTGCGGTGCGCAACTCCGGCGCCATCGCGGTGGTCGAGGGCGCCGGCGATCATTGCTGCGAATACATGACCGGCGGCATCGTGGTCGTGCTCGGGCGGACCGGGCGCAACTTTGCGGCCGGCATGTCCGGCGGCATTGCCTATGTGCTGGACGAGAACCGTGACTTCGCAAAGCTCTGCAACATGGCGATGGTCGAGCTCGAGCCGGTGCTGTCGGAAGAGATGGTCATGGAGGGCGCCTATCATCAGTCGGGCGACCTCGAGGCCCATGGCCGGGTCGACGTGTTCCAGAACCTGCTCGCCTCCGACGTCGAGCGGCTGCATGTTCTGATCACGCGGCATGCCAAGGCGACGGGATCGAAGCGCGCCGCCGAGATCCTGGCGAACTGGGCGGCGTACCTGCCAAAGTTCCGCAAGGTGATGCCGGTGGAGTACCGCCGCGCGCTGCGCGAACTGACGCGGAACGCCGACGCCGAACCGAAAATCGCGATCGGGGCGTAGCTCGGTGCATGAATGTCAAATTGGGAATGCGCGGGGATGTCACCTCTCCCATAGGGAGAGGTCGGATCGCATCGATAGATGCGATCCGGGTGAGGGGCTACGGTCTCTCGTTGGAGCGTAACCCCTCACCCCGACCCTCTCCCTACGGGAGAGGGAGCGCACTTCCGCCGCTGCAACAGTATTGATTCAGATTCGGGACGACGAACTTCAATGGGCAAGGTCACGGGTTTTCTGGAAATCGAGCGCCACGACCGCAAGTACACCCCGGTCGCCGAGCGGCTGAAGCACTTTCAAGAGTTCGTCGTTCCGCTGTCGGAAAAGGACACGCGCGACCAGGCCGCGCGCTGCATGAACTGCGGCATCCCCTATTGCCATGGCACCGGTTCGGCGGCGCCGGGCACGCCGGGCTGCCCGGTCAACAACCAGATCCCCGATTTCAACGACCTCGTCTATCAGGGCAACTGGGAAGAGGCCGCGCGCAACCTGCATTCGACCAACAATTTTCCGGAGTTCACCGGGCGCATCTGCCCGGCGCCGTGCGAGGCCTCCTGCACGCTGAACATCGACGACAACCCGGTCACCATCAAGACCATCGAATGCGCGATCGTCGACCGCGCCTGGGAGAATGGCTGGATCAAGCCGGAGATATCGGCTGAGAAGACGGGCAAGAAGGTCGCGGTCATCGGTTCGGGGCCCGCGGGGCTCGCCTGCGCGCAGCAGCTCGCGCGCGCCGGCCACGACGTGCATGTCTATGAGAAGTACGCAAGGGCCGGCGGACTGCTGCGCTACGGCATCCCCGACTTCAAGATGGAAAAGGGCATCATCGACCGCCGCGTCGCGCAGATGGAAGCCGAGGGCGTCACCTTCCACTATGGCGCCCATGTCGGCGCTGGCGGCAGCGTCGATCCCCGCGAGCTCGCCAGTCAGTATGATGCGATCGCGCTGACCGGCGGCGCCGAGGCGCCGCGCGATCTCCTGATCCCCGGACGCGAGCTCGCCGGCATCCATTTTGCGATGGATTTTCTGCCGCAGCAGAACCGCCGGGTCGGCAAGGAGGCCGCTGTCGGCGCCGACATCCTGGCCGGCGGCAAGCATGTCGTCGTGATCGGCGGCGGCGATACCGGGAGCGACTGCATCGGCACCTCGTTCCGGCAGGGTGCGAAATCCGTGACCCAGCTCGAGATCATGCCGGCGCCGCCCGAGCGCGAGGACAAGGCCCTGACCTGGCCGAACTGGCCGCTAAAAATGCGGACCTCCTCCAGCCAGGCCGAAGGCGCGATCCGCGAATACGCCGTGCTGACGCAGCACTTTTCCGGCGAGAACGGCAAGGTCGCGAAACTGCACTGCGTCAAGGTCGACGACAAGTTCAAGCCGCTGCCCGGCACCGAGTTCGACATCGACGCCGAGCTCGTGCTGCTCGCGATGGGCTTTGTGCATCCCGTGCACGAGGGCCTCCTGAAGACGCTCGGCGTCGAGCTCGACCAGCGCGGCAACGTCAAGGCCAACCTCAGCGATTACCAGACCTCGCTGCCAAAGGTGTTTTCCGCCGGCGACATGCGCCGCGGCCAGTCGCTGGTGGTCTGGGCGATCCGCGAGGGCCGCCTCTGCGCGCAATCCATCGACCGGTTCTTGATGGGCAGCACGGATCTGCCTCGGTAAGCGTCAATCAGCGTCAGCCTGGCACTCATCTTCGCCACACTGAAAACTGTCATCACCCGCGCAAGCGGGTGATCCAGTATTCCAGAGGCGGCGGTACGTCGCTGAGAAGCCGCGGCGTACTGGATGCCCGCTTTCGCGGGGCATGACCACCGTTGATGCAGGATGATGTCGGGTGGGCAAAGGCGCCCTTGCGCCGTGCCCACCATCTCGCCGCAAGCGTGGAGACTGCTGAACCGACCGACTGCGTTGACACCGTTGTCCGGTTCTGGCCCCATCCGTCCGCCATAGCCATCAGACAGAGGAAGATCATGAGCGAGGGAGCAGCCCTGCCGATCGCCGATGCGGCGACGACGCGATCGATCTTCGATTGGCTCGAACGGTTCGCCGCCTGCGTCAGGGCGGTCGACTATGCGGCCGCCCGTCCGTTCTGGCATCCCGACATTATCGCGTTCGGCACCTATCAGGAGCTGATCCACGGGCTCGCGCGCTGGACCGAGACGCAATGGGACAATGTCTGGCCGCGCACGGCGGATTTTTGCTTCGACCTCGACAACACGGCGGTGCTGGTGAGCGCCGACGGCGGCATGGCGACAGTGATCACGCCGTGGACGAGCACCGGATTCCATGCGGACGGCAACCGCTTCGATCGGCCGGGCCGCGCGACGATCATTCTCACGCGCCACGCCGACGGCCACTGGCTCGGCATTCATTCCCACATGTCGCTGCAGCGCGGCGTGCCGCAGGACAGCCACGGCAACCGGCCCGTCAAGAGCCGCTAGTGCACCGGTTGGGGGAGCGACTTGTCCGCCGTAGCTCGAAGAGCGAAAGCGGAAGCGAAGCAAGGAACCTCGCCACGCTTCTGGTCTGAATTGCTTCGGCGCAAACGCGCCTCGCAATGACCATCAAAACGCAGCGGCCGTAGGATGGGAAGGCGCCGTTGCGCCGTGCCCACCATCCCGCCGCAACGTGAGGACAGATGGTGGGCACGCTTCGCTTTGCCCACTCTACAGTCCCTTGCGCCATTTTTCGGCAAACCGGTGCAGCGGCAAAAATGTCTCGCACAATTCCTGCCCGAGCGCCGTGAGGCTGTAGCCGCCCTCGGCGGCGAGATCGAGAAAGCCGGCCTCGCGCAACTCTGAGAGCCGCGCCTGCAGCACGGTCGGGGAGGCCTCGTCACAGGCCGTGCGCAGTTCGCGCGAGGTCAGCCTGCGGCCGTTGCGCAGCTCCCAGAGGAGGCGCAGGGTCCAGCGCCGGCCGAGCAGGTCCAGGAGCGCCATGATCGGCCGGCCGCTGCGTGAGCCGCGCACCGCCGCTGTCGGCCGCGCAGCGCGTTTCAATGGTGCCATCCTCAAACTCCCGTGAACGTCCTTGCGCTACTGATTATGTAGCGGTATGCTACTTATATTGTAGCAACGGACCGGGAGAATTGCCATGCCGCGGTTCGCACCGCTCGAGCCGCCCTACCCGGCCGAGATTGCCGCGCAATTCGACCGCATCATGCGCGGCGCGCCGCCGCTGATGCTGTTCCGCGTGATGGCCGGCCATGCGCGGGCCTGGGAAAAATTTCGCGGCGGCGGCCTGCTCGACCGGGGTCCGCTGTCACTTCGGGAGCGCGAGATCGTCATCGACCGCACCTGCGCGCTGAACAAAAGCGAGTATGAATGGGGCGTGCATGTCACCGCTTTCGCGGCGGCCGCGCATCTGACCGCCGACGAAATCCGCGCCACCGTGCACGGCAGCGCCGACGCGCCGTGCTGGTCGGAGGCTGAGCGGGCGCTGATTGCGGGCGTCGACGCGCTGCACGTCAGCGCGACCCTGAGCGCAGCCGAGTTCGACGCGCTCGCCGCGCATTACGATGGCGACCAGATCCTCGAGATCATTCTGCTCTGCGGCTTCTATCGCACCGTGTCGTATCTCACCAATGCACTCGATCTGTCGCCGGAAACGGGCGCGGCGCGGTTCCCGCCATGAGTTCTGAAATCCGGGAATGCCGATTCCATCGTCCGTGTCCAGCCCTGGGCTGAAAAATATTCCGCTTCCGTTATTCTGATTTTCGTGATTATTTCCTTGCCGTCCCGCCTCGACCAGAGGGGCGTTACGCGTCGTCACGAACGTGGAGCGCGGGATGCGATGGACGCTTTGGTGCCGCACGACGAGCGGCGCCTGTGCGGACGGCGAAGGCGTGTGGTCCTGACCTCCCGACGCTGAGGCCAAGCTCACTGGCATACGAAGCCGGCGAGCGACGGGGGCAAGAAAGCCCGGTTCCCCGAGGAGAGCACGCTATAAGCCGTAACACCGTCGCGCAGGGAAGGCCGGATGTTCGGCCAATCCTGTGGTGTCTGCCGCCAGCTTTTCTTTTTGCTGGCGGGCCATGGGTGCGGCCTGCGCCCGGCCTTCCCTGCGCCCTCTCCTCTTAGGAGGGCGCGAGACTGACGCAAGCCTCGGGCGAATCGCGCCGCGAGAACGTCGGTTCTCGCCCTCAGCTCTTTGACATCTCCAATAGCGACGCGCAGTGGCACCAGCCATCATTGCGAGGCGCGACAGCGCCGCAGCAATCCAGACTGTCGCCGCGGCGAGATTCTGGATTGCTTTGCTTCGCTCGCAATGACGACTTCGGGGCAGCTTCGAAAAAAGTGGTGAGCGTCGTTTACAGCTCCTATTGGCCGCGCAGACTTCTCGGTGCCTCGAACGGTATTCGGCGTGTGTGGAACCTTTGGCCTTCCAGCCACGCCTCGTTTCGCGCCAGTTCCATCAGACCCCGTGCCAGCACGCGCGCTTCGGTCCGTTGCGAGCCCGGCGGCATCGCGCGGGCACGTCGCAAGGCCGCCGCCGCGGCGTGGCGGTACTCGTCCGAACGGCGCAGGAACACCAGGTTGCCCATCATGCAGCTCTTTCGGTTGAGGAACGCGCCATCATCGCCGGGCGCAGATGAACCTCGCATGAAAGCCGACCTTGAACTTGTATTTAGTTCCGCTGCGCATCGCAAGAACGGCTCCGGACGGGATCGCAGGCAGCCATTCCGTCTAGGCCGCGCTCGGTATCGCGAGCTTCACATCGGAGGCGGCCGCATCATCGGACGCCGGGGCACGCGCGCCGAGCCGCCGCCGGAAGGCATCGACCGGCTTCACGATCGCCACATCCAGCGCGATTGCGGCCCCGATCACGGCGACGACATAGAGCGCATTGCCGGCTTGCCATCGCTCCGGCAGCCAGGTCGCGATCAGGCCACCGACCAGCATATGACACAGATACATCGGATAGCTGAGCTCGCCGAGCGCATTGTCGAGACGATGCGATCGTGCGCCGAAAAACAGCGGGGCAACGATCAGGATCATCAGCAGCAGGAACGGCCAGTTCAGCAGCAGCAGCGACCGGCTCAGGCCGCCGAATTTCGTGACCCAGGGGGTCACGATCCCGCTGCCGAACACCAGCACGACGAATAGCGCAACCGACACGGCGCAGGCGCGCCTGGCGAGAAGCGGGCGGGACGCATAGATCGCGCGGCCGCAGAAGTAGGCCAGGCCGCCGGCGGCGAACAGCATCATCTCCGCGGGTGCAAACCGATAGACCCAGGGATCGAGCGCCGGCGGATGCAGCGCGGCCACGATCAATCGGACGACGAGGCCGAAGCCGAGCAGCGCGACCAGCGTGGACACTCTGCGGCAGACGAACGGCGCGATCAGATAGAAGACGAGCTCGACACCGATTGACCAGCATTGCGGCACCAGCAGGAACGAATTGACCTGCGGCCCCGGCCAGGTCCCAAACGCGTCCGTGGGAACGAGATGCCCGGCATCGAAGCGAAGGAAGAGCATCCAGTCCTGAAGGAACAGCGTCAGGTTGGACAGCGCGAGAAAGGCGATGTCGTGCCCATGCACCAGCTGCGAGAGCTGCGACAGCCAGTCGCGGCGGACCAGCACCAGCGTGGCCAGCGCGACGACGATATAGGCCGGCCAGAGCCGCAAATACCGGCTCAGATAGAAATTGCTCAGTTGCGCATAGTCCGCCCGCTCATTGAGCACCATCGTGATCAGGAAGCCGGAGATCACGTAGAAGCATTGCACCGCGGTCAGTCCGGAAAACAGCGTCATCCCGAAAATGCTGCTGCCCTTGGCGTGCGTGACCACGACGCAGAGCGCGAGCAGAAATCGAACCGTTCCCACCTTCTTGCCTTCGTTCAACCGTCCCACTGGGCAGTCTCACGAAAATGCTGGGCGAAAAGCTCACGAAAATGCGGACGGAATGTGCAAACTGCCTCGTCGCGGGCGCCCCGATCGACCGCGTCAGTTCTGCAATCTGACGCCGAGCATCACGACCGTCGCGGCCGAGCTCGAGCCCACCTCGTTGGACTCGAGCACGTCGTGGCGCAGCGTGCCCTTGATCCAGAGATTGCGGGTGAGCTTGTAGATCAGGTCGCCCTCGGCCGACCAGGTCCGGTCGCTGCGGCCAAAGCCCTGGTAATCGAGCGTGCCGTACGAGAATTTGCCGATTGCAGTGAGCCAGCGGCGGAAGTCGTGATCGACCTCGACCGTGTAAGTGTGCACCAGCACGCCGGACGCGCCGGGCAGCGTGGTCTCCGCGATCTGGGTGTCGGCATTGAAACGCGCGGTGGTCAGCCCCGAGACCTGCCAGACCAGGGAGCCCGCGGTCAGAAAACCTTCGAGCCGGCTCAGCCGCGGATCCGTGTAATTGCGCGCGGCGTAGCCGATCGAGACCTCGCCGGTAAGGAGCCGCGTGAACTCGAACGAGGTGCCGGCCTTGGCGTAGCCGCCGGAGGAATCGCGCTCAAAGCCGCTGCGGTCGAATTTTTGGTCGTGCACGCGCGTGTCACCCTCGATCTCGGCGAACGGCTTGACGCCCGGCGTCACCTCGTAGGAGATGCGCCCGACCCCGCCATACTGATTGAAGTTGCGGTCGTCGTTGGAAGAGAAGGTGCCGTCGGTGAGCTTGCTCTGCTGATAGGTGGTGCGATCGATCGTTCCGCCCGCGGAGACCTGCAGGCGGTTGAAGCTCTGGTCGAACCCGGCCGTGCCGCCAAACGTCGTCGCGAGCGGATAGCGCGCCAGCCCCGCCTGGATGTTCGGACTGCCGGGATTGTCGGTCGCAACGTGCAACCGGGCTTGCCCGGTGAGGCGGAGATCGCGGCTGACATCGAGCCGGCCGTCGACATGGCCGGTGAAATCGGGACGGTCGATGTCGGTCGGTGCCGGGTTCGGCGCGCCATCGATGGTCGCGGGCAGGCCGCCGCCATAGCCGGTGAACGAGCCGCGCAGATCGGCGACGATGGCGTGGCGCTCCCAGTCGGACACCGCCAGGAATTCCGGCGCAACCACCCAGAATGGCAGCGCCCGCGGCTGATTGAGGCGAGCAGGATTGGTGTCGTAGCCGCCGGACACTTCGACGGCCGATTTGACCAGAAAACTGCCGGCGTAATCTCCGACCGCGCCGAACGGATCGTCGTCGGTCTTGAGCCGCTTGCGCGGCGGCTGGCCGGGCACGTTGCCGGCCATCGCGGGCGCCACCGGCTGCCTGTTGGCCGCCTCCGATGGCGGGATCGACAGCCGCAACTGCCCCGACAGGTTCGACCTCGCCGTGTCGGGCGGCGGCGAGCCGGGACCCGGCGGCGGCTTCGGGCGCTCCTGGGCGGGATAATATTTCGGCTTTTTGCGGGTCCGGTTGAGCGAATCATAGCCGGAGTCTGCGGCACCACTCGCAGCAGGCAGGCCATAGCTCGGCACCGCGCCGGTCCGCGACGTCCCGCTGGGGTCGCGATCGGATCGCCTGACATCGCGGCCCGGATCGGGCGGCGCGGGATCATCGATGCCGGCGGTGCGGCGCAGGGGCGAATTCTGAGGCTGCAGAAAACCATCGCGCTCGGGACGGAACAGATCGGGCGTCAGGCTCTGGGCGTGCATCGTGGCGGGGAAGGCGATCAGCGCAAGGCAGGGCAAGAGCGCGCACAGAAGACGCGCGCGCCATCCTTGGCCCGTGGCAAGCCCCCAACCCACAATAGAAAAACCCCAGCCCGATCAAAAACTTCGCCGAACGGTCCACGCCCGACAAAGCCACAAGAACGTCGTTAAAGGAGTTAAAACAATTATGGTTAATGGGCGGTTGAGAGCGGTGTTGGCGGCTTCGCCGGAGCCGCTGGCCCATGGTAAAGAAGCTGCAGACGGCATCGGCGGATGCCGTCTTCGGACGCAGTCTTCCTGGGGAACGAGTTCATGCGAAGTCCAAAGTCGCCGGTCGCCTCGACCGGCACCGCCTCCGCCAGCGATGCCGTCGAGTCCGCGCTGCGGACGCTGGAGGTCGGCAGCCACGGCATTGCCGCGGTTGCGACCGCGCTGAAAGGCCCGCTCGGGTCGCCGTTTGCCGAGACCGTGGCGTTGATCCGCCAGGCGAGCGGCCGTGTCATCGTCACCGGGATCGGCAAGTCCGGCCACGTCGCGCGGAAGATCGCCGCCACGCTCGCCTCGACAGGCACGCCGGCGTTTTTCGTGCACACTGCGGAGGCGAGCCACGGCGATCTCGGCATGATCACCCCCGACGACGTCATCGTCGCGCTGTCGTGGTCCGGCGAGCAGCCGGAGATGAAGAACCTCGTCAATTATTCCGCGCGCTTTGCCATCCCGATGATCGCGATCACCTCGAATGCCGCCTCCTCGCTCGGCCAGGCGGCGCGGACCGTGCTGGAACTGCCAAAAGTGCGCGAGGCCTGCCCGCACAACCTGGCGCCGACCACCTCGACGCTGATGCAGGCCGCGATCGGCGATGCGCTCGCGATTGCGCTGCTGGAAAGCCGCGGTTTCACCGCCCTGCAATTCGCCAATTTCCATCCGGGCGGCAAGCTCGGCGCCATGCTCAAGCACACCAGCGACCTGATGCGCTCGGGCGACGCGGTGCCGCTGAAGCAGCTCGGCACAAAAATGTCCGACGCGCTGGTCGAGATGACCGCAAAGGGGCTCGGCTGCGTCCTGATCGTCGATGCGCGCGGACAACTCGCCGGCATCATTACCGACGGCGATTTGCGCCGCCAGATGCGGCCCGATCTTGTCAGTGCGCTGGTCGAGGAGGTGATGACGAAAAATCCCCGGACGGTGGGTCGCGACTCGCTGGCGTCGGAGGCGGTCGAGATCCTCAATTCGGCAAAGATCACGACGCTGATCGTGACCGATGCGAACAGACCGGTCGGCGTGCTGCACATGCACGACCTGCTCCGCGCGGGCGTCGCGTAGCGGCTTCATTCTTCCGGTGCGCATCGGAAGGCCTTGCTACGCCGCAGCCACCGTCAGGTTGGCACCCTTGGCTTCGATCACGCGCACCCGCGTGCCGGCCGGCGTATCGGGCCCGGCGACGCGCCAGACCGTGTCGTCGATGCGCACCGTGCCGGCGCCGTCGACGATCGGTTTCTCCAGTGTGAACACCCGCCCCACCAGCGCCTGCGAACGGCGATTGAGGAAAGGATTGTCCGTGCTCGCCGCCTGGCCGGCGCGCGCGAGGCGCCGCCAGACCGGCACTGCCGCGATGGCAAAAGCCGCAAACATCAGGATCTGCGCCTGCCATGATGGCTGCACGACGAAGGAGATCAGCCCGACAAGCAGCGCAGCAAGGCCGAGCCAGAACAGGAACACACCAGGCGCGAGCAGTTCCAGCGCCATCAGGATGACACCGAAGATCAGCCAGTTCCAGGTGCCCAGCGTGGCAAACATCTCGGTCATGGCGACCTCTTTGCAGCCCTCATGATCGCGTCGGTGTTGGCGGCGGCGAGCCAGCCGGCGGCGCCAGTGGCGGCGATCCGGCTGGTGGCACCGAGCCGCGACGCGCGGCCGCCGCGGCCGAGGCCGCGCTCTCGCCGAAGGTCGCCTTCGCGATCTCGCCGATGCCGGCCAGCGAGCCCAGGAGGCTGGTCGCCTCGATCGGCAGCATGATCACCTTCTGGTTCGACCCGTCCGCGAACTGTCCGAACGCCTTGATGTACTTGTCGGCGATAAAATAGTTCAGCGCCGCGACATCGCCCTTGGCAATCGCCTCGCTCACCATCTGCGTCGCCTTGGCCTCGGCCTCGGCGAGGCGCTCGCGCGCCTCGGCGTCCCGGAACGCGGCCTCGCGGCGGCCCTCAGCCTGCAGGATCTGTCCCTGCTTGGCACCCTCGGCGCGCAGGATTTCGGACTGCCGCTGGCCTTCGGCCTGCAAAATGTCGGCACGCTTGACGCGCTCGGCCTTCATCTGCCGGCCCATCGCCTCGACGAGATCGGCAGGCGGCACGATGTCCTTGATCTCGATGCGGTTGACCTTGACGCCCCAGGGCGACACCGCGGCATCGACCACGCGCAAGAGGCGCTCGTTGATCTCGTCGCGATGCGAGAGCACCTGGTCGAGATCCATCGAGCCCATCACCGAACGGATGTTGGTCATGGTCAGAACAGTGATCGCGTTTTCGAGAGCGGCGACCTCGTAGCTCGCCTTCGCGGCATCGAACACCTGGAAAAACGCGACGCCGTCCGCGGTGACGGTGGCATTGTCCTTGGTGATCACCTCCTGCTCGGGGATGTTGATCACCTGCTCCATCATGTTGATCCGACGCCCGACGCGATCGAAATAGGGCACGATCAGATTGAGCCCAGGCGTCAGCGTGCGGGTATATTTGCCGAACCGCTCGATGGTCCAGTCATAGCCCTGCGGCACTGTCTTGACGCCGGCGAACAGCGTCACGATGGCGAGCAGCACCACGGCAATGGCGAAAACGTCAAAACCACTCATACGCGTCTTACTCCATGCTGCGCAGCAAATGCTCTTCCGCTGCGCCGATCCCGCATCTCGGCCGACCATCCCGAGCCGCGCGCCATCCGTCGGTGTCCGCCGACACCTGGTTGGTCGGCGCGTCGGGAAGGCCGGTTCACG